>OJSM01002455.1_pt1 | contig 10067 bp, 10 predicted proteins | sample 1599431 | NCBI WGS metagenome assembly OJSM01 (sample SAMN04168659, study PRJEB22393) | human gut metagenome | biome: human gut microbiome; feature: stool | host: Homo sapiens | collected 2014-05-12 | reverse complement strand
AAATCCCCACGCCGGGGACGCTGGAATACCGCAGGACGGGCAGCACCCGCCGCTACCACCCCGGCTATGAGTGCAAGTGGGCGACCAATACCGTTGTGCATATCCTTGAAAACCGGGAATACACAGGCTGTCTGGTAAATTTCAAGACAGAAAAACTTTCTTACAAAGTCAAGCACAGTGTAGAAAATCCCCCGGAAAAGCAAGTGATTTTCGAGAACCACCACGAGCCTATCATAGACACCCAAACATGGGAACGGGTGCAGGAGCTTCGCAAGCAGCGCAAACGCCCCAACCGCTATGATGAAGTGGGCTTGTTCTCCGGCATACTGTTCTGTGCGGACTGCGGCAGTGTGATGTATCAGCAGCGATACCAGACGGACAAGCGCAAGCAGGACTGTTATATCTGCGGCAACTACAAGAAACGCACCCATGACTGTACGGCGCACTTTATCCGCACCGACCTCTTGACCGCTGGTGTACTCTCCAATCTGCGGAAAGTGACCAGCTATGCGGCAAAGCATGAAGCCCGGTTTATGAAGCTCTTGATTGAGCAGAACGAGGACGGGGGCAAGCGCAGGAACGCCGCCAAGAAAAAGGAACTGGAAGCCGCCGAGAAACGCATAGCCGAGTTATCCGCTATCTTCAAGCGGCTGTATGAGGACAGCGTGACCGGGCGCATATCAGACGAGCGTTTCACAGAGCTGTCGGCAGACTATGAAGCAGAACAACGGGAGCTGAAAGAAAGAGCCGCCGCTATCCAAGCGGAGCTTTCCAAAGCACAGGAAGCCACCGTGAACGCAGAAAAGTTTATGAATGTTGTCCGGCGGCATACCAGCTTTGAAGAACTTACCCCTACTCTGCTGCGGGAGTTTGTAGAGAAAATCGTTGTGCATGAGTGCAGCTATGACGAGAACAAGACCCGCAGACAGGACATTGAGATTTATTATTCTTTTGTTGGCAAGGTGGACTTGCCCGAATAACCGCCCGCCCTATCCGATACCAGAGCTGAGTATCGGATAGGAAAGGCAAAATTTTTTACACTTCTATTACTTCTTTATCACACATAAGCAAAGAGCCAGGGCATGAAGCAGCTCATGGCCGGTGCTGGTGTAGCCGTGGTAGGCATGGTCCTTGTACCTCTGCTCTCTGGGCTGTTCTCTGTCTAAGCGTTCCTGCATGAAATCCTTGCCGCTCCCGCAGCTCTGCGGGGGCGGCGGAAAGGAGGTTGACACCGTATGGATTTCTTACTTGAAGCCCTGACGAATTGGCTGAAAGAAATGCTGGTGGGCGGTATTATGAGCAACCTTTCGGGGATGTTTGACAGCGTAAACCAACAGGTCGCGGATATATCCGTACAGGTAGGACAGACCCCACAGGGATGGAATGGCAGTATTTTCAATATGATTGAGAATCTGTCAAACTCCATCATGGTGCCGATTGCAGGTGTGATCCTGGCTATCGTGATGACCGTAGACCTGATCCAGATGATTGCAGACAAGAACAACCTGCATGATGTGGATACCTGGATGATTTTCAAGTGGGTGTTCAAATCAGCTGCCGCCATCCTCATTGTCACAAACACATGGAATATCGTGATGGGCGTCTTTGATATGGCGCAGAGCGTGGTGGCGCAGGCGGCAGGGATTATCAATTCGGATGCGTCCATTGACATTTCCTCAGTTATGACCGATCTGGAACCGAGGCTGATGGAAATGGATTTGGGACCGCTGTTCGGACTGTGGTTCCAATCCCTCTTTATTGGCATTACCATGTGGGCGTTGTATATCTGTATCTTTATCGTTATTTATGGCCGTATGATCGAGATCTACCTTGTGACTTCGGTGGCTCCCGTTCCAATGGCTGCCATGATGGGCAAAGAATGGGGCGGTATGGGACAGAATTACCTCCGATCCCTGCTGGCACTGGGCTTTCAAGCGTTTCTCATTATCGTCTGCGTGGCAATTTATGCTGTGCTGGTGCAGAACATCGCTCTGGAAGATGACATCATCATGGCAATCTGGAGCTGCGTGGGCTACACCGTACTGCTGTGCTTTACGCTGTTCAAAACCGGCAGTCTCGCAAAATCAGTCTTTCAGGCGCACTAAAGGAGGGTTCTGTATGAAAAAATATCAAATCATTTACGCAGACCCGCCATGGAACTACAAAGTATATTCCAAGAAAGGATTGGGACGCAGTGCAGAAAGTCACTATCCGACCATGAGTATCGAGGATATTTGTGCGCTGCCAGTAGGCAACTTGGCGGATAAAGACTGTGCCTTGTTTTTATGGGTCACGATTCCATGTTTACTGGAAGGTCTCTCAGTTCTGAAGGCATGGGGATTTACCTATAAAACCGTCGGCTTTGTTTGGGTAAAGCAAAATCGAAAGGCAGATAGCTTGTTCTGGGGAATGGGATATTGGACGCGCTCCAATGTGGAACTTTGTATCCTCGCAACGAAAGGACATCCCAAGCGTATAAACGCAGCTGTTCATCAGGTCATTGTCTCTCACATTGAAGAACATTCAAAAAAACCGCAGGAAGCCAGAGAACGCATTGTCTCATTGATGGGTGATCTCCCGCGCATAGAACTGTTTGCTCGTCAATCCACACCCGGTTGGGATGTGTGGGGAAATGAAGTGGACAGCTCTATTTCATTCCCATAAAGGAGGTGGATAATATGGCTTATGTACCCGTACCCAAAGATTTAACCAAAGTCAAAACCAAGGTCATGTTCAATCTGACACGAAGGCAGCTGGTCTGCTTTACCGCCGGGGCGCTTGTAGGTGTACCGCTGTTCTTGTGGCTCCGTGAGCCTGCGGGAAACAGCATGGCTGCCATGTGTATGATGCTGGTCATGATGCCCTTCTTCCTGCTGGCAATGTACGAAAAGCATGGACAGCCCCTGGAAAAGATCGTGGGCAACATTCTCAAAGTAGCTGTGATCCGTCCCAAGCAGCGTCCCTACCAGACCAATAACTTTTATGCCGTATTAAAGCGGCAGGAAATGCTCGATAAGGAGGTGTATGACATTGTTCACCGCAATAAAAAAATGGCTGCATCGGATGTTCGGAAAAACCGAGGAAAAAACTGTGCAGCCGGTAAAGACAAAGAAAAAGCTGTCCCGCGCCGATAAGAAGCAGATCGAAGCGGCCATTGCCCGCGCTAACCGCACGGACAAAAAAGGAAAATCTGCGCAGGACAGTATCCCTTATGAACGGATGTGGCCGGACGGAATCTGCCGCGTATCGGACAGCCACTACACAAAGACCATCCAGTTTCAGGACATCAACTATCAGCTCTCCCAAAACGAAGATAAGACGGCAATCTTTGAGGGGTGGTGTGATTTCCTCAATTATTTTGACAGCTCGATTCATTTCCAGCTGTCTTTTTTGAACCTTGCGGCATCGGAGGAGACCTTTGCTAACTCCATTTCCATCCCGCCCCAGAGGGACGCCTTTGACAGTATCCGCGAGGAATACACCACAATGCTGCAAAATCAGCTGGCCAGAGGTAACAACGGTCTCATCAAGACCAAATATCTGACCTTTGGTATCGACGCAGACAGCATCAAAGCCGCCAAGCCCCGTCTGGAGCGTATTGAGACCGATATACTCAACAACTTCAAGCGTCTTGGTGTAGCTGCCAGAACGCTGGACGGTAAAGAAAGGCTTTCCCAGCTTCATGCGGTATTCCACATGGATGAACAGCTCCCGTTTCAGTTTGAATGGGACTGGCTGGCTCCTTCCGGTCTGTCCACAAAGGATTTTATTGCACCAAGCTCCTTTGAGTTCCGCACCGGCAAGCAGTTCCGTATGGGCAAGAAATACGGGGCTGTTTCTTTTTTGCAGATTCTCGCACCGGAGCTGAATGACCGTCTGTTGGCTGATTTTCTGGATATGGAAAGCTCGCTCATTGTGAGTATGCACATTCAGTCGGTGGATCAGGTGAAAGCCATCAAAACGGTAAAGCGCAAGATTACCGACCTTGACCGCAGTAAGATCGAGGAACAGAAAAAAGCAGTTCGTGCCGGATACGACATGGACATCATTCCATCTGACCTTGCTACTTACGGCAGTGAAGCGAAAAAACTCTTGCAGGATTTGCAGAGCCGCAACGAGAGAATGTTCCTTTTGACCTTTCTGGTGCTGAACACAGCGGACAATCCCCGTCAGCTTGGCAACAACATCTTTCAGGCAGGCTCTATTGCCCAGAAGTATAACTGTCAGCTGACCAGGCTGGACTTCCAGCAGGAAGAAGGGCTGATGAGCTGTCTGCCTCTGGGTCTCAATCAGATTGAGATTCAGCGAGGACTGACCACCAGTTCCACAGCTATCTTTGTGCCCTTTACTACGCAGGAACTGTTCCAGAACGGGAAAGAAGCCCTGTACTACGGCATCAATGCTCTGTCCAACAACCTCATCATGGTGGACAGAAAGCTGCTGAAAAACCCCAACGGCCTGATTCTGGGTACGCCGGGTTCCGGTAAGTCCTTCAGCGCAAAACGAGAAATTGCCAACTGCTTTTTGCTTACCAGTGATGATGTCATTATCTGTGACCCGGAAGCGGAGTACGCACCTCTTGTTGAGCGTCTGCATGGGCAGGTCATCAAGATCTCGCCTACCTCCACCAACTACATCAATCCGATGGACCTGAACCTGGACTACTCGGATGATGAAAGCCCGCTGTCACTCAAGTCTGACTTTATCCTCAGCTTGTGTGAGCTGATCGTGGGCGGTAAGGAGGGCTTGCAGCCGGTGCAGAAAACCATTATTGACCGCTGTGTGCGTCTGGTCTATCAGACTTACCTCAATGACCCGCGCCCGGAGAATATGCCCATACTGGAGGATCCGTATAACCTGCTCCGGGAACAGGAGGAAAAGGAAGCCCAGTATATCGCTACGGCCCTTGAAATCTATGTAACCGGCTCCCTCAATGTGTTCAACCACCAGAGCAATGTGGACATCAATAACCGCATTGTCTGCTATGACATTAAGGAACTGGGCAAGCAGCTCAAGAAAATCGGTATGCTGGTGGTCCAGGATCAGGTGTGGAACCGCGTTACCATCAACCGTGCCGCTCACAAGTCCACCCGTTACTACATCGACGAGATGCACCTACTTTTGAAGGAGGAGCAGACCGCCGCTTATACGGTGGAAATCTGGAAGCGATTCAGAAAATGGGGAGGTAAATTACTTTGTGTTTTGATTTTGCATGGAAACACAGAGTATGCCGTCCTGACCGAAGCCGATTCAGACAGTCAGGATTATCAGTGGGAAAGAAACGGAAAGGGTTTTGCAATCCTAATCCGAGTGGAAGTCTCTGTGTAATAGCAGGTACACACGCAACGCATAGAGCTTGACCCCTGGTCTGTGATGATCCGGAATATAATAGCTCCACGAGTTCCCGCTATCATTTCGGCAGGCAGCGCAGAGCTGTCAGATAAAAAGATATGCTATGCCGGGTGTGAAATGACACACCGCTGAAAATGGGAGAAATCCCCGGAGAGACAGATAAAAAACTGTCTGATAATCACAAACAGATCCCAACAGGAATCACCCAGAATGTCAAAGACCTGCTTTCCAGCCGTGAGGTGGAGAACATCTTTGAAAACTCGGACTTCGTGTATATGCTCAACCAGGCAGGCGGAGACCGCCAGATCCTTGCCAAGCAGCTGGGCATCTCCACGCACCAGCTGAGCTATGTGACCCACTCCGGTGAGGGCGAGGGTCTGCTGTTCTATGGCTCCACGATCCTGCCTTTCGTGGATCACTTCCCGAAGAATACCGAGCTTTACCGCATTATGACCACCAAACCCCAGGAACTGAAAAAGGAGGATGAATAACTATGAAACAGAATATTTGCGAACTTGATACCATGATTTTTTTCCGTGAGGCATTGGAGGCTCACGAATTCATGTTGCTTCCGGTAATGGCCTCCGCTGTTGTTGAGTGTCGTACCGCTGACAAAGAACTCAAAACCTTGAATGAGGATGGCGAAATTGGTCTTGCCCGTCTCTTTTCGATTTGGGCGAATATGATGTGTGCCCCTGGTGCAGCAACCATTGTAGGGTGCAGACCTATCACAATGCTCTCTGAGATTCTGGCGCAAGTCCATGCGTATCTCACCGTGCATCCGCTATATGATCCGGAAGGTTTGGCCCTCTATGTGGAGCTGCACCACATGATGGATGCTATCCTAATGGGTGATTGGTTTGAATAAAGAGCCGCGCTTGCGCTTTACTGATGAGGAACGGGCTGACCCTGCACTGGAAAAGCCGATCCGCAAAACGGAGAAAGCTACGGCCAGAGCAGATAAGGCGCAGGCCAATATTCCAAAGAAAAAAGTCAGACAGACGGTCATTGACCCGGACACCGGGAAAAAGACCTCGAAGCTGACCTTTGAGGACAAGAAAAAACCACCTTCCAAACTTTCTCAAGGGGTTAAGGAAGCTCCCGTCCATCTGGTCGCGGGCAAGTTTCACAAAGAGATCCGGGAAACAGAACAGGACAATGTGGGCGTGGAAAGCGCCCACAAGTCCGAGGAGGCGGTGGAGACCGGCGCTTATCTGGTGCGGGAGGGCTATCGCAGCCACAAGCTGAAGCCGTACCGCAAAGCAGCCCAGGCAGAGCGCCAACTGGAAAAGGCAAATGTAAATGTTCTGTACCAGAAATCTTTGCAGGAAAATCCCCAGTTTGCCAGCAATCCGCTTTCCCGCTGGCAGCAAAAGCAGGCCATCAAAAAGCAGTATGCCGCCGCCAAACACGCCGGTCAGACTGCCGGAAATACCGCCCAGGCTGCGTCCAAAACCGGAAAAGCCGCAAGGACGGTAAAAGAAAAGGCACAGCAGGCAGGGGCATTCGTCATGCGCCACAAGAAGGGCTTCCTGATCGCAGGGGTTTTGTTCCTCATCGCCTGTATGCTGATGAATACCATGTCCTCCTGCTCTATGATGGCACAGAGTATTGGTTCTGTAATTTCCGGCACTACCTATCCATCGGATGACCCGGAAATGCTGGCGGTGGAGGCAGATTATGCAGACAGAGAAGCTCGGTTGCAGGAGAAAATCGACAACATCGAAAGCAGCCACCCAGGGTATGACGAGTATCGCTATAACCTGGATATGATTGGCCATGACCCCCATGAGCTGGCGGCAGTTCTCTCTGCTGTCTTGCAAGGCTATACACGCCACAGCGCACAGGCAGAGCTGGATCGTGTGTTTGATGCACAGTATCAGCTTACGCTGAGAGAAGAAATTCAGATTCGCACTTACACTGACGAAGATGGGGATGAGCATGAATATGAATATCGTATTCTCCATGTAACTTTAACAAGCCGTTCCATTGCCTCTCTTGCGCCAGAACTACTGACTCCGGAGCAGATGGAGATGTACCAGGTCTACCGACAGACTATGGGCAATAAGCCGCTGTTATTTGGTGGCGGTTCTCCCGATACAGGTGTTTCTGAAGATTTGACTGGTGTTGAATTTATCAATGGCTCCCGCCCCGGCAATCCGCAGCTGGTGGAACTGGCGAAAAGTCAGGTGGGCAATGTGGGAGGACAACCTTATTGGAGCTGGTACGGCTTTGACTCCCGTGTGGAATGGTGTGCCTGCTTTGTATCATGGTGCTATGGTCAATCCGGTCGAACGGAACCACGCTTTGCTGGTTGTCAGTCTCAGGGTGTTCCGTGGTTCCAGTCTCATGGACAGTGGGGCGCACGAGGATATGAAAACATCGCCCCCGGTGATGCCATTTTCTTCGATTGGGATCTGGATGGTTCCGCAGACCATGTGGGAATTGTTGTCGGCACCGATGGCAGCCGTGTTTATACCGTGGAGGGAAATTCCGGCGATGCCTGCAAGATTAAAAGTTATGACCTGAATTATCAAAGCATTAAGGGCTACGGCCTGATGAACTGGTAACAGAGATTTTTTAGAAGGAGTGATAGACGATGGCAAAGAACAAAATTGAACGCATTGACCAGGAGATTACTAAGGTCCGCGAGAAGATCGCAGAGTATCAGGAAAAGCTCAAGGCGCTGGAGACACAGAAAACCGAGGCAGAAAATCTGGAGATCGTCCAGATGGTGCGCGCACTGCGTATGACCCCGGCTCAGCTGAGCGCCATGCTGTCCGGAGGCACAGTTCCCGGCAGTTTGGCTGATGACAACAACGAACAGGAGGAAAACAGCTATGAGGAATAAACGATTGCTCCGAACACTTTCCGCCATTTGCCTGACGCTGGTTCTGGCATTGGGCTTTACCGTTCCCGCTTTTGCCCAGGGCGCAGCTCCGCCCCCGGCAGAGGATACCACCAATGACAGCAATGTGGTGGTGGAAGAAACGGAAAAAGCACCTCCGCTGACCCCGGATGGCAACGCCGCTCTGGTGGATGATTTTGGTGGCAACAAGCAGCTCATTACCGTTACCACCAAGGCAGGCAACTATTTTTATATCCTGATCGACAGGGCCAACGAGGATAAAAAGACTGCTGTTCACTTTCTGAACCAGGTGGATGAAGCGGACCTGATGGCACTGATGGAAGATGGAAATGCCAAAGAGGAGCCGCCAGCTGTGTGCAGCTGCACGAAGAAATGTGAAGCAGGGGCAGTTAATACGGCCTGCCCGGTCTGTGTAACTGATAAGAGTAAATGTACGGGAAAAGCACCGGAACCTCCGGCAGAAACACCGGAGCCGGAAAAAGAGAAGCCTGCCGGACTGAACCCGGCTGCCCTGATCCTTCTGCTGGCTCTGCTGGGCGGCGGTGGCGTATTTGCCTACTTGAAGCTCGTTAAAAATAAGCCTAAGACCAAGGGCAATGACAGTCTGGACGATTATGATTATGGCGAGGAAGATTCCGAGGAATGGGAAACCGAGGATGAGGAGTCGGACGAGCCTGACGCTGACGGGGGCAGCGCAGAAGAAGATGACGAGGACAGCGTGAAATGACCCGTTTCACAGACAGTCCCTATGAACGCATGATGACACGCAGGCCGGAGGGCGGGAAGGAAACTTCCCGTCCTCCTTCTTTACCCCACAACCACCCCTGCTATGGTTGCGGGAGTTATGGAAGCCCCTGCGTAGGTATCTGCCATCGTGAGATGGAACGCTGGCTCAAAGAAAGGAAACGAAAAAAATGAGTGTTCTGATTATATTTATCAAGCTGATTGCTGTTTTTGACCTGCTGGTGATCGCCGTGTATTTTGGCGGCGACATTCTTTCTACCATGTTAAACAAACTTCGGAGAAAGCCAAAGCAAGATGACCCCTTTGATTTCTCCTTAGATACCGTGACAGTTTCATTGTCCATAGATTCTATCCGTCAGCTTTGTTCCGACGATGCGGCAGATTTTGTGGAAGAAAAGATCCTGCCAAATGCGGAGAAAACGATGGCTGTTTTGACGGATCAGGAACAGACAGCAGCCCGTCTGCTCCTATCTGCCCTGATCGGTTTTCTTGCAGCAGAAGCTCCTATGGATGAACAGAGCTTTCCTATGGTAATGGAACTTCTGAACTGCATGGAAGGGGAAAAAGAAGATGGTTGTCAGGACGCAGTAGATATTTTGCTTGAAGATACCGTCCGCAATACCCACCGCCATGAAGAATATTACAGCAATTATCAACGCTACCAGCTGATGCAGGTGGATAAAACCCGTGTCATTTTGGCTTGCCGCATCATCATCAATGACCTGCTGGGAAAACTGTACCGCTATGACTACCGGTTCGGTTATAACCTGCTGCTGGATGAGGAAAACAGCATAGAGAAAAAACTGCACACGCCTGTGCTGGAAGAATGGGAGGATGAAGAAGATGAGATATAAATTGGTGATTGCTGAAAAACCGTCGGTTGCCCAGAGTTTGGCTGCGGTGATCGGTGCAACTGCCCGTAAGGACGGGTATCTGGAGGGCAATGGCTGGCGTGTCAGCTGGTGCGTGGGGCATCTGGCCGGGCTTGCAGATGCAGACAGCTATGACCCCAAGTACGCCAAGTGGCGATATGATGACCTGCCTATCCTGCCGGAGCATTGGCAGATGGTGGTGGGAAAGGATAAGAAAAAGCAGTTTGATA
>OJSM01002444.1_pt1 | contig 10105 bp, 6 predicted proteins | sample 1599431 | NCBI WGS metagenome assembly OJSM01 (sample SAMN04168659, study PRJEB22393) | human gut metagenome | biome: human gut microbiome; feature: stool | host: Homo sapiens | collected 2014-05-12 | reverse complement strand
TTAATATACCTCTTGTTTCTAATTGTAATGTTGTTTTTTTATACACTGATTGTGAGTTTGTTATAAAAATAGTATTAAGAAAAATTGGTAAAAGGTGATAATTCGTTTATAAGGGGTGGAAACTGGAGACTTGTTATTCGGGAATCTAAACGGGGGCAGTCTGTTTTATAGGTAAATGATAGGAGTACTGCTTGCCGTATATTCCTGCTGTAGGGTTTCGGTGAGTGATTTCAGGATATTCGTCCTTTTGTTTCATTCGGGCGTATGTTTCCGGATTTTCTCCCGTATGTTTTTCCAAAAAGATACGGACGAATTTTAAAAAAGATATGTATGGATTTTAACGAAGATATGTATGGATTTCCCGGGGGAGAATGATCTTTCCCGGATCAGAGTCGGTTTGCAATTCAGTGATACATTTAGGGTAAACATATATTAACTGCCAAAATTCTATTAAATACAAATTCTAAATGGTGTAATCTGGTATGTAGGTGCCTTATCTTATTTTGTGGATTCTGTATTTGTAATTTGTGTTTTTGTAATTGTAAAACAGAAAAATGTGTGTCTGTAAATCAGTTTGTTGTGATTGGACAGGTTTGTAAATTTGGTAAAAAAATGAAATTGAATTGTAAGGTCGTATTTATCCTGCTTTTTCTTCTATGAATTGTCCAGTAAGGAGAGTATTATTGTTAAGATATCGGCCCGTTCGTCCATACCCAATTTTTTCCGGATAGCCGTTTTCCGTTTGTGGATTGAATAGACACTTTGCCGGATGACAAAAGCGATTTCATCGGTTTTGAAACCACCTCGGATCAGACAACACAATTGAATTTCTTTTTCGTTCAGGGAAGGAAACTTATCCTTCAATTTTTGCTGGAAATTGTTGTATAAATAATTTATGGTGAAATAGAGTTCATCCCAGTTTAAATCGGTCTGTCCGATGTCTCCCAGAATTTCATTATACATTTTTAAAAATGCCTGATGCTTGTCATGGGGATAGCTTGAAATAAAAGCTAATTTTTTGGATACTTCCAATTTATTCAACAACAGTTCTTTAAATTTATCCTGACATCGGTTTTGTTCTTGGCATAAATGCTGTAGAGTTTCGATCATTTGGCAGGCGTTCAGGTATTTTTCCCGTCTTTTTTTCAATAAGATACCGATATAAGTGGCTAGTAGTATAAAAAGTAAAGCCAGAACGAGGCTACCGTTGACCAATAGCATGCGCTGGCGGACCAGCCTGCGGTTTTCGCGTTGCCATTTCTTTTGGTGGTGGCGGTTGACGATATTGTCGATGCGTTCTTCGGTCTTGTTTAGTTGGTAATCTGTAATATAGGTCGTATATTTCTTATAATGATTTAATGCCGACTGATAGTCTTTCTTTAACTCGGCAATTTGGTATAGTTGTTTATAATATTGGGCTTGTAATTTTTCCGAATCGTCCGTTGACACGGATGCCTTTTTCAGATAATACCTGGCAGAATCCAGCTGTTGGCGATGTAGATAAATTTCACTTAAAAGGAGATAACCCTGTTTCTGAAACTCCGGATTCGGATCATATTTTAAGGCATTATGCGTGTAAAGAATTGCATTCGCTGTATTTTGTGTGTTCGAATAAGAAATACCGATCTGCAACATGAGGTAAGCCACATTTACCGAATCCTGTAAATTCAAAGCGTTTAGCTCGGCCTTTTTATAATATGTCCGGGCTGCTGCATATTGTCTGGTGTTGAGCAGACAGTCGCCCATTTCATAATTGCTGTATTTATTCTGGGGAGAGTGATATTCTATGGCTTTTTGGTAAGATTCGATACTCGCTTGTTGGTCACGGCGAAGTTTATATAGCTCTCCGAGGTGATAATGAATTTGAAATAAGAGCATACTGTCTTGTCGTGGTGCATTCTCTTTTGCTTCCGACAGGTTGATAGAGGCTTTTTCATAATAACCGTTCTTGCTGTCCATGATACCCGTAAATAAATAGGCCCACCCTGCTTTGGTTGAATCACCCTGTTGCTGAAAATATCGGGCTGTATTAGAAAGGGGAGGATATACCGAGATATCCTGATAGGCTTCGTAAGCAGCATGAACTTTTAATAAATATAGGTTGTGACGGGCATTCCGTTTTAATATTTTTTGGGAAATGGAATCCAGCAGCTTCAAAGCTTGTTGAGGGGAGGAATAAATCAATTGTGCAGCTTGATTCAGCATTCTTTCTGAAGGATATCGATTTCGGTAACTGCCCCAAAGGCTTGCAAAAATAAAGATGAACAGACAGCTTTTCATATTTGGTTCGAAAGGTTTGTATTCACTTTGCTAAGTTTACTTTTTTCAGTATGCTGATTGGCGAATCTGCAGTTCTGATAGATAGGTCAGTAGTTTCAGTTCCACCAATCAGCAGGGGGCCGATTTTTGAATAAGATGCTAATTACGAAAAGTCATAGATTCGACTTTTCGGGCAGTCTCGGTAATCGGGATAGCGCTCCTCTATTTGTTTGTATTGAAATAGTTGTCCAACAGTTCGAAAGCAACGGCAAAGGAGCTGACCTGATTACTCATGACCTGTTTTTCTGCTATTTTTAAATTTTCCTTTTGGCTTTGATAGAAATGGTTGCGTAATTGTTCGTCGATGGTTTCGTACATCCAGTATTTGGATTGTTCGGCACGGCGGACATCGAAATAACCGTTTTGTTGAGTTTCACTGCAATAGTGCAGGATATTTTCCCAAATAGCATCGATACCGGTGCGTTCATAAGCGGAACAAGTCATGACTTTGGGCATGACGCCGGATTCGTGGGGCGGGAAAAAGTGCAGGGCGGTCTGGAGCTGCGCTTTAGCTAGTTCTGCCCGTTGAATGTTGTTCCCGTCGGCTTTGTTGATAATGATGCTGTCGGCCATTTCCATGATTCCCCGTTTGATGCCCTGAAGCTCGTCTCCGGCTCCGGCAATTTGTACCAGCAGGAAAAAGTCGACCATCGAGTGTACGGCTGTTTCGCTTTGGCCTACACCGACCGTCTCGATGAGGATGATGTCGAAGCCGGCTGTTTCACAAAGGATCATGGCTTCGCGGGTTTTCCGGGCGACACCACCTAAGGAACCTGCTGACGGGGAAGGCCGAATGTAAGCATGAGGATCACAGGCAAGCTCTTCCATACGGGTCTTGTCGCCCAGGATACTTCCTTTCGACCGTTCACTACTCGGGTCGATGGCCAATACAGCGATTTTATGTCCCTGGCCGGTGAGATATTTTCCGAAACTTTCGATGAAAGTACTCTTGCCGGCTCCCGGTACACCCGTGATACCGATCCGTACAGACCGTCCGGAGGAGGGCAGGCAACGGTTGATCACTTCCTGGGCAACGGCCTGGTGCTCGGGTTTGGCACTTTCTACCAGCGTGATCGCCTGGCTTAGGATGTTGATGTTTCCTTTCAGAATACCTTCGACATAATCGTCGGTGGTCAGGGTTTGCCTCCGTATATTTTTCAGGCGCGCAGCAATATTGGGATTCATGGGATCGGGCTGCTCGATGCCTTTGTTCACCTTTAATCCTTCATATTCCGGAGCATTCTCCGGATGTTCTATACATTCTGACATAATTTCCCAGATTTGATTTGTTTCACGCAAAGATAGGATAAAAAGGTGGATTTTCATAAAAAACAGCCGGTAACCGAAAGTCTGGAAAGAAACGATTGATTTGCCGACTGCCTGCTGGGTTTTTGGAACTCCGCTATATAATAGGGGACAGGCAAGTTTTGCGTACTTTTTAATAAAAAAATAAGCGTGGAACTTGCACATACCCGGAATCAAGGGAACTGGTATTCCACAACAACCGGGTAAGACAAGCTCACGCTTAGAATATGTATATTTATATACGTACTCACTACGCGAGCGTTGTCAATATCCGCCTTAGTTGTTGTAAATGAATCACAATTGAAATTACCAGTTTCTTGATTCTAAGGCGCTTTTGAAAACGCTACATGAAATAAAAAAATGCCGATACCTCTTGTATCCGGCTTTACAAAGAAATATAATTTTTAGTTTATATCCAATTATTTTTAAATATTTTTTAATCGTTCGATCAATTCATCACCTAAAGCGGTTTTTGCCTTTATGTGTTCCTGGACGGTTTCCACGAAAGGATTATTTTCAAAAGCTCCCCGTACCTGTTCGAAATCGATCTTCTTTTGTTTTTGATTACCGTCGGCTCCGAAACCGGTTTGAGCTGTCATGGAAAATTCTTTTTTCGCATCTTCATAAAGCATTTTATCGAGATTGACCACAGCTTCTTTCCAGGTATTCACTATCCGGATCACATCCCCGGCTGTGATACTTTCAGGTGTGACCCGGTACCAGGGTTGCATGACTTCCCAAGCCCAGGTCCATTCGAGTTGATAATAGTCGGCATGAAGTTGGCGGAAAGTATCCGTGATCTGTCCGACAGATTCGATCTCTCCGTTTTCTATCCGGCGGATCAGGCGGATGATCCCTTGTTGGGGGACGATCAGACCGGAAAGGTCTACCCATTCGCCGCTACCTTCTGTCCGGGTAGGGGCCAGGCGCTGGCGGATCTCTTCGTTGTTGTGAAATGTCAGGTTTTCCAGCCTTTTAATGATCGAGTTCCCTAGAAATTTGTTGATAGCCATGGAATAATATTGGATACCTTTTTTCAGGGAATTACTTTTGATGTGTGCACTTTGGTATGAATATTCTTCCGAAGTTTCACCGGACACCTGTTGCAGGGTGCGGAGTACTTCTATACCGCTCAGCATTTTCTGAATGGTATAGGGACTGAGCAGGTTAAAATTGATATAATCGAGTTGATGGCTGTCTTTGCGTTTGTCACGTTTGGGCCATTTCTGAGCATCCCGGATCGTACCGACACTCCTTAGATTGACTGCCGGTACCAGATAAGTCTGGTTATTTTGTTCGATCAGATAGGAAAAAGGCAGGTCCGAAGTATCCGGATGGCTGACATGTCGCCCCATAATCAAAGAAAAAGCCCCGATTTTCGCCGGCCAGAGTATATAAGAATCACTGGTTGTTTTCGAACCGCGTTCGACGATACCTTGGTGGATGGGTCCCAATTTATAAAGATGATTGCTTTGGTTTGAACCACTACCGGCATTCAGAAAAGAGAACATACCGGCGATCAACAGACTGGATTTATGCATGGTCACCGTATAAGGACCGGCAAATACGGCACAAGCCTCTCCGTTTTCTCCCTGGCAATTGCTGAAGAATAGAGAATCATGAGCTGAGAACAGATGGCCTAAATGACAGGCTTGCCCGATGAAACACCGTACTAAAGCTGCTCCGTCGTTGATACAGGTGCCCGAAGAAAAAATGAAATCTTCAGCCATCACATTATGACCGATAAATACCGGTGCTTCTGCATTACTGTTGATGGAACCGTTTTTCAAACGGGATGTACCTTCGATGGTCGTGTAATCGCCTATGCAGACGTTACGGATCGTTCCGGTGTTGATGATTCGTACGTGATTACCGATTTTTCCTTCTGTCGAGGACACTTGCTCGGTATATCGTTCGATCAGTGCCTTGAGACGCTCGGTCAGGACAGGAAAATGGCGGTATAGGGCGATAATATAAGCCAGATGGGCCGATAATTCATTGAAAATAGGCACTTCCCGTCCTCCGGTTTCATTCAATACAGCCACTAAAGTTCCGTTTCCAAAGGACGAACGTCCTTCCGTTACGATCAGATTGGCATTCTGTATAAAACAATTTTCTCCGATCCGGTAGTTGGCGATATAATTGGGGATATTTTCGATCAGGACATTATTACCCACCCGGCAATTGTGTAAAGTGACATTGAACAAACCGGCATGTCTGGGGAGTCCTCCCTCTAAAATGAACTCGTAATCGAATATACCTAGTTCGATATCTCCTGAAAAACGGACATTTTGTATATAATCGGTTTTAAATCCGGAAGCAACTTTTACACGTTGCCAATCTGTCGAACTGCAGCCTTGTGCTTGCAGCCGGGTGATTTCCTCCTGGGTCAGATTTCTCGATACCATACGATTTTGTTATTTTATCTGAATGCAAAGATATACTTTTTGTATCAATATTTATCCGGTGGATAGAAACGGTCGGGGAAATGAATGAACGCTTAAAAATAAATAGAAGTTTGTTTGGTTAAGTGGTTTGTAATCAGTGTGATGGAGTGTGAATCGCCTGAAGAAACGAATATTTTTTGCTTTTCAATAAGAAAAAAGTAATTATATTTGTTCGGTTTTACGGAAGTGATCCTAAGGAGACTTTCAGTGCTGATACCGTGGTTTTAAATATCCTGAGGTCTGAAATTGATTATTATTTTTAGCTTCGTCGGTAAAAGTTGTGCAACGTGAATGAATAAAGAAATCCTTTTTGAAGATATCAAGTGTGGGAATTTGAGTGCTTTTGAGGCATTATTTCGGCAGTATTATCCCTCTATGTGTGTGATTGCCGGAAAATTGGTCGCTAACAGGGAAGTGGCAGAGGATATTGTACAGGATGTTTTTATCCGTTTATGGGAAAAAAAGGCGGAATATGACAAAATACCGGATTTCAGGACTTTTCTTTACGTTGCAGTGCGTAATCTTTGTTATAATTACCTGAGAGATAAAAAGAAAACGATCGATTTTTCCCAGATCGAACTGTCTGATAAACAACTTTCTTTTCAAGAACAACTGATACAGGAAGAAACATATCGCTTGATCTCTAATGCAATTGCGGAATTACCTGTACAAAGTGGAAAAATTATGCAGATATCCGCGGGAGACAGATCGAGCGCGCCATCACAAAACTAAATCGAGGCGAAATTAACCGGCCCAAATCGCCCAACGACTGCCGGCGCTTTATGAAGCCAACCTACTTCGATGCCAAAGGCAACCCTATCGAAACCATCACATCAGCAATCCTCGATTATGAACAAATCGCCGAAGAAGCACGCTACGATGGCTTCAACGCCCTTGCAACAGGCCTCGGCGACGACCCCTGCCAGATAATCCGCGTCAACTCATACCGTTGGGAAATTGAAGACTGCTTCCGGGTTGAGAAATCCGACCTCAACATGCGCCCCGTATACGTGCGCTCTCCAAAGCGCATCGCAGCTCACTTCTTTATATGCTTCCTCAGTCTGCTCATTAGGTCAGAGAGAAAAAAAATACAATAAAAATGGCATATGAGAGGATAGTAGTAAATCATCTGCATATGCCATCTTACTTTTTTAAGACATTTACTGAATATCCCTAACTACTAATTCATCGCTTATGCGCAACTTCATAGCGAATTTCGTTAGAATTCTCGGTATCTGCAAGGATTTCGCCGGAAATCGTGTTAATGAACTCGGAAATATACCTCGATGTGGTGTTGTTCCCAAATTTTCCGACCTTGAGGTTATAGCTCTTGGCATTACGGCCGAAGCGTTCGGCTTCGATAGCGAAAATCTTTTGTTTCATCGCCTGCATAATGAATGCAAGGCAGATTTGCCAAACTTGATCAGCCGAAGGCAGTTCAATGCCCGGCACAAGTTGCCGGCCCGGCTTGCAGAAGAAATCCGCAAAAATGTGGCAGTTGCCATTGACGGATCCGAGGATGTCTTTTGCATCGACTCCAAACCGGTCAAAGTTTGTCAAAACGCAAGAGCCAAGCGCTGCACCATGGGACGGGATAATCGTGAGGCTGCGCCCGACTGGGGCTATTGCGCATCCCAAGGTATACACTACTATGGATATAAGCTCCATGCTGTCTGCGGAATACATGGTGTTATACATTCTTACGATATGACAGCGGCCAGTATTCACGATCTTCATTATCTCAAAAATTTCAATTCAACCGTTTTGCCAAAAATTCATCCAACATCTCCCCGGTCAAACCGTCGGCGATGACACGATTGTTTTTATCCAACACCAAAACACGAGGGATTGCCGTGATATTATAAGCCCTGGCAACTTCACCTGCCGTGTTCTTATAATCGCATGCCTGAATCCATGTCAGCCCATCAGTTTCAACTGCTTTTTTCCAATCCCCCTCACGAGCATCCATTGAAATTCCGATAATAACCAATCCTTTGTCTTTAAACTTCTCGTATGTTTTCACCATATTCGGATTCTCTTTTCTACAAGGAGCACACCAAGACGCCCAAAAATCTATCAACACGTACTTACCTCTCAAACTACTCAATTTAAACGTTTTTCCATCCTTATCCGGTAATTCGAAATCCGGCACATCACTTCCCACCTTAAATTCAGCTAAACGAATATATTCATCCAATTGCTTCGTGTAAGGATGTTCGTTCAGGCTCGGGGAAACCACTGCACGTAATTCTTTTAATTCATCGAGAGTAACATTCGCTTTCATCTCCCAAAAGATCATAAACGGGGCTATTGCCTGATCATAATACCTACGAACTAACTCTTCCTGCAAATGCAAAGCTCTACTACCATGTTGTTTCGTACGAGCTTTAAAATCCCTATCCTTTTCCTTTTCCGACTGATTTCTATTCAACAACAGATCTATATTAGCCGAACGCAACATACTATCCACGAAATGCTTCATCTCTGCATTATAAGCACTAAAAATCTCGTTATTAACCGTTCCGGTAACAGTACAATTCAAAAAAAACTCCGAATTAGCCCGAACTTTTACATTCCCCGGCTCTACCCAAATTGGGGTAATCGGGCTCAAACAGTTCGGATCGCCACTTTTCACAAAATACATTCGCGGAACAGTCACATTCTTTATAACAAACGTATAACGATTGTCCTTGACATCACAACTATCAATAACCTTGGAGGCTCCATTTATTTCCTCTTCTTCAACCAAATAAACCTTCGTTCCTTTATAAATACCATCTAACACACCTTGTATCGTACAATCTTTCGTCTCTTTTGAGACTTCATTTTGCCCGAAAAGCCCGACAAATGACATCAATAAACAGCCTAATACTAAAATTTTTTTCATACAATTTTCCTTTACGATTAAAATTACTTGATATATAATCTATTGCTTTCCATTCTACACGATAAAGATGACGTCTCTCTCAATCGCAAAACAAAAGCATCAAAATTTTCCTCTTTATTAATTACCCCCGTGTAAACAGTTTTCTTGCTTTTTTCATTCTCGAAAATAATCTCCATATCATACCAGCGCTCCAATACTTTAGCCACCTCTTCCAAAGACCGCCCCTTAAATACATATTGCCCTTTCTTCCAAGCGATATAATCATTAACATTCACGGTTCTTATATCCACGGATTCACTCTCTTTATCCCAGCGTAATTGTCGGCTTGGTAATAGATCGTAGCTCTTGTCGTCCACGTAAGCCGCCACGTGTCCTTCCACCAGTGTCACCTCCGTGTAATTCTCATCCGCATAGGAATTCACGTTAAAAGAAGTTCCCAGCACCTCCACTTTCATCCCGTTAAGCATCACGAAAAACGGATGCTTTTCATCCCGAGCTACTTCCAGATATATCTCTCCCTCCGCATAAACCACCCGTTCTTTTCCCTGAAAAGCAACCGGATAGCGTAAAGAAGATTTAGCATTCATCCACACCTTTGTTCCATCTGCCAAAGTGAACGTGAAATCACACTGTGAAGGCGTTGTCAATGTGTTATACACCATTTCCGTTCCCACGGAATCCGCCCGGTCATATTGCATACGCCCCTCTTCATCCACGGAAATTCTTACCCCGTTCTCTTCTTCCAGCAATAACTCCTGATTATACAGGACCATTTCTTTCCCGTTAGAAAGCGTCAGCACCGGCAAATTTCTCTGAACCGTAACCACCCCACTCTTGGATTGTGGTTCTTCGGTTATTTCAATGTTCTCTCTCTGGCTATAATAAAACACCACGGCCAACACGGGTACGATAAAAATAGCCGCATAACGGGATAACTTTCCTATCCAGCGCTGACGATAATGTAGTTTCTCTCTTCTTTTAACAAAGGTATCAAACGCAGCCTGCACATTCGCACTCTTATATTGAACAAGTTTTTCACGCATTACCGTCTCCGAACAAATTTGCTCGAACAACTTCTTGTTATATTCGGATTCTTCCCGCCACGAATCTAATTCGGCTTGTTCCTCTTTCGTGATATTCCCAGATA
>OJSM01002438.1_pt1 | contig 10125 bp, 8 predicted proteins | sample 1599431 | NCBI WGS metagenome assembly OJSM01 (sample SAMN04168659, study PRJEB22393) | human gut metagenome | biome: human gut microbiome; feature: stool | host: Homo sapiens | collected 2014-05-12 | reverse complement strand
GGTATAAGCCCCCTGCAGCAGTGCTTCCTGCACTTTATCAATTAAGCCGATGGAGAGAAAAATCACCATGGTAGCGCCGTGGCTGGCCAGGCTGGCGAGCTTTTCCTTTTCCGGCACGGGGGTGCGGCCCTCCATGCGGGTAATGATGACCGTCTGGCTGACGGCGGGCAGCGTGTACTCGGCGTTCAGCGCCGCGGCGGCACCGCAAAAGCTGGAAACACCGGGCGTATCATCGTAAGCAATGCCGTCGGCGTCCAGCGCGTCCATCTGCTCCCGGATGGCCCCGTACAAACAGGGGTCCCCGGTGTGCAGCCGCACAGTGGTTTTGTGTTCGGCTTCCATTTGGCGCATCACGGCAAGCACCTGTTCCAATGTCATTTCAGCACTGTTATAAATGGCGCAGCCGGCTTTGGCCAGCCCCAGCAGCGCCGGGTTGACCAGGCTGCCCGCATAAATAATACAGTCTGCCGTTTGCAGCAGTGCCGCACCGCGCCGGGTGATCAGATCCGGTGCGCCGGGGCCTGCGCCCACAAAATGTACCATACCTCATTGCTCCTTTTTCTGCCAGCTTTGCAGCAGCTGGGCGGCGGTCTCAGTCTGGCCCAGCGGCCCGGCCTGGTTGGAAAACAGCACAGCCCCCACCCGGAACGCCCCCGCCGCGCGGCGGTCCAGATGCAGCTGGATGGCCTGCAACAGGCTTTCGAGCACCGGCTCCCGCAGGTTTTCGGCATCCAGAATGTCCAGGCAGGCATCCGTTGTGGCGGCGTCCATCAGGGCGCGGCAGGTGGCCCGGCTGGCCCCGCAGAGCGCCGCATGGGTGCAGAACAGTTCGGTGCGGCAATCCGCCATGCGGGAATGGGTGTTCATAATGCCTCCCGCCACCTTAATCAGTTTTCCAATATGTCCGGTCAGAAGCATTGCACAAAATCCCAGTTCCGCCGCCATATCGATCGTCTCACCGATAAAATTACTGCATTTCACACTGCGGTCAAGATCATATCCATAGGTCTGCTGCATGAAATCCAGTCCATAATTTCCCGGTGAAACTGCCGCAATGGTCTGCCCTTCTGCACGCTGCTGGCGGAGTTCCACACGAATGGTCTCCTTAAGTGCCTGACTGCTCATCGGTTCCACAATTCCTGTCGTTCCCAGTATTGAGATTCCCCCGACAATCCCCAGTCTTGGATTAAACGTGCGCTCTGCAAGTGCTTCCCCATCCGGCACGGAAATCAGAATATGCAGCGTTCCGTGAAAATCACAGAGCCGGCACACTTCCTGCACTTCCCGGGTGATCATTTCCCGCGGCACATGATTGATTGCGGCATTGCCTACGGGCTGATCCAGTCCGGGTCTCGTCACACGGCCCACACCTTTTCCTCCGTCAATCTGCAGAAGTTCTTTTTCTCCATCCCCGCCGTTGTCCGCGGTGACCGTGGCACAGATTTTACTTCCGCTGGTCACATCCGGATCATCGCCGCCATCCTTGACCACAGCGCAGGAAACCTGAGATTCCCCGCGCACGATATCCGTCACTTCCGCGGTGTATGGGATTCCTTTTGGAGTCTCAATCGTTATACAGTTTTTTATTTTTCCCGTCAGAAGCATATATGCCGCAGCCTTTGCAGCAGCGGCAGCACAGCTGCCGGTTGTAAATCCGTACCTCACACCAGATACGCCTCCTTCTTTCCTTTATACCGGCCGGATCTGATATAACAGTGCGTTTACGATTGCTGCCGCTACATTGCTGCCGCCTTTTCTACCGCGGTTGACAATATGCGGCACATCTGTTTTTAAAATCAGTTCTTTTGCCGCCTCTACATTTACAAATCCCACCGGAACTCCAATAATAAATGCAGGACGCCAATCACTTTTCTGCATCAGTTCATAGAGTGAAATCAATGCCGTCGGCGCATTTCCCACGGCAAAAATTACAGGTTTGTCAATATGTGCTGCATGTTCCATGCTGACCGTCGCACGTGTCACCTGCCGTGTCTTTGCCTCCCGCGCCACATCCTCGTCCGCCATAAAACAGTGCACCGTTCCTCCGAATTCCGCTAACCGTTTTTTGTTGATGCCTGCAAGCGCCATATTGGTATCCGTGACAATGTCAGCGCCACCTGCAATCAGTTCTTTGGCAATCTGCACGGCATGGGGAGAATACGTCATCGTCTTTGCATAATCAAAATCCGCACTTGTATGGATCACGCGCTTTGTCACCGGCTCCTGCTCCGGTGGAAGCACGATACCACGCTCCTTTAGTTCTTCCCCTATGATGGCAAAACTTCGTTTTTCAATCTCTCCCGGAAGAACATATTCAATGTTTTCCATAACGTTTTTCTTCCCCTTTCTTCTTTATATCCAGCAATGCCTCAATCAGTTGTACATTTTCCGGATGACCTTTTACGGCAATTCTGTAAAAGTCCTGTCCCAGTCCTGTATAGTTTGCGCAGTTTCGGATCAGAATTCCTCTTTCCAGCAATAATCTGTACAGTGGAATTTGTGTTTTCAGCAACAAAAAATTAGCTTCAGAAGGAAAAATTTTCATTTGATCTCCAAATATTTTTGTTAACTCGTGTTTTAAAAAGTGCTTTTCTTCCTGAATCAGCCCAATCGTATCCTTCAGATACTTTCTACGACTCCAACCAGGAAGCGAATCATTCAGAATATCCATGCCGATCCGCTGCGCAACCACAGATACATTCCACTCCGGCAGCTGATGCGCAATTTTTTCACAGATATCTTTCTGCGCCAGCAGATACCCCAGCCGGATTCCCGGAATCGCATAGATCTTTGTATATGCCCGCACGACAATCAGATGCGGATATTTCCGGATCCAGGAAACATATCCTTCCGTCCCCGTGAATGCAATGAAACATTCGTCCAGCACCACAGTAATCTGTTTCTTTTCACACACGTCAAGAAGCGTCTCCAAAAGAGACGCTTCCATTTTGTTTCCCGCCGGATTCGCTGGATTCGCCAAAAATAATAAGCTGATTCCATCCAGATGCCTGCACAATGACTCCACCTGTGCCATGTCCATGGCAAAATTATTTTCTTCCCGCAACGGAATACTGCATATCTCGGCTCCCACTGTCTGAGCTGCCCAGGCATATCCCGAAAAAGAAGGAGCCAAAATGCCCACCCGCTTCGGGCGCAGTGCATGCACAATCGCAACAAATAATTCGGATGCTCCGTTGCCACACACTACTTCTTCTGTTGAAAAACCATAAAGTGCTGCAAGCCGTTCCCGCAACAGCACATTGTCATACTGTGGATAACGGTTGCTGTGAACCGCCGCTTCCGCCATCCGTTTCTGCAATATCTCCGGCAGCGGCAGCGGATTGGTATTTACAGAAAAATCATATGTGATCTGATTTTGATAAATATCCCCACCGTGTGCGGCCACCGTCATGCTACGTGTTCTCCTTCTTTCCTGTTTTCCCGTATCTGCATTACTGCTTTACTTCTTATTTTACTACAGGAATTCTTTGATTCCAAGGAAAAATCACACAAACCATTTTTATTGTAGATCTCCAGCCAGCTCCTGCATCAGATGATGTACCGTAGTGATCTCGTGAATCCGTCCCGTATTCGCCCCACAGAATACCAGACCGTTTTCCACATCCCCACGCACGGCATCGATCAACGCTTTCGTAATACAGTAAGGAACTTTCTGCGGACTGCATTTTTCCAGACAGTTGTAACACTTACTGATTGGCAGCTTTGCGCGCTTTACACGATCGATAAACTTATTGCGCAGTGCACGTCCCGGCATACCGACCGGACTTTGGATAATCTCGATATTTTCCTCACTGGCGTGAATATACGCTTCCTTGTATGCCTCCGATGCATCACATTCTTCGGTTGCGACAAAGCGGCTGGCAATCTGTACACCATCCGCGCCGAGATCCAGCGCATGCGAAATATCTTTCTGATCAAATATCCCGCCGGCCACAATGACCGGAATATTTTTCTGATACCGCTGTTCGTATTCCTTTTTGCAGTCGATAATCTGCCGGATCTCTCCGTCAAAATTAATGGCATCCATATGTGCCAGCTGTTCATTGGAAAACCCCAGATGCCCGCCGGCTTTCGGTCCCTCCACTACAATAAAGTCCGCCGTGCGGTCATAGCGGTGCGCCCACATCTTCAATATCAGCTGGGTTGCACGCTTCGAGGATACAATCGGAGCTATCTTTGTCCGGCAGGTTCTACTGACAAGCTCCGGCAGATTCATGGGAAGCCCGGCTCCACTGATAATCACATCTGCCCCTGCCGCAACTGCTGCCTGGACATGCTCTTTGTAATGCTTTAATGCAACCATAATATTGACACCCACAAGTCCGTTTCCACAGGCAAGCTCCTTTGCTTTCCGGATATGTTTTTTGATGGCTTTTAAGTTACAGCCTGCCTGATCATTCTCGAAGCCTTCTTCATCGTAGCCGATCTGCGCAGTAGAAATGATACCGACACCACCCTCCTTTGCCACCGCTCCCGCCAGATGGCTTCTGCTGATTCCTACCCCCATGCCACCCTGGATGATCGGAATTTTTGCAATCAGATCCCCGATCTGCAGTTGTTTCAACTTTGATGTATATGTGCTTATCATGCACGTTTCCTCCATATTTCAAAATTGTTTGACTATCAAACAATTTTCAGTATATGGCAATGTGGTTTCTTTGTCAACATGTATTTGTTTTCATTTCTTTTATACGTAGTTTTATTTACTACTTCCATATCTGATATTTCTTCTAAATGCAAAAACCGTGGGTTTCCGATTTCACTGAAATCCTGAAAACCCACGGTATCTGGCATGTCGTCTTATCCTTTGACAGCCCCCACAATTCCGTTTGCAAAACTTTTCTGCAGAACAAGGAAGAGGATGCCCGTCGGAAGAGAACAGATGAGTACTCCGGAAAATTCATTTTTGGCACTCTGTATTTTTTCGCATAGAAGTTCTGCTGTTTCTGCCGCCCGTTCACTCCCATGCGCAATCGTAACCGCATACATGCAGTAATAGGATGCGGCAAATACCTTTTGCAGTTCTTCTCCTGTTTTTGTTTCCCCGAGCAGCAATTCTTTGAGCAGTTCCTCCGCGGTTTCCCCGGTCATTGCATGATCCGGATGCCAGCCGGGAATCCGCGCTGCCGCTTTTTGAAGCACGCCAAGAAGCTCATGCGGTGTGAGGGTTGGCTTTAAGATATAATCCACCACCCCCTGCATGAGCGTCTGCTTTACATATTCAAAATTATCGTATCCACTGAGAATGATCATCTGGATGTGCGGATAGCGGTGATGTACCGCCACCGTAAAATCGACACCGTCCATCAGCGGCATTACAACGTCACTGATAACAATCTGTGGCTGAAGCTTTTCGATCTGATCCATGGCATCTTTGCCATTTGCAGCTTCCCCCATAGTAACTATCCCCCCAAACGTCCTTATCCTCTATCGTGCATTTGCCGGCTCCACGTTGACTGACTTTCCTTTGATCTTTACATTTTTCATGGCTTTTAATACATCTTTTCCATACTCCTGCGGCACCTCGACAAATGTGTAATTATCATACATGTCAATTGCCCCCACAAGTTTGCCCGGAATCTTTGCCTCTCCGGCTACAGCCCCGAGAATATCTCCCGGGCGGATCCGCTGGCTCTTTCCGATGTTAATGAACAGACGTACCATCCCTTCCTCGGCTCCGGTATCTCCTGCTAATGCATCATCAAATTCGTGATCCTCCTTTGATAATTCCACTCCGCCGATTGCCTGTTTTAAAAACGCAGCTGCAATATCCATCGCTGTATAATCAGAGTTGTTCACCTGCTGCTCTATCAGTTCGATCATATCGCGCAGATCTCCGTCCTCGATAATCTGTCCGATGCCGTCAAGAATCTTATCCGCCTTGATCGCTGCCACATCATCCGAAGATGGGATTGGCTGCGCCTTGATCTTTGTCTTGCAATAGCGCTGGATCTCTTTGAGTTTGTATACTTCCTTGCCCTTAACGAAATTAAACGCTTTTCCGGTACGGCCGGCGCGTCCGGTTCTTCCGATCCGGTGCACATAATATTCATTGTCCTGCGGCAGATCATAGTTGAATACCGCTTCAACATCATCCACATCAATTCCACGCGCTGCGACATCGGTTGCAATCAGAATATCTGCTTTTCCATTCCGGAAATTTTTCATCACACGGTCACGCTGCACCTGTTTCATATCGCCGTGAATCCCCTCAGCTGCATAGCCGCGCCCCTGTAATTCCGATGCCAGTTCATCCACCATGCGCTTGGTATTACAAAATACCAGCGAAAGCTTTGGATTATAATAATCCAGCAGGCGTGTCAGCACTTCCATCTTATCATTTCTGCGCACATCATAATAATACTGGTCAATATTCGGAACCGTCAGTTCTTTCTTCGTCACCTTGATCGTAGTCGCATCATGCTGGAATTTTCTTGTGATTTCCAGAATCGGCTTTGGCATAGTTGCCGAAAAAAGTACGGTCTGCCGGTCTTCATCCGGGATATAGGATAAAATTGTTTCTATATCCTCGCGGAATCCCATATTAAGCATCTCATCCGCTTCATCCAGCACGATCGTGTTAATATAATCACAGCGAATGGTTTTGCGGCGCAGATGATCCATCACACGCCCCGGTGTTCCGATGATGATGGTTGCCCCACCTTTTAATGCCTTGATCTGACGGGAAATATCCTGCCCTCCATAAATGGGAAGCACTTTGATCCCATGCATATATTTTGCAAGTTTCCGGATTTCTTCCGCGCTCTGGATGGCCAGTTCTCTTGTCGGAGAAAGTACGATTGCCTGCGTTTTTTTATTATTTGGGTCCACTTTCATCAAAAGAGGGATTCCAAAAGAAGCTGTCTTTCCGGTTCCGGTCTGTGCCTGACCAATCACATCTACCCCACTCATCACAACCGGAATCGCCTGTGACTGGATAGGTGTTGCCTCTTCAAATCCCATCTCTTTGATTGCCCGCAGAAGCTGCGGATATAACCCTAATTCTTCAAATTTAACTGTTTCCATTTTCATCCTTTTCTTTTTGCCAGGTTTCGACTGCCATGCCGTTACAATGCGGTTCCCATGGTCACGTCTTCAGTTTCATCAAGCCCCCCTACACAATAATTGTTCCGGCTGAATTTCTTCACCCGGTAAAGCATATTATCTGCTGCATGCAAAAAATCCCAGCTACGGTTTCCCTTGCGCGGGATTCCCCAACAGATTCCCTGCGAAATCGTCACTACCGGAAGTGCCTTGGAAAACCGGTGTTCTATTTCTAATGCAAGTACACGTCTGCGCAACTCTTCTGCAAAGGAAACAGCCTGTTCCCGTGTCACATTCGCATAGATAATGACAAATTCATCCCCTCCATACCGTGCACAGAATCCTTCCGCTTCCTCCACCAGATTACGGATCGTATTTGCGATACTTACCAGACACCGGTCTCCTTCCTGATGTCCGTAATTATCATTATATTCCTTAAAATAATCAATATCGAGTATTTCCATCGCAACCGGAATATCATTCTCCTGCGAATAGGCAAACACCTCTTCTGCATAATCATTCAGACGGAACCTGTTTGCCATACGCGTCAACGGGTCCTGCTCGGAACGCTCCTGTAATACCATATTCTTTCGTTCCGCTTTCATTCTGGCTTTGCGCATATTCTCCAGATTTTTGCGCAACGTAATCATACTTGAAAGCATGTTGCGCGTCACTGCTTCGTTCCGTTCAGACAATTCATAGTAAAGCCCGGCAGCCTGCAGATATTCCGCATTCTGGTTATGCTTCCGGTAAAATTTCATCTTCAGGGACAGAACTTTCAGCTGCAGATTAATGATCTTAAAATTCACCACCTGTGGTTCGATTACTTCAATGATACGCCAGAACGATTCATCCTGGTCCGTTTCCAGCAACACCAGACAGCAACGGTAATAATCCGAAAAAAAGTCCAGCACCGTCAGATTATCCGGAAGATTCTGATGGATCATCTGAATACTCTCATTCCGCTTCTGTACATCTCCCATCTTGTGATAATAAATTACATCCACGATGTCGATAAACAGCCGGTCTGTAAGGGCAACCTGTTCCCAGCCATCTTTATGCAGATACTCCAGATATGGTTTTGCTTCCTGTAGACGATCCTGCAGGATCAGACATTCTGCCATATTTCCATAAAAAGCATACATATAAAAATTATACTTTTCATCCTTCTGTTTTGTCTGCAAAATCTGATAAGCTTCTAAAAAAGAATTCTCGGAATCTACATAATGCCCACACTCCAGATACAATAACCCCATATTGATCAGAATCATAATCTTTTGCATTGGAAGATCATATGTATCACTGTCCTTAAGACCATTCATATAATAGTCAAGCGCAAGCGATGGATTTCCTCTGCTCATGGATGCGATTCCCAGAAAATTGTAACAACGCACCACAAGTTCCCATTCCTCTGCACGGTCCAGATACGTCAGTGCCTCTGTCATCATATGGAAAAAATGTGCTCCGTCATTTAATTCATAATAGATTTCCCCACCATAAAAGAAACCGAATCCCATCAGCTTTGGATCATCTGTTTCCCGTCCATACGCTATGATATCCCGACAGCATTCCAACACCACGTCCGCATTGGTTTCCCGATTTTCCAGAACTGTATGAATCCACTGTTGTACGGTTGTATTGTATTGGTTAAATTCCATATTTTATCCCTCTTAAGCTGAGATACCTCTTGATTATGTACGGTTTTTTCGCATAAAGCTCCAAAACCGTTTACATTTTATTGTATTAGAAAAAACTATGAATGTCAATCCAGCGTATCCATCGCCATCTGCGGAAGATATTCTTTCGGATCCACAGCTTTTCCATCTTTTTTCAGCTGAAAATAGACGTTACTGCCTTCGGTTGCATAATATTTTGTCGGCTCACTGACATATCCCAGCACCTGACCAGCTTCCGGCGTATCCCCTTTTGCAAAATTCAGTTCCTTCAACTGTCCGTAAACCGCAGCATATCCGTCACCCAGATCCTGTATCACCGTACATCCGGTTTCTTCATTTTCCTGAATATCCGTTATTTTTCCCGTTGCCATTGCAAACACTTTATCATTGACATTGCCACTGATCACCATGGCAGGATTGCATCGGTACTGCTCTAACGTGGGAAAATAAATGGTGGAATCCATGCTGTAATCCAGCAGAACATCTCCCTCAATTGGCCAGACCGCAGAACTCTTGTCAAAATGCTGTGTCACGGTGGCTGCTGTCTCTACTGTTTTTTCTTCGTCCTGTTTCTTCTCTTCCTCCTGCTGTGTTTCTTCCTGTTTCATTTTTTCCTGCTCTGCCAGCTTTAACGCCTGTTCTTCCGCTTTTTTCGTTGCATCTTCCACACTTATTTCCGGTTTCACTTCATAGGAAGCCGGTGCCTCCTGCTGGGTCTGTGCCGCAATTTCCTGTTCTGCTTCCCTGCGTTCTTTTCCTTTATCCGTGGCATATACACTGACAAATCCAATCACTCCCGCTACCAGACACGCGACAGTGGCTATATACTGTTGTTTTCTCATTTGGCTTACCTCCATCATCATTTCGTTTTATGGTCTTTGATGATAGTATGGACTGCCCGCGCTGTTTTTATACAGCACTCCTGTGATCATAAATAATATTGGAGAGCTGTGCAAACTGCTCTAAAGAAAGTGCCTCTCCACGAATATTAACCGGTACGCCAAGTTCCTCAATACATGCCTGCAGTTCTTCTTTCGGAAGACCGAATGCACCATAATTGGCAAGCCCGTTTGCCAGTGTTTTCCTGCGCTGATTGAACGATGCCCGGATCACCTGAAACAGCAGTTTTTCGCTTTTTACGGTAACCGGCGGCTCACTATGACGTGTCAGACGGATCACGGCGCTGCCGACTTTCGGCTGCGGCATAAAACAGCTTGGCGGAACATTGACTACGATTTCCGGTTTTGCGTAATATTGCACCGCCAGGGAAAGTGCGCCATATTCCTTGCTTCCCGGTCCTTCCTGCATACGATCCGCTACTTCTTTCTGTACCATGATCGTGATACTGTCGATCGGCACATGGCTTTCAAACAATCCCATGATG
>OJSM01002430.1_pt1 | contig 10152 bp, 7 predicted proteins | sample 1599431 | NCBI WGS metagenome assembly OJSM01 (sample SAMN04168659, study PRJEB22393) | human gut metagenome | biome: human gut microbiome; feature: stool | host: Homo sapiens | collected 2014-05-12 | reverse complement strand
ATAATAATGAAGGTGGATCGCCTTCGCTGCGCTCAGCTCAAAAAAATTGGGCTGGGCGCGTTTTTTATTGGGAGATAAAGGGGAAGAGGGATAATAAGAAGAGAAAAATCTCCAATAGGGATAGTGGGCCTATTTGAATGTGCCTGTACGGCACGCACACTTTATGATTTATTCATTATTCTTTCCATGAAAAAGGACTTTTGACGCGCATTTTAACATATTGGATATCCCACCAAGGTTATCAACGCAATGTATTCACCTTTTCCACGGTGAAAATGTTGAAAACTCGGTTGAAAGTGTGGAAAACTAAACGGGTTTTCCACACTTTACACGCAAAAGTTGTTTTTTCATGGGGATATATGCCGGCTCGACAACAAAATATTGAACTTTTACCCTGGAGATGCTACAATAAACACACAGTTTACCGCCCTGACTGTCCACTATGGCTGTGGAAAACTGTGCCGGACGGGGCGGAAAATGCTGAATTTTCAACAAACCGGAGGGCTTATGCGCTGGATCGATAAACTGGAACGCCGATGGGGACGGTATGGCATCCCCAATCTGATGAACATTATCCTGGTCGGGCAGCTGATTGCCTGGGTCATTGTGATGGTCATCAATCAGAACTTCTACTATGCCATCACGCTGAACAGGACTTCTTTAATGAGCGGGCAGATCTGGCGTGTTGTGACCTTTTTGTTTGTTCCGCCGCTGTCAACGGGCATTCAGTTGCTGCTGACGCTGTATTTCCGCTGGTGGGTCGGCAACTCATTGCAGCGCGCGTGGGGCGATTTCCGCTTTATGATGTACATTCTGGTGGGCATGGTGGGTGCATTGGCCGCCTGTCTGATCACCGGGAGCGCGGGTGCATCGGGCATTTTCCTCAGCCTGTTCTTTGCCTATGCGTGGATGTGGCCGGAGCAGCAGGTGCTGCTGTTCTTTATTCTGCCCATTAAGATGAAATGGATGGGCATTGCGGCTGCGGCTATGTGGGTGCTGGAGTTTTTGACCGGCAACTTTGCCAGCAGGGTCAGCCTGCTGTTCGGTATTGCCGGGTTCCTGGCGTTCTTTGGTGGTGAGATGTTCACCACGGCCAAGGATGCTATTGTGAGCTACAAGCGCCGCAAAGACTGGGAGAAAAAAATCAACCGGAAATAAGGCGATGCGGCATTTTCGGCGGAGGAAACGAATAAAGGTGGTACAGCATCATCCAAAGATGTGCGGTGCTGCCTGAACCATACAGACCCGGCGGGGTTTGTACCGACCGGACTTTTGGTGTGACAGAATTTCAATCACAAAATGGAGGTTTTGACCATGAAACTGATTACTGCGATTGTAAATAAAGAAGATTCCAAAAATGTTTGTAACGAACTGATCAAGGCAAAGTTCTATGTGACCCGCCTGGCCACCACCGGCGGCTTTCTGATGGCGGGTAACATGACCCTGCTGATCGGCACCGAGGACGAGCGTGTGGACGACTGCATCAAGGTGATCTCCCGCTGCTGCAAACAGCGCACCGAGATCGTTCCCGGCACCGCTTCCATCGGCGTTGGGCTGGAAACCGCTATGCCCATTGAGGTGACCGTTGGCGGCGCAACCATTTTTGTGACCAACGTAGAACGGTTTGAAAAGCTGTAATGCCAATGCTGGAACGCATTGCGGGCAACCGTGAACTGAAACAGGACTTAAAGACGGCGCTGGGCAGCGGGCGGATCGCCCACAGCATTTTGCTGGTGGGGGAGCCGGGCTGCGGTGCCGGCTTTGCCGCGCGCTGCCTGGCGGCGGATTATCTGTACCCCAATGGTGGCCCCCATGCCGAGGCGGTTCTGCGCGGGCAGGATACCGAATCCATTGTGGTGCGTGGGGAGGGGGCTTCCGGCCAGATCAAGGTGGAAGCCATCCGGGATGCGCGGCAGAATATCCAGAAATCAGCCCTTTCTTCGGATGCAGAGGGCCGTGTGCTGTTTATTTATGGCGCGCAGAACCTGAATGGGGCTTCGGCCAACGCAATGCTGAAAATTATGGAGGAGCCGCCGGAGGGAGTCATGTTCCTTTTGACGGCTTCTAGTGCGGCGGCGGTGCTGCCCACCATCCGCAGCCGCTGCATCAGCTTCGCCGTGGCCCCGGTCAGCCCCGAGGAATGCGCCCGGTGGTGCACCGGGCAGGGCGTGGACAAAAAGCAGGCCCGGCTCTACAGTGAGCTGTTCGACGGCCACATCGGCACAGTGCTTGCCGCCGCCCGGGACGACGCCCGCCGGGAACAGGTGGAAAAGGCCCTGACGCTGGCCAAGGCCGCGGCGGCTCACGACAGCTATGCCGCCGCCGTCCTGCTGGCCGGGTACGAGAAGGACAAGGCCGCAGCAGCGGCCCTGTTGGGCGATTTCCGGGCCGTGGCCGCCGCCGGACTCCGGGGATGTGCCAGCACCCCTCTGACGGCTGACGCTGCCCGCCGCGCCCTCTCGCTGGCCGATGCGGCCATTCAGCGGCTTGCCGCACAGGTGAACCCCAAGATCACCCTTTCCGTTCTTGCAGCGAAGCTTGGATAAAGCAAAAGCTCCCCTTCCGGGGAGCTTTTGCTATTGCTATTTGATCCGATTATCTTCTGCGGGACCAATTCCGCCGCCGCAGGTTCAGCGAACCGCCGCCGGCCACCATCGTCAGGAAGCCCAGCACGATGAGGATGCCGATGAGCGCGGCCATGAGAAAAAGAGTCGTTTTGGCGTCGGTGCGAAAGTCAGACACATATTCTTTGTGGGTCACGAGGTCCACCGTTCCCATCTCGTAGCCGTCGAGGTAGACGGTGGCCGTACCAAGCACAGCACCCTCCTTGACGGTGGCCGAAGTGCTCTCCGGCACCGAGAACTCGAAGGTCACTTCATCGTCGGCGTGGCCGTAGCCGCTGAGGCCGCTGGCGGCGTAGAGCTCCACGGCTTCCTCCGTGCGGCACTTGGTCAGCGGGATGGTGGTGAGCACCGTCTCCGTGTCCACGAGCTGACGGTCAGAAAAGCTGGAGAAGGCCCAGTCCAAAATCTCCGCACACTCGCGGTAGATGTTGTTCATATCACTGCCCAGCACCACGAGGCCGTAGGTGTGGCCGTCCTGCTGGGCAAAGGTGACGAAGCACCGGCCTGCGAGGGTAGTAAAGCCGGTCTTCATGCCCCGGACATAGTCGCGGTGATAGGCATACTCCGGGTCCAGCATGAGGTTGGTGGACTTGATGGTCCGCTCGTTCTGGTGCAGGTTCGTGGCGGGCAGCGTATAGGTGAGAGTGTTCGCAGCCTGCATATAGGTCTCGTTGGCGTAGCAGGCAGCGGCAATTTTTGCAAGGTCCTCTGCCGTGGAGACGTTGCCGTAGTCGTACAGGCCGTGGACGCAGGAGAAGGTGGTATCCGTGCAGCCCAGCTCCTTGGCGCGGGCGTTCATCTGGGCCACAAAGGCCGTCAGGTCGCCGCCCGAGACGTCGCTGGCGATGACGCTGGCCGCGTCGTTGGCGCTGGCCACCAGCAGACCGTAGAGCAGGTCGATGCGGCGCACCGTCTCGCCGATGCGGAGGTTCATGGTGGAGCCGTTGGCGTTCTGGATGTCCTTGAACTCCTGGGTCAGGCTGGTGGGGATGGTGATCTCAGCGTTCATGTTCTTGCCGCTCTCGAGGAAGAGCAGAGCCGTCATCATCTTGGTGAGGCTGGCGATGTAGCGCTGCTGGTCAGAGTTCTGCCTGAGGATGGGCTTGCCGGTATCCAGATTGAAGAGATAGACCGACTCGGTGTCGCTGGCCGTCTGGATGGGCATCTGATAAGCGGCAAACCCGGGCAGGGCGGCGCAGATCATCAGCACCAGCGTGAGCAGCAGCGCCGTGCTCCGGCGCAGGAAGGTGGGTCGATTCATAGGCTTGTCCTCCTTAACATTCAAACATCAGCCAAACACTTTGTGCCAGAATGCACTCAGCCCGTGCTTCTCGGGTTCGGCCTCGGGCTCTGCCGGGGCGGGGTGCAGTTCGGGGCTGGTAAAGGCCCAGTCGAACAGCTCTGCCGCCTCCCGGAAGATATTCTGGGAGTTCGAACCCAGAATGACCAGACCATACGTATGGCCGTCCTTCTGGGCAAAGGTGACGAAGCACCTCCCTGCCTGGGTGGTGAATCCGGTCTTCATGCCGTGGGCATCGCTGCGGTAAAAGCCGCTGCCGGGCTGCAAAAGCTTGTTGGTGGTCGTGAGCGTCCGGGCCGGATGCACATTGGTGGCGGGCAGTTCATAGGACACCGTGTCCGCTATCTGGCGGTAGGTCGGGTCCGCATAGCAGGCCAGCGCGATCTTCGCCATATCGCGGGCCGTGGAGTAGTTGCCGCCGTCGTAGAGGCCGTGGGGGCAGGTGAAATGAGTGGCCGTACAGCCCAGCTGACTGGCCCGGACGTTCATCTGGGCCGCGAAGGCGGCCAGACTGCCGGAGGTATCGACGGCCAGTACGCTGGCCGCGTCGTTGGCGCTGGGCAGGAGCATGGCGTACATCATATCGATGCGGCGCACCGTCTCGCCGGCCTGCAGGCCGATGGTGTGGCCACGGTTGGCCCGGATGGACTGAAGTTCCGGCGTGAGGCTGGCCGGGATGGTGATACTGGCACTGAGGTCGGTGCCGCTTTCCAGCACGAGAAGGGCCGTCATCATCTTGGTCAGGCTGGCAACGCAGCGGGGAAGGTCGGGATTCTGCTCCACGAGAGCTTCGCCGGTGTCGGCATCGAAGAGGTAGATGGATTCCTGCGGGTAGGCGGCCTGAATGGGCATCGCGTAGACGGCAAAACCGGACAGTGCCGCTGTAGTCATGAATGCAGCGGTCAGAACCAGAGCCAGAAGCCGCCGCGCAAAGGGATGAAACTGCATAAATTGATACTCCTTCGGAAGCCTGGGGGCTTCCTTGCTCCGACAATAAGAGCTATAATAAAGAATACCATAAATGAAGCAAAAGAGAAAGGTGGTTTTTCAACAATGATGCTCTCCTTTGGTGGAAAAATGCCCCGGGATGAGGGTGCTGTCTTTGTGGCGGCGAATGCGACGGTGCTGGGCGACGTGACGCTGGGCAGGGGCGTGAATATCTGGTACGGGGCTGTACTGCGGGCCGACGAGGGCGCGCTGATACTGGGCGAGAACAGCAATGTGCAGGACAACGCCGTACTCCACTGCGACCCCGGCGGGCAGGTCGTTCTGGGCAAAAACGTCACGGTAGGCCACAGCGCCCTCGTCCACGGCTGCACGGTGGGGGACAACAGCCTCGTCGGGATGCATGCTACCATCCTCAACCACGCCGTCGTGGGCAAAAACTGCATCATCGGGGCCGGGGCGCTGGTGCCTGAAGGAATGGTCATCCCCGACAACTCGGTGGCGGTAGGCGTGCCTGCCCGGGTCATCAAGACCATCCGGGACGACCAGCTGGCCCACAACATCGAGAACGCAAAAGCCTATGTGGAGATGGGCCGTCAGCACGCGGCGCTGTGAGATACTACGTTGTATATTACGCCGAACCGCTTGTACCACAGGCTTTTCTATGCTATCATCGAGTCAAAACAGGGCGCGTCCCGCCCGCACGGAGGTATGAAGAATGTCTGAGATGTTTTCCCGCCGAGTATTCCTGAGAGGTCTGGGCGTCGTGGCCGCTGCCGCCGCCCTGACGGCCTGCTCTTCCACCAATGAGGCTGTCAATCAGGCTTTGATCGAGGGCGCAGTCGGCGGCATCGTGGCTGCGGATTGCAAAATTGACAGAAGCAGATATTGGGCCGCAAATGCCACTGTTCCCGTCAACGAGATCTCTTTCAGAATCGTCATGACTAATGTCAGCTCGAAGCCTGTGACGCTCAGCGGTGATAACTTTGCCACTACGCTGGATGGTACCCCCATCCCCCCGTTCAACTTCAGCGCACGGGATGTGGGAGATGCAGACATCTGGCGCACCTATGACAGTCTCACCATCAGACCCGGCGAGGAGCGCAGTGTTGCCTTGGCGTATGAAATCAGCCAGCCAACCTATGACAGCTGGTACCGTTCCAGCCGCACCGTCGCCGTTAGCTTTACCTGCGGCAATCAGCGCGTGACCTACACCAAAAATTCCCGCTCTGACGAAATCACCGTGAGCGACATCGAGACGCTGTAAGCAAAGCGCTGCATTTCCGCTCCAAAAATTTCACAGCCCGATTAACAAATCTTTCACAGGAAAGACATGATTTTGGCCGGTAATTCGGGTATACTATAGCTCACAAGGGTGCGGGGCCGCAACCGCCCCTTGCACATGATTCCTCCTCACACCAAAGCAATACCCCAAACAGCAAGGCCCCCTCTGGCGTCGCCGCAAGCGCCAGACGGGGGCCTTGTTGTATCTGGGAAACAGAACGCCCCCGCTCAGCACTTCCTGAGCAGGGGCGTTTTTGTGTATTTACATCATGCTGCGGAAGACAGCCTGTGCGATCTGGAAGTAGAGGATCAAGCTGCAGGCGTCCACGATGGTGGTGATGAAGGGGGTCGCCATGATGGCCGGGTCGGCGCCCAGCTTCTTGGCGGCCAGCGGCAGCATACCGCCCACCAGCTTTGCGAGGATGACGCTGAAGAACAGCGACACGCTGACGACCACTGCGTAGCCGATGACATTGTCATACTGGCCGGCGTAGAGGTAGGTGTACATCAGGTAGATGCGCAGACCGTTGACGAGGCCCAGCACCGCACCGACGATGGCGGAGACCCGCAGCTCCTTGCCCAGAACTTTGAGGAAGTCGCTGGGCTCCACCTCACCCAGAGCGAGGCCGCGGACCATCAGGGTGCTGATCTGGTTGCCGCAGTTGCCGGCGGTATCCATCAGCATGGGCATGAAGGAGACCAGCAGGGGCAGGCTGACGAAAGCCTCTTCGTAGTGGGTCGTGACCATGCCGGTGAAGGTAGCAGAGAGCATCAGGATGAGCAGCCAGGGGATACGCTGCTTGGCGTGGGTCCAGACGCTGGTGCCGAAGTAGGTGGTGGCATCGTCGTCGGGCAGAATAGCTGCCATCTTCTGCATATCCTCGGTGCTCTCATCGGTCAGGACGTCGATGGCGTCGTCGATGGTGATGATACCGACGAACATGCCCTCGTTGTCCAGAACAGGCATCGCGGTGAAGTCGTAGCGCTGCATCTCGCGGGCCACATACTCCTGGTCATCCGTGACCTTCACGGTGACGACATTGTCGTCCATGATGTCCACGATGGGGGTAGAGGGGTCAGACAGCAGCAGGCTGCGGGCCGACACGACGCCCAGCAGGCGGTTGCGCTCCACCACATAGCAGGTGTAGACCGTCTCGGCGTTCTCACCCTGCTTACGGATCGCGGCGAAGGCGTCACTGACGGTCATCTCCTGCCGCAGACGGACGTATTCGGGGGTCATCAGGCTGCCGGCAGAGCTCTCGGGGTAGTTCAGCAGCTTGTTCAGGCTCTCACGGGTCTGGCGGGACGACTTTTCCAGCACCCGCTTGACCACGCCTGCGGGCATATCTTCCAGCAGGTCGGCGGCATCGTCAAGGCTCATATCTTCGATGGCGCTCACCAGCTCGACGTCGGAGAAAGCATTCACGAGGTCGTCGCGGGCCTCATCGGACATATAGGCGAATGCTTCTGTTGCAACGTCCTTTTTCAGCAGACGGAACACCACGAGGCGGTTGTTCTCGTCCAGCTCTTCCAGCAGCTCGGCCAGGTCGGCGGGCTGCTCTTCCTCAGTCACTTCGCGCAGCTTGACGTACTGCTTTTTGACGAGCAGCTTGAGCAGACGGCTCTTGGTCAGCATCTCGGGGTTGGCCTTGACTTCTTCGTCGTTGGCCTCCTCTTTTTCGGCCTCGCGGACGTCCTGCTTGAGGTCTTCGGTGGCCTGCTCGTTCAGGTCTTCGGCCAGCTTCTGGCGCACCTCAGCGGGAATATCCGTGGGCAGCTCCTGCACCGGAAGAGCCTGTTCCTCTTCGCGCTCCGGGGTCTTCTTTTCTTCTTCCATTTGTGTTCCTCCTCTTTTCTGTCTCAGGAGGACACAGCCGCATCAACGCAAAAAGCGCCGCTCCTGCGCCGCAGACCCCGGGCCGCACTGCCCATCTGCACGCGCAAAGCTGCGCCTCTTTTGTACGGCAGCCGGACAGCGGATACTCCGCTGTTCAGCGTACAAAAAAGGCGAACGCAGCACCTTTCGCGGTCGTTCCGGCCGCATCATTCCATCGTCTTCGACTATGATCCGGGTCCATTGTCCTGCGTTCACCTCCACAAATTCGTTTTACTAAGTTTCTTAGCCTACAGGTTTATTATATCTCCACTCAAATGCCCGGTCAACCCTGTAAGGCGTCCATTTCCGGAATATTGACGCAGAAAAACGCACAGCGCCCTCTCCGGTGCTTGCGGCTTCACCGGAAAGGGCGCTGTGTTTGGATATTGCTTTGGTGTGAGGAGGAATCATGTACAAGGAATCGGTTGCGGCCCCGAATCCTCATGGCTGTAGTATAGCAGATTCCGCACCGGATTTCATGAAAAACCTATGAAGAAAGTGTAAAAGACACAAAAATACGCCCCGGACACTGTTTCCAGTGAGCGGGGCGCTAAAAACGGGATCCGTTTTTGACTGCGGCAAGATACCTGCAAGCAGGTCTTATGCAGCAGGCGGGGCAAGGTATCTGCGAACAGACCTTATGCTCCTGACACACGCGAAGTATGCTTTCAAGGACCCTCGCGGGCGCTTTGGTATTTCAGGCTCTGCCCGCCCCGACGCGTTCGGAGGCGGGCAGAGAGTTGAAATCAGTTTGGAGTACAAAGCTCCAGTCTCTGCGTAGAAATAAGCCTGTTATTTCTTCTCTGGCCGGGGCCACAGTTTCGTACTGCTGCGTTGCGCAGTAATCGCCAGCACGGAGCAGCCGCCCTTTCGGGACTAAGGTGCCGCTGCGGCAAAATTCCAGCCAGAGTCAAAAGAACTTTGGTTTACTTGTACAGCTCGACCAGGCGGGTCAGATGCTCGTAACGGTCGTTTGCGACCTGCTCGTTGCGAGCGAACAGCTGCTTTGCACGATCCGGGAATGCACGAGTCAGGCGGCTGTAACGGGTCTCGTTTGCCAGCAGGGCCTGATACTTCTCGGCATCCACAGCCTTGGAGGTCAGGGTGAAGGGGTTCTTGCCCTGAGCCTTGTTGGCCGGATTGAAGGTGAACAGGTTCCAGTAACCAGCCTCAACTGCCTTCTTCATCTCGTTCTGGCAGTTGGTCATGCCGCCCTTAACACCGTGCAGCTCGCAGGGAGCATAGCCGATGATGATGGACGGGCCGGGGTAAGCCTCAGCCTCAGCAATGGCCTTGACAGCCTGAGCCATGTTAGCGCCCAGAGCGATCTGAGCAACATAGATGTAGCCATAGGTCATGCAGATCTCGGCCAGGCTCTTCTTGCTGATTTCCTTACCAGCAGCAGCAAACTGGCAAACCTCACCGATGTTGGAGGCCTTGGAAGCCTGTCCGCCGGTGTTGGAGTACATCTCGGTATCGAAGACCATAACATTGACGTCGTGGCCGGAAGCCAGAACGTGATCCAGGCCGCCGTAACCGATGTCATATGCCCAGCCGTCGCCGCCGAAGATCCAGAAGCTCTTCTTGGCCAGGTACTGCTTATCCTTCAGGATCTCTTTAGATTCATCGCAGCCGCAGGCTTCCAGAGCAGCGATCAGGGCCTTGGCAGGAGCGTCGTTGGCCTTGGTGTTGTTCTTGGTTTCCAGGTACTTGTCGATGACAGCATCCAGATCAGCATTCTTGCCCTTCAGAGCTTCAACCTTGGTGATCAGGTTGGCACGAACGGTCTCGTAACCAATCTGCATGCCCAGACCGTGCTCAGCGTTATCCTCGAACAGGGAGTTGATCCAAGCGGGGCCGAAGCCAGACTCCTTGTTGGTGGTGTACGGGCTGATGGAAGCGGTGCCGCCCCAGATGGAGGAGCAGCCGGTGGCGTTGGAGATGAACATCTTCTCGCCGAACAGCTGGGTGATCAGGCGGGCGTAAGAAGTCTCGGCGCAGCCTGCGCAGGAGCCAGAGAACTCAAGCAGCGGCTGGTTGAACTGAGAACCCTTGACGGAAATATCGGAAACAACACCGGGGACGTTGTCCTTCTTGCGGATGTTCTCGACGCAGTAGTCGAA
>OJSM01002428.1_pt1 | contig 10154 bp, 6 predicted proteins | sample 1599431 | NCBI WGS metagenome assembly OJSM01 (sample SAMN04168659, study PRJEB22393) | human gut metagenome | biome: human gut microbiome; feature: stool | host: Homo sapiens | collected 2014-05-12 | reverse complement strand
TCCAACAGGGTCAGTTTCGCACGGATTTCGGACAGGTCGGCCGTCATAGTCGAGGTTGTCATAATGTAGTTGCGCATGGCGACGAAAGCATCCATAATCCGAATACTGACTTGTATGGCTGTCGGGCTGCGTAGCACGGCAGAAAGCATGGAGACCCCTTGTTCGGTAAAAGCATAAGGACGTTTTCGTGTGCCGCCCCAACTTGATGTTCCATTTTGGAATATCAAAAATTCCTGTTCTGTCAGTTGAAACATGAACCGTTCCGGAAAACGTTCGATATTTCGCTTTACAGCTTTATTCAGGTTGCCGGTCGTAACGCCGTAAAGCTCGGCCAAATCGCGGTCGAGCATCACGCGCTGGCCGCGGATTTCGTAGATTTTGCTTTGGATCGTAGCGAGTTCTTCCATCGGTTCGGGTCAAAATGAACGGTTATTTCTCTTCCTTCGGGAGTTTGAACCCGATGGGCCGGGGCTGTTTGCGGGCCTCGGGCACTTTGACCGACAGGGCCGCGATGGCCTCGTAGATGTTGTCCAGCTCCTTGCGCATGTCTTCCGAAAGGTCGTTCACCGCCTCGGCATTGTCCTCGTCCGCCCGCTCCAGCAGAGCCAGCTTTGCCCGGATTTCAGCCAATTCCGAAGTAACGGTTGTAGCTGTCGTAATATAATTGCGCATGGCGACAAATGCTTTCATAATAGAGATACTTACTTGTATTGCCATTCCACTGCGCAATACCGCAGAAAGCATCGCAACTCCCTGTTCGGTAAAAGCATAAGGTAGGGATGTCTTCGGCCGCTTCACTCTGGATGTCGTCACAAATTGTGATGACATATTTTTCCATTCAATTTCGGAAATGCGGAACATGAACTCTTCCGGAAATCGTTCGATGTTACGTTTTACGGCCTGATTCAATGCACTGGTCGTAACTTGGTAGAGCGCCGCAAGGTCGAAGTCGAGCATCACGCGCTGGCCGCGGATTTCGTAGATTTTGCTCTGGATCGTAGTGAGTTCTTCCATCAATAAGTTTGGGCAAGTTCTTTCCTTCAACACAAATATAGTCGCTTTTTTGCAAAAAGAAAGACGAAACCGCTCCGTTTCGTCTTTTCTATTCTTTTTTCGCAGGATAATTTATCGGTGCGAAGAATTCAGCGATTGTGATGTTATATAATTTACAGAGTTTCAGTATAGATTGTGTGTTTGGAATGGAGGTTCCTGATTCATACCGAGAAATATCTAAATGTGTAAACTCAATAACTTCTTCTTGAGAATACCCATGATCCGAACGTAATTGTTGCATACGTTCTATCAAGAGCCGTTGAAAAGTAGTATCTCTATATTTGGGAACCTTTGTTCGCATTTTTTGCAAAGGAAAGGTGATGTCTAAAATTTTATACACGTGATTTCACGTGTATTCGAAAAATTTGATTATATTTGCATACGTGGATTTCTAAATACAGAAATTATGCTACATTTGCGATTGAATAGTTCGGCGTAGCCGACGGACATAATCATAAAGGGTAAACAACTCTTTATACCTACTTGTAAACTTGGAGACCTCTTCGGAGGATGTTTAATCAGATGGTATAATGGTTGTCAGCTCCGGTTATGTCCTGTTTGTTATTTGCAAGCAGGGCTTGACTGGGGCGCAGGACAGCTTCCATCTGAAGGTAACTCCAAGACCGACAAGTAGGGGCTGACACCGCGCCCCCTTTTTGTTTTCTGTGGGTACATCATCCACTAACCCGAAACCGTCATGCGCCGCCATTCGCCGAATACATTACATCATACGGATTGCACCCGCCGAGCGACCGCCGGCAGGCGGAATCGGTATATCTTTGCAGCAGCGTTTGTTTTGGACCCTAATACTATCGAAATTATAAATATGATACCGATTCGCTGATTTACCATCGGTTTTTCTGTCTGCTGGCAGAGAAAGATAGTTTTTTACGGGGCGGCCGCGCCCGTTGCACCCTGCCCTGGTTTCAACTATCGCACCACCGAACACATAAAAACATACCGAAAATCAGCCGACGAACCGTTCCGTGGCTGAATCCCGACTCGAATTAATAACACGGATGCGGCCGATATACGACTGAATTCTTCATGGAATCTGTGTGAAGTTGCGTCACTATCCATCGTATGTCTCTGCATCCGTTTTCATATCCGGAAATTGTCTCCGACAATAAGTCCGAACCGGCTCTACCCGTATTCGGACTAATGGAAGCGCGTATTTACAAGGGAGAATACACATCGGCTGAGATGATCGTCTTAAAATCTCTTGACATTCATTACAAGCCGATGGCTTCCATTCCTTTTCATTTATTGTAGATATAGCAGCATAATTATAACATTCACCAGATAATCTTTTAGCGGTGTCCGAAGCAAGAAATTTGCCCGCTGAATCTCCGAAGTAACCTGCCGGACGGTCAGGTTGAATTTTTCCGCAATTTGATGGTAAGTCATATCTTCCAGACGGCTTGCCAAAAATACATTACGAGTAAGAGACGGCATTTTGGCCAGTTCGCGCCGGTAAATCTCGATTATCTCGGATTGGAACAGTTTGCCGATCTGTTCTTCGTTAGATAATGTATTGATACTCGATTCGATCCGCCATTGTTCTTTTCTATAAAGTTCGCTTTGAGCTTTGAGCATGGATTTCCGCTTACGCAGGTATGAAATACAGCGAGTCCTGACGTAATTGTAAATATAACCTTTGATATTCACGTCGAATTCAAGGTGATCCCGGTGTTCCCACAAATACATGAAGCCATCGGTCGTAATATCCGTTGCCATCTCCATATCATTTATATAGGAGTATGCGATTCGGATAAAACGCTCCTTGTCGTTGAACAGCCTGTCGAACTCTTCGGCTGTCAATATTTTCGTCGGCTTCCCCATCGCAATCTTTCGATACTGTTTCCAAAGATAGCAATTATTCCCGAAAATGCAAGTCGAGAATTCATCCCCGGTTTTTCGTTTCCGATGTTTTGAAAGCGCCTGCAAAAAAGAAATGAAAATATTTTTGAAACAAAATAAGGTTCCGGGAAGCAAATGCAGGCGATCAATACACTCATTGTCAATACATTGGCTAAATAAATAATTTTACATTATTATTAAATATATTTATTTATAAAAAAGGCTGTAAACTCGGTTCGCTCATGCGTTTAAAAAGAGAAAGCAATGAAGCCGGCATATAATTTAATTACAAGATAATGGATCAAGAGGTAATATACAAAGCTCTGCGCGGCGAAGCAACCCCAGATGAGCTGGAACAGGTGGCACGGTGGCATTCCGAAAATCCGGAGGACTTCCAGCGCTGCGCGGATGAGGTGCACATGCAGATCGACATGATGGAGTTGTACGGCGAAGAGATCCGTCCAGCAAGTTGGATCGCCGTGCACTGGAGAAAGGTAGTCCGTATTACCGTACAGGCTGCCGCCATGCTCGCCATCGGGTTGTTCGTCGGGGGATATATCAGCAAGGAACGCACCTACGATATGCTTGCCGAGCAAATCAACACGTTGCAGGTTCCTTACGGCCAACGCCTGAAGTTCACGCTTCCGGACGGTTCGAGCGTTCAGCTCAATTCCGGAGCAAAGATCGAATATCCATCCGTATTCAAAAAGAATCTCCGCAGAGTAAAGCTTTCCGGCGAGGCGGTATTCGATGTCGAACATGACGAGAGGTGTCCGTTCGTTGTAGAAACTTTCGCATCCGATATTCGGGTGTTGGGTACGAAATTCAACGTTGTGGCCGATGAGCGCCACCAACGCTTTTCGACTGCATTGCTCCAAGGTCGGGTGCAAATTACAAACCGGCTCGATCCCACGCAAAAAGACATTATACTGAAACCTAACGATATTGCTAATCTCTCGAACGGTCATCTTTTCATCGAACCGATAACCGATCCGGAAATATTGTGCTGGACGGAAGGTCTTATCAACATTTCGGGTCTGCCTTTCGATGAACTGATGGAGAAATTCGAGCGGGCATTCGACGTGAAGATCGACATCTCCCTTGAGAAACTTCCGAACATCAGAAACGTCAGTGGTAAAATTCGTGTGAACGACGGCATTGACAAAGCCCTTCACATTTTGCAGTATACCGCGGACTTTTCTTACAAGAAAAATTCGGAAACAAACGTAGTGACGATCTATTGATGTGAAAGCCTGATTGTTTAACGCCTAAAATGATTGCCTATGAAAACGTAACCAACATCGTTCATAGCTTGTTCAATGAAAAAGCCTGCGGAGGTAGAGATCCGCAGGCCGGATAATAGATTGAATCGAGCTTTTTTGAGACACTAATTAACCTATTATCTAAAACTTCGCAAAGATATGAATAAAACAGTATTCTTCAACAAGTTTCGAAGACTGTTTGGGTTCGTACTCACAATCTCTTTGCTTGGGAACGTATTCGCTGCATCTGCACAGAATGCCCGAATTTCCATTAAGATGGAAAACGTCCCTATTTCGCAGGTTATAAAAGAGATTGAAAATCAAACCCGTTACTTGTTTATCAACAAAGGCGTCGATACCAAAAACAAGGTCAGTATCAACGCTGTCCAAAAAACGATCCAGGATGTGTTGGCACAACTGTTCGCCGGCACGGAAATCGCTTACCGGATCGATGAATCCTACATTATCCTGACCAAAAAGAACGATGCGGGGAATCCGGTTTCCGTGACCGGAAAAATCAGGGATGCAAAAGGTAATCCGATCGTCGGAGCCAGTATCCTTGTTCAAGGAACTACAATAGGCGTCAGCTCCGACGCCGATGGTGCGTTTGCGCTTCAGGTACCCCCCCCCGCAGCAGACAGACAGCTGGAAATCAGTTTTATTGGTTATACTCCTGTGTCTATTGTCGTGGGCAGCCGGACTTCTTTCGAAATCACGCTCGAAGAGGCTGCGTCCGAGATCGAGCAGGTCGTGGTCACTGCTCTTGGTATTAAGCGTTCGGAAAAGGCCGTAGCCTACAATGTTCAGCAGATCAAGGCCGAAGACATCACAACCGTCAAGGATGCCAACTTCATCAACTCGTTGACGGGTAAAGTGGCCGGTGTCACGATCAACGCCTCATCGTCAGGTGTCGGCGGTGCCTCGAAGGTCGTACTGCGCGGCAACAAGTCCATTTCGCAGTCTTCGAACGCCCTTTACGTTATCGACGGCATTCCGATGTACAACTTCGGTGGTGGTGGCGGTACGGAGTTCGATTCGCGCGGTGCTACGGAATCCATCGCAGACCTCAACCCCGAGGATATTGAGTCGATGTCGGTGCTGACGGGTGCTGCCGCGGCCGCGCTCTACGGTTCGGAAGCCGCGAACGGCGCTGTGATGATTACGACGAAAAAAGGCCAAGCCGGGACTCTGAAAGCTACGTTTTCGAGTAATATCGAATTTCTCGCACCTTTCATCCAGCCGGAATTTCAGAATCGCTACGGTACGGGTTTGAACGGCCAGCGCAGCGGCTCGAGCATTTACAGCTGGGGTGAGAAATTGCGTCGGGAGGCCCGCTACGGTTATACGCCGAACGACTATTTCGAGACAGGGCATGTCTATACCAACGCCGTTACGGTTTCGGGCGGTACGGACAAGAACCAGACCTATTTTTCGGCTGCTTCGGTCAATTCGGACGGCATTATCCCCAATAACGAATACGACCGTTACAACTTCACGTTCCGCAATACTTCGTACTTTCTGAAAGACCGGCTCAAGCTCGATGCGAGCGCCAGCTACATCTATCAGAAAGACCAGAACATGACCAATCAGGGAGTCTATTCGAACCCGCTGGTTCCGGCCTACCTGTTCCCGCGGGGTGAGAATTTCGACCTTTACCGTCGCTTCGAGCGTTACAACGAAGGGACGAAACTCATGGAGCAGTTCTGGAGTACGGACATGGAAGGCGGTGACTTGCGCATGCAGAATCCCTACTGGATCAACTACCGCAACCTGCGCAACACGGACAAGAAGCGTTATATGCTGTCGTTTTCGGCCAGCTACGACATCCTCCCGTGGCTGAATGTCGCCGGGCGCGTGCGCCTCGACAATTCGAATTCGCTCTACACGCAGAAACTCTATGCCTCGTCGAATACGACCATCACCGACGGCGGCAAGAACGGCCATTATACCGAGGCCCGCGCTTACGACACGCAGACCTACGCCGATCTGATGGTAAACATTAACAAGACTTTCGGCGAGGATTGGTCTCTGAACGCGAATATCGGCGCCTCGATCAACAATATCAAGACCGATGAGTTGTCATACCGTGGGCCGATTCAGGAGAACGGACTTCCCAACATATTCAATGTTTTCGATCTGGATGACACGAAAAAACGTGCCGAAAAGGTCGGCTGGCACGACCAGACGCAGTCGATTTTCGCCTCGGTCGAAGTAGGTTGGAAACAGCTGCTTTACCTCACGGTGACGGGGCGTAACGACTGGGCTTCGCAACTGGCCAATTCGCCCGAGTCGTCGTTCTTCTATCCGTCAGTAGGCCTGTCTTGGGTGCCTTCTTCGACATGGGATCTGGGCAAGACGTTCAGCTATCTGAAGATCCGCGGTTCGATCGCCTCGGTAGGTATGCCTTTCCCGCGTCACCTGACGGTTCCGACCTACGAATACGACGCTACGAACAAAGTGTGGAAGGACAAGACGCACTATCCGATCGGCGACCTGAAGCCGGAGCGTACCATTACCTATGAGGTCGGTCTGGATGCCCGTCTGTGGCAACACATCAATCTTTCGGCTTCGTGGTACCGGGCCGATACGAAAAATCAGACCTTCGACCCGTCGCTGCCGCCCTCGTCGTCCTATACGACCATCTACCTGCAAACCGGCCATGTCCGCAATACGGGTGTCGAACTCTCGCTCGGGTACGATAACCAATGGCGTGACTTTCGCTGGACGACGAACTTCACTTATTCGTGGAACAAGAACGAAATCCGCGAACTTGCGGCTAATGCCGTAAACCCCGTGACGGGCGAATCTCTGAATCTCACCAAGCTCGACATCAAGGGATTAGGCAAGGCGAAATATATTCTTAAAGAAGGCGGTACGTTGGGAGACCTTTATACGACGTCCAATCTGCGGTATAATGAAAACGGCTATGTCGAAGTGGACAATGCCGGTAACTTACAGGTTACCGATGAGGGTGAGGATATCTATTTAGGTTCGGTGTTCCCGGATGCCAATCTCGCATGGCGTAACGATTTCAGTTGGAAGGGCATCAATCTCGGCGTGCTGTTCACAGCCCGTCTGGGCGGTGTCTGCTACTCCGCGACGCAGGCCAATTTGGATCTGTACGGCGTTTCGGAGGCTTCGGCCGCTGCACGTGATGCCGGCGGCGTGCTGATTAACGGCCGTGAGATGGTTGATGCGCAGAAGTGGTACCAAGCCATCGGCTCGCAGTCCGGTCTGCCGCAATATTATCTCTATTCGGCGACGAACGTCCGTTTGCAAGAGCTTTCGCTGGGTTACACCCTGCCGACAAAATGGTTCCGCGACAAGATGCGCATGACCGTCTCGTTCGTAGGGCGTAACCTGTGGATGATCTACTGCAAGGCGCCGTTCGACCCCGAAGCCGTCGCCTCGACGGGACTGAACTATCAGGGCATCGACTATTTCATGATGCCTTCGATGCGCAGTCTCGGTTTCAATGTCAAATTCCAATTCTAAAGCGCAGAAACTATGAGAAAGATCAATATGAGCTGGCAGTCGGTGTTGCTGTCGGTCGCGCTGCTCGGATTGGCTGCCTGCACCGGTGATTTCGAGGACATCAACCGCAATCCCAATCAGGTTACGGAAGAACAGATGGATGCCCTCAATTACAAGACCGGCACGAAATTCAAGTCGCTGCAGAGTCTTGTGATTCCCGTGCAGGAGCACATGTACCAGTTCAACGAATCGCTTTCGGGCGGGCCGTTCGGCGGTTACATCGGTGCTACGGTCGATACATGGCAGACCAAGTTCGAGACCTATAATCCCTCGGCCGACTGGCGCAAATGGCCTTTCGCCAACGTCATCACCGAGACCTATACCCCCTATAAGGGCATCGTCAACGGCACGGAAGACGAAGTGGCCATCGCTTTCGCCCGCCTGTTGCGAGTGGCCATCATGCACCGTGTGACGGACTCCTACGGTCCGATTCCCTATTCGAAGCTGGAGAGCAACGAGTCGGTCTATGTGGAGTACGATTCGCAGGAGGCGGTCTATACGAAGATGTTCGAGGAGCTGGACGAGGCTATCGAGATACTGGGCCGCAACACGACGCTCCCAGCCGAAGCATGGAGCCGCTACGACGGCGTCTATTACGGCAATATCGCGCAGTGGCTCAAATATGCCAATTCGCTCAAGTTGCGCATGGCCATGCGTTTGTCGTATGTGAAGTCCGACGTCGCCCGTGCGAAGGCCGCCGAGGCTATTGCCGGGGGTGTTATCGAGGCTAATGCCGACAATGCGGCGATGCACGCCGCGGAGAACCGCACGACGCTCATCTACAACGACTGGGGAGACCACCGTGTCGGAGCCGACATCCTCTGCTACATGAACGGCTACAAAGACCCGCGTATGGAGAAGATGTTCCTGCCCAACGACGTAGACGACTACGTGGGTATCCGCATCGGCATCGACGTGGCGGGAAAATCGACGGCCATGTCGAAGTATTCGAATATGATCGTTGCGAGCGATACGCCCTATTTATGGTTCAATGCCGCGGAAGCGACCTTCCTGCATGCAGAGTACGAACTGCGCTGGGGATCGGCCGAGACGGCGAAGACGCTCTATGAGCAGGCTGTCCGACTTTCGTTCGAGGAGCGGGGAGCATCGGGGGCCGACGCCTATTTGGTCGACGCCACGAAGAAGCCTGCACCCTATACCGATCCGCTGGGCAACTACAGCGCATCTGCCCGGAGCGAAATCACCGTTCCGTGGGAAACGGCGACGGACGGCAGCGATACGGAGGCCGTTCAGGAGCGCAACCTCGAACGCATCATCGTGCAGAAATGGATCGCTATCTTCCCGTTGGGAGTCGAAGCATGGTCGGAACACCGCCGTACGGGGTATCCGAAACTGCTGCCTGTACCTACCGACAAATCGGGAGGTTCCGTCAATGTGGAACAGGGCGCACGCCGTCTGCCTTACCCTGTCGAGGAGTACCAGCAGAACAACGCCAACCTTCAGGCGGCCATTCAAACGCTCGGTGCAGAGCAACAGAACGGCGACCGTTCGGGCGACGTCATGGGAACCCGCGTATGGTGGGATTGCAAACCGTATAACAAGTAATCGCTATGAATATGAAACCAAACCGAATGATACGTTTCCTCGCTTTTTGCGCTGCCGTCGCAACGTTTGCGGCCTGCAACGACTGGACGGAGATGGAAACGGTGGACAGCAAGGTGGAAAAGCCCTGGGAGCAGGATCCGGCACTATGGGCCGAATACACCGCGGCGCTGAGGGCCTATAAACAGTCAGAACATTTCATTGTTTATGCCCGTCTGCACAACTCGCCCGAGAAAGCATCGAGTGAGCAGGATTTCATGCGCTGCCTCCCGGATTCGCTGGACATCGTGACGCTGACCAACGCCGATAACTTCTCGAAGTTCGACGCCGAGGATATGGACGTCATGCGCGAGAAGGGGACGAAAGTACTTTATCAGGTCGATTATGCCGCACGCGCGGAAGAGTTCGCCGATATGCAGGCGCTCGATGCCTATCTGGATCGGGTTGTCGCCGCCGTCGCCGCCAACGGCATGGACGGCTATTCGTTCACCGGGATTCCCAACGCCGGCGATCCGGCAGCGGTGCAGGCCGCAGCGCTGATCGTCTCGAAACTCTCGGCCGACGAGAGCAAGCTGCTCGTCTTCGAGGGCAATCCGCTCTTCGTCGCCGAAGCGGACCGTGCGAAGGTGGATTATTTCATCCTCGACACCGAGAAAACCGAAGATGTCGGCGACGTGAAGCTGCAGATACTCAACGCCACGGGTTACGCGGCCGTTCCGGCTTCGAAACTCCTGCTGGCGGCCGAGGCCGGAGCGCCCCTCAAGGACGAAGACCGCGTGGAGTATGCCGCTGTCGAGGAGATGTCGCGCCGCGTGATAGCCTACGGTCCGTTGCGCGGACTGGGGGCCTACAACATCGGCAACGACTACTACAATACGGACA
>OJSM01002374.1_pt1 | contig 10379 bp, 9 predicted proteins | sample 1599431 | NCBI WGS metagenome assembly OJSM01 (sample SAMN04168659, study PRJEB22393) | human gut metagenome | biome: human gut microbiome; feature: stool | host: Homo sapiens | collected 2014-05-12 | reverse complement strand
GGGCGTAGGTAGGCATCTTGCAGCCACCGTAATTATCGCCCCAAACTTCAGCAGCGTCGTTTGCACGCCAGGTGCCGTTAACGCCAGCAACCAGGGTGCCGTCCTTCAGCTTGCCGGTGAACTCTTCATCCTTCAGGGCAAGGAAGCCGGGGTTCTTGCAGATATCGATGACAGCCTGGGTAACGTCAGCGCCCGGAGCTTCGTTCCAGTTGCAGACGGTGTTCACGCCGTCATCAGCCAGGCTCAGGTTCAGGCCAGCGCCAGCATAGAAGCTGTACAGGTACCAGCCGTTAGCAACGTCCATCGAGACTTTCTTGCCTGCGGCGGCTGCCTTCTCCATCATCGTGTCAAGGCTCTTGACGTCATCCTCGGTGAAGAAGGACTTATCATAGAACATGAAGTAGCCGTTATCAGCGGTCAGGGGGTAAGCATACAGCTTGCCGTTCAGGGTTGCAGCGTCAACAGAAGCTGCAGTGTTGCGGCTCTTGATGTCGTCAGCGTTCAGCTGAACTTCCTGCAGGGCGCCTGCCTGAACCAGCTCGTTCAGCTGGTCATCAGCAAATGCGTAAACGTCAGCAGCGGCGGTGGGGTCGGTCAGGACGGTATCCTTAGCCTCCTTTTCGGACTGAGCGCCCAGGTTGATGGTGATCTTGCCGCCGTAATTGCCGTATTCTTTGATAAAGTTATCAGCGATGGTGCGCAGCAGTTCCTGGTCTTCCTCGGCGCCCCACATGGTCAGGGTAACGTCGTTGGCGAAAGCAGCGGCTGCAGCCTGCTGCAGAACGTCACCATCGTCAGCTGCGGTGCTGTCGGTGGAGGCGGCTTCGCTGGAAGCTGCAGTGCTGGTGGACTCTGCAGCGGAAGAGGCAGTTGCGGTGCTGCCGCATGCTGCCAGGGACAGTGCCATCAAGGCAGCTGTTGCAAGTGCGAGTTGCTTTTTCATAATCATTCTCCTTCATCTGCTATATCACAAGCTTCTCAAGGTTGCGCATCATCGTTGCGCAACTTTGTTTCACAACTTAAGAATACACAATTCTATTTTCAGTGTCAATGTTCATAGCCAACATGTTTTACCACGTTTTCTTGTGCATTTTTCACAGCTTGTTACACTTTTGTAACAATGTCGAATTTTGTATGCGCAACTTTAGTACAGGCTTTTTAACAACAATCAGCCTTTCCCGGTGCACATGCTGTGTGCGCAGGAAAGGCTGTATCAATCATCATATTTTACAATATTGGTAATATTGTCTATTTTGTGGACTCGCGGAAAATCACCTGATATCCCTGCATCTGGCGCAATGCGATTTGCTTGCCCGCCAAAATATCCAGCAGCATCCGGCATGCCGTGGCGCCCAGGCGCTCGCCGTCAAACTGAGCGGCCGAGATCTGCGGGGTTGAGCTGGTCAGCAGCTCACTATCATAAAAGCTGGCCAGTTTCACCTGTTCCGGTACCTTGATGTGCCGGGCACGCAGCTCCTGCAGCACCGCGGCCGCCATGCTGTCGTCCGCGCAGAGCAGGCATTCGGGCTTTTGCTCCAGCGCACCTTCCAATGCATCGATCCGCTGTTCGCTGGTTTCAATGCCAGTCCAAATCAATTTCTGGTCCACCTGCACCCCACAGTCGGAAAATCCGCGCAGGTAGCCGCGCAGCCGGTCCTCGTTGACGGTATAGTTGGTGCAGCCGCCCATATAGGCAATGCGGCGCATGCCCAGCTGCAGCAGCAGGCGGGTCATCTCGGCGGTCGCTCCTACCTGGTCGTTATCCACCTGGGGCACCTTATCGTCATCCACGCGGCCAATGGCCACAAAAGGCACGTTGTGGCGCTGCAAAGTCTGCACACATTCATCGTGCAGCATCGTACGGGACAAAATCACGCCATCCACCTTGTGGGATTCCAGCTGGCGTTCCAGCTGGCCTACATCGGTTTCTCCCGCATAGCACAGCAGCAGGTCATACCCGCGCTGGGCCGCCATGTTCCACACACCGCCCATGCACTTGCGCAGGAACGGCAAGTCCAGCCGCATAAAATGCTTGGGGATCACCAGCGCAAGGTTGTTGGTTGGGCCCTGCTGCGCAGTGCGCAGCGGCGCAGCGGCATCCTGGCGGCCCTTGCCGATATAATCGAACACACGCGCGCGGGTAGCCTCGCTCACGCGGCCCTTGCCGGATATTGCGCGGGATACCGTTGTTTTTGATATATTCAATGCCTCCGCCACTTCCGCGATGGTCACTTCATCACGCTTACCTGCCATTCAGCACCCTCCTTTTCCCATGTTGCGCATGCGTTGCGCACCAATAACAGCATATGTGTTTGTTGTACATTTGTCAATCTGCAAACAGCACAAAAAAAGCCTGCCAGATTTGGCAGGCTTGCCGCGCAGTACAGCCGTTCCAAGCATAGGCGGATGGCCGCTGCCCGGAATCTCTCCCGAAATTTTTCGTGTATTAAAAATTCTGTTGGGAGCATAGGGGCGCACATTGTGCGCCCGCCGCCTTGACATAGCAACGCACATTTATGTCATGCACATGGCAAACGTCCGTGGGCGAACGCTGTTCGCCCTTACGGAGCATCTTTGTTTCCCTGACGTTTTCGATCGGTGTTGTGCTGCTTATTTTTTCTGCGGTTCGCCGTTGGCAATGTCGCGCACAACCTCACCTGCAATGATCAACCCCGCGGCGGCGGGCACAAAGGCGTTGCTGCCGGGAACCTGGCGGCGCTGGGTACATTTGCGGGCCGTGTCGGGCGGACAGATGCAATGGGTGCGGCAGCTGATGGTCATATCATCAATGGGGGTCAGTGCAGGCTCTTTGGAGTATACCACCTTCAGGTGCTTGACCCCGCGCTTGCGCAGCTCGGCGCGCATTACGCGGGCCAGCGGGCAGACGGAGGTATCATAAATATCCGCAACTTCCAGGGCGGAAGCATCCAGCTTGTTGCCCGCGCCCATGCAGCTGATGATGGGCGTGCCCGTTGCCTGCGCCTGCATGACCAGTTCCAGCTTGCCCTTTACCGTGTCGATGGCATCGACCACATAGTCGTACTGGCTGAAATCGAACTGGTCGGCGGTGTCTGGCATGTAGAACGTCTTGTAGGTGTTCACCACGGCGTCCGGGTTGATATCATGGATGCGCTCTTCCGCCACATCCACCTTGTATTTGCCCACCGTTTTGCGGGTGGCCAGGATCTGGCGGTTCAGGTTGGTCAGGCAGACCTTGTCGTCATCAATCAGATCCAGCGTGCCAATGCCGCTGCGTGCCAGTGCTTCCACCGTATAGCCTCCAACACCGCCAACGCCAAACACGGCCACACGGGCGTTGTACAGACGCTCCATTGCCTCCTTGCCAAACAACAACTGCGTTCTTGAAAACTGATTCAGCATACTGCCTGCTCCCCCACGGTTTTGTAAATTAACAAACAAATGGGCGGGTTCGCGCCCGCCCAACCTATCAAATCGGTAGTCTTTTCAAATTATAAAGCGCCGCATACAAAAAGTCAAGGGGAAGCCCTGCGCAGAGCTTCCCCCTGACATATGTTTTGCATTTTACAGCTCGCTGCCGTTTGTGGCGATCACATGGGCGTACCACGCAGCGGAATCCTTGGGGATGCGTTCCATGGTGCGGTAGTCCACATAAATCAGCCCAAAGCGCTTGCTGTAGCCTTCGGCCCACTCATAGTTATCCATGATTGACCAGTAGGTATAACCGATCAGCGGGTAGCCCTCCTGCAAGGCACGGCGGGCGGCCAGCAGGTGGCGGTGCACATAATCAATGCGCTGCGGGTCGTGCACTTTACCGTCCAGCATCACAAAATCTGTGTTTGCCATGCCGTTCTCGGTAATCAGGATGGGCCGGCCATACCGCTGGTTCAAAAAGCGGATGGCCCAATAGATGCAGTCCGGCGTGATGGGCCATTCCATCGCAGTGCGCGGGCTGCCCTGCCAGGTGTTGGCGGTATACTCGCTGCCCGGCTGCTGGGCCGCGCAGGCATTGTAGACGTTAAAGCCCAGGTAATCCAGCGGCTGGTGCAGCAGCTCCAGTTCCTGCGGGGTGAACACATCCGCCCCCAGGGCTTTGGCCATCGGTTCCGGCACCCTGCCCAGCAGAACGGGGTCGCACCACCAGCTGATGGAATAGCAGCCTTCCACCTCCATCGTCCGGCGGTAAGCTTCGGCGATGGCGGCTTCGCTTTCGTCTCCGCAGGGCGAAAACACCGGTCCGGTGGGAGCATACCCCACCTTAGGCGGCGAATGATGTGGCGCGGCCCGTCCGCGGGACGATGCAAGCATCGTGCCCTACAGATATTGGCAGCGTTTATAGCAACCGGCAGGGTCTCTCCCCGGCGCGATGAGGGCATCGTGCCCTACAGATCAAACCGCCGGGCCTGACCCTTACCGCAAAATTCCTAATTACTCATTCCTAATTTCTAATTCTCCCATCCAACTCCTCACTCCTACTCCCTAACTCACTTCATGAGCATTTCCGCCGCCTTCGCCAGCTCCGCGTTCACCGCATCGGCTTCCGCTTTGCTCTTGCCCACGGCGGACAGATACACTTTGATTTTCGGCTCGGTGCCGGAGGGGCGCACCATCAGCTTGTGGCCGCCCGCCAGGTGGTATTCCAGCACGTTGGCGCGGGGCAGGCCGGTACCATCGGTATCATAATCCGCAACACGCTCCACCGCATAGCCCGCAATCTCTTTAGGCGGGTCGGCGCGCAGAGCCTTCATCAGGTTCTGCATGGTGTACATGCCGGTTTCGCCCTCAAAGGCAAAGCTGCACAGGGCGTTGCGGTAATAGCCAAACTCTTTGTACAGCGCTTCAATGGCATCCAGCAGCGTCATGCCCTGCTGGGCATACCAGGCGGCGGCTTCACACACCAGCAGCGTGGCGTTCACGGCATCCTTATCCCGCACATGTCCGCCGGACAGGTAACCATAGCTCTCCTCAAAGCCAAAGATATAGCGTTCCACATGGCCCTCTGCTTCCAGCTTGCCGATCTGCTCGCCGATGAACTTAAAGCCCGTCAGGGTACGGCGCAGCTCCACGCCGTACTTTTTGGCAACCGGCGTTGCCATATCGGTGGAAACAATGGTGGTCACGGCCACGGGATCCTTGGGCATGGTGCCGCGGGCCAGGCGTGTGCGGCAGATATAATCCAGCAGGATAATGCCCATCTCGTTGCCGGTGATCAGCCGGTAGCCGCCCTTGCCGTCCGGCACAGCGGTGCCGCAGCGGTCACAGTCGGGGTCGGTGCCAAGCAGTAGATCCGGGTGTACTTTATCGCACAGTTCCAGGCCCTTCTGCATGGCTTCGCGGATTTCCGGGTTGGGATACGGGCAGGTGGGGAAGTTCCCATCCGGTGTTTCCTGCTCCGGCACCACCGTCACATGGGTCACACCCAGCTTGGCCAGCAGCTTTTTTACGCACTCCAGGCCGGTGCCGTTCAGCGGGGTGTACACCAGCTTGAGCTGCTCAATGCCGGTGCCATCGCCAACGCGCTGGTCATATACAGCCTGTACAAAATCATCCAGGCATTTGTCGTCAATGCTCACAATGCGGCCTGCCTGCACACCGGCTTCATAATCCACCAGCTTTACGCCGTCAAAGCAGTCCACTTTTTCGATTGCAGCCAGAATTTTATCTGCCACTTCCAACGTGATCTGGCAGCCATCGGCACCATACACTTTATAGCCGTTGTACTTGGCCGGGTTGTGGCTGGCTGTAATGCAGACGCCTGCCCCGCAGCCCAGATAGCGCACCGCCCAGGAAAGTGCGGGCGTGGGCTCCAGCCGCGGGTACACGCAGGCGGTAATGCCGTTTGCCGCCAGCACGCGGGCAGCTTCGCGGGTGAACAGTTCGCCGTTATTGCGGCTGTCATGCGCAATGGCGATCTTTTTTGGCAGGTCGGTCGCGTTCAGGTAATCGGCCAGGCCCTGGGTGGCCTTGCGCACCGTGTACAGGTTCATGCGGTTGGTGCCCACCCCCAGCACACCGCGCAGGCCGCCGGTGCCAAATTCCAGGTCACGGTAAAAACGGTCCGTGATAGCAGCATCATCCCCGGCAATGCCGTGCAGTTCTTCCGCCACAGCGGTATCCAGTTCCGGCTGGGCCAGCCAACGGTCATACAGTTCTTTCGCTGTATTCATAACAGCACCTTCTTCCTTAAAGTCAGTTTCAGGAAGTGTTCGTTATTTATCAAACATTTACACAGCCCTTATTATAGCAGATACTTGGCCGCAAAAAAAGCCGCGGCGGGTAAAAATTTTACCAGCCGCGAAAATTATACATTTTGTATTTTTCTTTCGTTTACACCGTATCGCGCAGCACACCGGCGTGTTCCAGCCCCACCATCACCACGGGGATCAACACCAGCTGCAACACAATGCCCGGCAGCGCGGTGGCAAATGCACCGGCAATGAACATCTGCATGGTAAAGCCATTGCCGCCAAGGCCCAGCAGCACGGTTTGTGCCACGCCCCACACAGCGCGCCCGGCCAGCATGGCGGGCACCAGCGCCATATAAACGCCCGCCACGCCGCGCTTGTTCAGCTTGGCATACAGCAGGCCGATCACCGCGCCATAGGCAGCCAGCTCAAACGCCATGCCAATGCCGGTGGGGTACAGCACCGGCATGCCAAACAGCAGCCCGCGCAGCAGCGGCATTACCGCGCCAACGGCCAGGCCATACGGCCAGCCGCATACCATGCCGCACAGCAGCACGGGAATGTGCATCGGCAGCAGCATTTTGCCGATCTGCGGGATCTGCCCGGTGATAAGCGGCAGCACCAGGCCCAGGGCCAAAAACAGGGCGGAAAGGGTCAGCTTACGGGTGGATGTTTTCATGATTCAAACTCCTCACATTCTATTTTTTTATTTGATTCCACAGTTTGACAGCAGCAGAACACCATGATACGATGATGGTAAAACAGAGATAAAGAAAGAGGTTTTCTTTTATGGAAATTCTTGTGATTGACGGACAGGGCGGCGGGCTGGGCCGCCAGCTGGTTGCCGCCGTTAAAAAGGCCGTTCCGCAGGCGGTGGTAACGGCCATTGGCACCAACAGCGCGGCCACTTCCGCCATGCTGAAAGCCGGGGCTGACCGCGCCGCCACCGGCGAGAACGCCGTGGTGGTGGGCTGCCGCCGGGCGGATGTCATTTTGGGGCCCATCGGCATTGTGATGGCTGACGCCCTGCTGGGCGAAATCACCCCCGCCATGGCGCAGGCCGTAGCCCAAAGCGATGCCCGCCGCATCCTGATCCCCGCCAACCGGTGCGATACCCTGGTGGTTGGGGTGAGCGCCCCCATCGGCACCCTGGTGGAGCAGGCCGCCGCGGCCGTGCTGGACGGCTGCCGGAACTAAAGCGTATCGGAAAACCGCATAAAAATCCACAAAAACAAAATGCAGAAAATATCCCGTCCCCCTGCTGGGGAACACGATACCTTCTGCATATCTATCATCAAAGCAATATCAAGTTGTCATCTGCCATACGGTGCAGCATGCACCAGGATGTTGGGCGCTTCTGCGCCGCAAGGCCGGCTTCCTGCCGGTCGATTGATATTATTATAGTATAAGGCAGTGTGCTGCGTCAAGCCCACCGCCGGAGGAACTGCCATGAAACTGATGATTGCATCCGACCTGCACGGTTCGGCTTTTTACTGCAGGCAGCTGCTTGCCGCCATGGAGCGCGAGCAGCCGGACAAGCTGTTGCTGCTGGGGGATATTCTGTACCACGGTCCCCGCAACGACCTGCCGGAGGGCTATGCCCCCAAAGAGGTAATTGCCATGCTGAATCCCCTGCGGGAGCGGCTGCTGTGCGTGCGCGGCAACTGCGATACCGAGGTGGACCAGATGGTGCTGGACTTCCCGATTTTGGCCGACTATGCCCTGCTGTATGCCGGTTCCCGCACAGTGTTTGCCACCCACGGCCACCATTACAACACGGCCTGCCCGCCGCCGCTTGCCAAGGGGGATATTTTGCTGCACGGCCACACCCATGTGCCCGCCTGGCAGGAATTTGGCAGCGGCAATTTGTATCTGAACCCTGGTTCCGTTGCCATCCCGAAGGAAAACAGCGCCCATTCCTATATGATGCTGACCGATTCCGGCTTTGCCTGGAAAGATCTTGAAGGCAGCATATACCATACACTCGCATTGGATTGCCCAAACTGCGGTTGAATCAATCGCTTGTGCGGTGTAAAATAAAGTGGGGTGGGATTCTTTTGTCCCACGCGCCAACAGCCATACAGATTTCATCATATAAACATAAAAGGATGGTTCTATCCCATGCAAATTGAACAGCTTTTTGATTTTCTGCACCGGTCAGTGTCGCCGTTCCACGCGGTACACACTGCAGCCCAGCTGCTGGATGCCGCCGGTTACACCCGCCTGGAGGAAGCCGAATACTGGAATATGGAACCGGAACACGGTTATTATGTGACCCGCAACGAAAGTTCCATCATTGCCTGGCGGGTGCCTGCCCACGCCATTGGCGGCTGGCGCATTGCTGCCAGCCATTCCGACTCCCCCACCTGGCGCATCAAGAACACCAATGTGAACGCTGCGGGCTGCATCAAGCTGAACGTGGAAGGCTACGGCGGAATGATTATGTCCACCTGGCTGGACCGTCCGCTCTCCGCCGCCGGGCGTGTGCTGGTGCGGGATGAAGCCGCCGGTACGCTGGAAAGCCGCCTGGTGGACCTGGACCGTGATCTGCTGGTCATCCCATCGCTGGCCATCCACATGGACCGCACGCTGAACAGCGGCCACGCCTTTAACCCCCAGGTGGACATGCAGCCCCTATACGGGCTGGAGGGTTCCAAGCCCTTCCCCGCCCTGCTGGCTGAGGCCGCCGGTGTGAAAGAAGAGGACATTGTAGACTTTGACCTTTCGCTTTACACCCGCCAGGCACCCACCCGCATTGGGCCGGACGGCGAGCTGTTCATGGCCCCCCGCATTGACGACCTGGAGTGCGCCGCCACCACCCTGTACGGCTTTTTGGACGCCGCCCCTGAGACCGACAGCGCTTGCGCCCCGGTCTGGGCGATGTTTGATAACGAAGAAGTGGGCAGCAGCACCCGCCAGGGCGCAGACAGCAGCTTTTTGCGCGATGTGCTCGACCGCATCCTGAATGCGATCCCCCACAGTGCCCAGGCACAGGCCCAGGCATTTGCCAACAGCTTTGTGCTCAGCGCCGATAATGCCCACGCCGTTCACCCCAATTTTGCTGATAAGGCTGACCCCTGCAACAAGGTCATTTTGGGCAAGGGTGTTGTGGTCAAAGTCAATGCCAGCCAGAAATACACCACCAGCGGCCTGACCGGCGCGATTTTTAAGGAGATCTGCCGCAAGAACAACGTTCCTGTGCAGGTGTTTGCCAACCGTGCCGACCTGCCGGGCGGCAGCACGCTGGGCAACCTGCAAAGCCATACCGTGCCGGTTCCCATGGTAGATATTGGCCTGGCCCAGCTGGCCATGCACAGTGCGGTGGAAACCGCCGCGGTGGCCGATGCTGACGCCATGGTGCGGGCCGTTGCCGGGTTCTACCGCGTCCACCTGCGCAGCCTGGGCGATGCCCGCTATACGCTGGAATGAGCAGCACAGTCGGGCGCTATGCGCCAAGCCCCAGCGGGCGGATGCACTTGGGCAACCTGTGCTGCTGCCTGCTGGCGTGGCTTTCGGCCAAAAGCAGCGGCGGCAAGGTTGTGCTGCGCATTGAGGATCTGGACACCCAGCGCTGCCCCCGCAGCTATGCGGACGCCATTGTGGACGATTTGGCATGGCTCGGCCTTGCCGCCGACGGCCCGACGCCGCCGGTCTACCAGAGTGACCGCAGCGAAATTTATCAGCGGTACTTCGACGAATTGTCCCGCCGTGGGCTGGTCTACCCCTGCTTTTGCAGCCGCAGTCAGCTGCACGCGGCCAGTGCGCCCCACCGCAGCGACGGGCAGGTCATCTACGCCGGGACCTGTCGCGGCCTGACGCCCGCCGAAATTGCCGAGCGCTCCAAGATCCGCGCCCCCGCCTGGCGCGTGCAGGTGCCCGACGAGGTCATTGCCTTTGAGGACGGCCACATGGGGCACTATGAAGAAAACCTCGCCCGCGACTGCGGGGATTTTTTCCTGCGGCGGGCCGACGGTGTGTTTGCCTACCAGCTGGCCGTGGTGGTGGATGATGCCCTGATGGGCGTTACCCAGGTGGTGCGCGGGGCAGACCTTTTGTCCAGCACGCCGCGCCAGCTGTGGCTCTACCGGGAACTGGGCCTGCCCGCGCCGGAATTTTATCACATGCCGCTGCTGCTGGCCGTGGATGGGCGGCGGCTTTCCAAACGGGATGGGGACGAAAGCCTGGAGCATTTACAGGCGCGCTATACGCCGGAGC
>OJSM01002363.1_pt1 | contig 10418 bp, 9 predicted proteins | sample 1599431 | NCBI WGS metagenome assembly OJSM01 (sample SAMN04168659, study PRJEB22393) | human gut metagenome | biome: human gut microbiome; feature: stool | host: Homo sapiens | collected 2014-05-12 | reverse complement strand
CGCTTCCGTCGGCAAGGCATCCGGGCGCGCTTGTCCCTGGAGGGCCTTGCCCCGCCCGCGCTCTTTTGCCGCAATCCGGGGGCGCTCCCGGATGGGGACCGCCTGCTGTCCGCCTGGGCTCCGCTCCCTGGGGGCTGTCCCTTGCCGCTGGGGCGTCTGACCTTCCGCCGGCCTCCGCTCCTTGGGGGCGCTGGCCGGTCGTTCCTGGGGCGGGGCCTCCCGGTCCGGCCGGCCGTCTCTATTTTCCTTTGCACTCTGAGTATTCCCGGCGTCGGCTTTCTTCTTATGGTTTGGCCGGAGTGCCTGTATAAATTCATCCGCACCCTGGACTCCGGCCTGTTCCACCTGATCCACAGCATAGGAGCCGTTTTCGGCCTCCCGCTCTTTCCGCTGGTCCACTTCCCGGACCAGTTTCTCTTTCATCAGCCGCCCGGCCTGCCTGGGTGGACCGGCGCTTTTCCGTCTGTCCTTCGGCTTGCCCGCCTTGGGCTTTTCCTTGATCTCCGGCATGGCTCCTCCTTACTCGATACATTAAAAAATAACTCCCCTCAATTTGAGGGGAGTTTCGACATGACTTCACTTGTCTGTGGGCGTGGTGTTCCATAGTTGATACAGGGCCCCGGTCCGGGGGAACTCGTTTGCAAACGGGACGATAGCGCCGCCAACACGGAGCAGGCCGTGACCGGCCTCCGCGTTGGTGACATAGCCCATCTGGTTTTCGGAGATATTGAGCAGTTTAGCCAGTTCCGCCCGGTCCGTGGCGGCCTGGTTGAGCAACACCAGAAACTCACTGTTGGCAAACATGAGCCGGGCTGTCTCGGAGCGCAGGCACTCCTCCACATTCTGCGTGGCGGCGGTCAGGGCCGCGCCGTACTTGCGAAACCGCTTCCACGCCTTGTAGAGGAATTGGGCGGAGTAGTAATACTTGAAAAACAAATACACCTCATCCACGAATACCCAGGTGTATTTCCCAGCCAGACGGTTGGTGGCTACCCGGTTTTGAATGGTCTCCATGGTGACGTTGAGGGCGGTGGGCTTCAACTGGTCCCCCATCTCGTAGAGGTCAAAAACAATGATCCGGCTGTCTATGTCCACGTTGGTCTCATGGGCAAACATATTTAAGGAGCCCTCCACGAACAGCTCGGAGGCCAGGGCCAGCTCCTGGGCTTCCCGTTCCGGCTGGCGCTTGATCTCGTTCCTCCAGTCGGAGAGGATGGGCTGGCGGGCCTTGCCGCCGCTCTTGATGAAGTCGTGGTACACGCTGGCGGTGCAGCGGTCAATGATGGATTTATGGAAAGCCCCCAACTGGCCCTCTCCCATCTGCTGTTCGCAAATGCTCATCAGCAGTTCGGACTTGAGCGCTACCGGGTTTTCCCCCATACCGTAGCCTCTGGCGATCTCCAGGGGATTGATGTGGTGGCGGCTGTTTGGGGAAATCTCCAGGACGATCCCCCGGAGGGCCCGCACCAGGTCTCCATACTCGCGCTCGGCGTCGATGATGATAATATCATCGTTGGTAGACAGGGCGATAAAGGTGATAAACTCTTTCATGGTGAAGGACTTGCCGGAGCCGGAGACGCCCAGGATGAAGCCGTGGGGGTTGAGGAGATTCTTGCGGTTGCAGATCAGGAGGTTTTTGCTGACGGCGTTAACGCCGCAGTAAATGCCCCCCATGTCCTGAATCTCCTGGACACGGAAGGGCATGAGGGAGGCCGCGGCCTCGGTGGTCAGCGTGCGGGTCACGTCGATGGAGCGCAGGCCATAGGGCAGGGCGGTGTTAAAGCCGTCCTCCTGTTGGTATCTGAGAATGGAGAAGTCGCACAGGGACTTGGAGAGAAGGGTCTCCGTGTCGGCGTTGAGCTGTTCCAGCGTGTCGGCCATGTGCAGCAGGGTCACATTGGCATAGACCATGCGCTGGTCCCTGGTGCTCAGATCGTCCAGAAATTCCTTGGTCTCCGCCCTCTGCTGTTCCAGCTCATAGGGGACCACGGCGGTAAAGTTGTTTCGGGCGTTCTGCCGCTGCTGCCACCTGGTAATATCGCTCTCAATGCCCATGATCTGAGACTGCACATCCCGCACGGCTTCGTCGGTGGGGACCGGGAGCAGGTCGATGGACAGCACCAGCGTCCGGGGGAAGTCGGCCATGCTGGTAATCATGTCGTCCTTGATGTAACTGGAATACTTCCGCATGAACAGCACCCGTCCCACCTTGCCGCCCAGTTCAAAGTGGTCAGAGAGAAACTTCATGCCGTCAGGGGCGATGTAGTCTTTGAAGCTGTGCCCCAGGCGCATGGAGGCGTTCAGGTCAAACTTGTAAAACTGTTCCTCGCCGGGCCGGAAGAAGTCGTGGAGGATGCGTAGGCGCTCATAGGTGTCCAGGGCTTTCGCGCCGCTGTCCAGACGCCCCAGGTTTTTCGAGAGATCGGCGTCTACCCGGTGGAAAAATGCCCTGGCCTCCTCCGCGTTCTTACGGGCCACGGAGACGGTGATGTACTTATCCTGTATGAGGTTGTTGCTGGCCGCCGCCTTCTCTGTAAGCACCCGGTTGTATTCCAGGCGGTACAGGTCCAGGTCATCCCCGCACTCGCGCATGAGGACGCTGTGCTGGAAGTCGGAGCTGTTGAGGCGGCGGTTGTGAATGGTGATCTTGGTCACGGCATCGGTTGGCAGGCTGTTGAGGACGCCGCAGTAGGATGTGAACATATCCCGCTGGTCCTCGTAGGAGGCCAGGGAGTAGTTGATGTCGGCAAAGCGCCAGGTCTGGCTGAATCTGCCGTTGACCTGCCAGATCCCATCCTGCCAAACCCGCTGGATGGGGATGGACTGCTGTACGCTGCGGGGGATCTTAAACGGAACACGCTCGCCCCGGTTGGCCGCGGTAAGAGTTTTACGCATGGCGGCGCGCCCCCTTTCTGACCGGGGCCGCATAGGCCGGGAAAAGGGAGAGAAATTGCTTTTTCATAGGGACCTCCTTCAAAATGGACAGAAAAGGGCCATGCCAGTCCGGCACCCAAATCTGCCGCGCATCACACCCCTTTCCGCTGAAATCAATCGCCGCTGCTGCGGACTAAATTGGAACACGATGGAGGGAGCGGTCAAAAGTCCCCTCAAATTGAGGGGACTTTCAGCCGTTCCCGGCGCTCAGGGCTTTTTTCCTGTTCCCCATATCTTCCTCTGCTCCGGCATGGCCTGGAGGTAGATATTCTCCGCCCGGTACACACGGGGCCCGGCGCACAAGACCTGGGACTTGAGAAACGCCCAGACAAACCGCTCAAAGGTCAGGCCGTTGTAGCGGAAAAAGCCGGTCACAGCGATGGGGGCGGCTGCCAGGATGCACAGCCAACTGGCGGCCTCCTGGCCCACAACGCCTTTGAACACGAAGTAAACACCCACCGCCGCGCCCACGGCCAGGGCGGAACAGAGAAATTGCCGGGTGGACAGGCCGAAAAAGATCGTCTCCCGGTGCTGGTGGACTTCCATATTGCTATCACCTCGAAAATGGATTTTTTGACACGTTTTTTGAAATATGAGATAATATTCATAGGAAAAACCATATATCTCAAAACAAATAGAGGAGGATTTTTTATGTTTCGGAATCTGACACTGGCACAGCAAATGTTCTTTTTCGTCCTGGCCGTGTTCCTGATCCTGCTGGTATTCCGCATCCTGGTAAAACTGAAACTGGCGCCCGTGCTGGTCTACGCCGCCTGCGCGAACCTGATCTTCCCCGAATGGGTGGCGGAGCAGAAGGCGCTGTACTGGGCCATCCTGGCCGGTCTGGTGCTGGTGACGATCTTCCGCTGGGTCGGCCCCAGGCTGACCGCCCACATGGAGGAGCAGCGGATCATGCGGGAGATCGTGGAGCAGAGCCGGGCGGCGGAGGCTATGGGGTATCGGAATGGCCAGATCAGTTTTGAGGTCAAGGACGGCACACCGCAAATCAAAATCAGGCAGTAAAGCAACAGGGGGATGGGCCGCAGGCCCGTCCCCCTGGCTTTTGCCGAAAGTCCCCTCAATTTGATGGTACTTTTTTATAGGCCAGCTAATTCCTTTACAATGCGCTCGGCGCCCTTGACCAGGCCAGCCAGCACCAGCATATTGAAAATAGTCTCCGCGATGTACTGCCAGGCCATGACCACGGGGGTCAAGTTGGTGTCCAGGACCGGGGAGCCGCTGGACATGAAGGCGGAAAAAATGAGGCAGGCCAGTACGATCACGGCCCCCTCCATGCACACGCCGATATAGGACTTGATGAACTGTTTCCCCGCGAAACTGGTCCCCTCCCCGGCGAAGGTCGCCAGAGGGATTGGGGCCAGGGCAGTAAAAATGTAGAGGCGGAAAAAGCGGCCATAGACCGTCATAATGAGGATGAAGGACATCACCGTGATAAACAGGTTGCCCAGCATGGCTACCAGCCAGAGCGGGATGCTGGCTAAAAAGCCGACGTTTTCAATGGCGTCCACCATCTCCTGGGGCACCGCCACACCGGCGGCAACCATGCCGCCCATTCCGCTCATCACAGACTGGACAATACCGCCGCAGATGGAAAAAACCACGGTCATGATCTCCATGGCGGAGCTCACCGCCACCTTGGCGGCAATAAAGCGGATGAAATGGCGCAGGGCGTATTCCGGCCTTTGCAAGTCCCGGAAACTGGCCGCGGACTGGAAGATTCCCATGGCGAAAAACAGCACCAGCAGGCCGTAGCCCACGGCCTTCAGCCCCTCATTGATGCCTACAATGGCGTTCCATATATCGCCGCCCCGGAACTCCTGGGGCGTGGTGGTAATCAGGGACCATATCTCGGTCAGCTTGTCGTTCCAAATCTCAAAGGCGGATTGCATAGCCTGTACCACCCAGTTATCGCTCACAGCCCCCACCTCGTTTCTTTGTTGGAGGGGGAGGCTGATTGAAAACCAGCCCCGCCTCCTTGTCAAAGTCAGTCACCCGTACCTTATGGATCGCCTCACGCTTGGAATAGCCGAAGTAGGAGCGTACATGAATTTTCTCGTTTGGCGTCTGTACGATCATCTTCCATGCTCCAAAGGGTGTCCCGGTACAGGAGATAATTTTGTTGTACTTCCGCATGGCAGGTCACACCACGCCGATAGCGGACAAAATCTCCTTGGAAAAAGCGATGAGCAAGCCGCCGAACACGCAGAGGATGCCCTGGGTGCGCTGGCTGGCGTCGTGGGACTGGATAGACATACCCAGTTGGACGATACCCCAGCCTAAGATGATGACGCCGATGGCCTTGATACAGGAAAAGATAAAGTCGCTGAGGTTGTTGACAATAGTAAGAGGATCGGTGTCGGCGGCCAGGGCCGGGCAGGCCAGGGCGGCGCACAGGGCCAGCATGAGGACGGCGGAGAAATAGAGCCGGCGGACCTTTCCGGTCCGCCGCTGAGAAAGGGTATTCGACTGGTTGTGTGTTTTGTTCAACATGAAAATCAACCTCTCTTATTCCAGAATTTCAATGTAATCCAAACTGTCAAACGGCACGGACAGGTCGGCCTGGGTGTAAGTCAGGCCGGGGTGGTGAACGTAGGGCGCGGCCCCGCCGTCCTCCGTCAGTTTGATATAGGGGTGTTTGAGAATGTCATACTTCTTGTCCATCACAGGGTGTTCCCCCCGGATGAACAGCAGGGCGTAGTCGTTGTCCAAGGTCCGCACCTCGTCGGGAGTCATCAACTCCCGGCCCGTCTGCTGGTAGCTGACGGAACTGGAGCCGTGGGAGCCGCGGGACACGCTGCGGTTGCGGGTGTCCAGGGTCTCCTTGCCCAGCAGCTCGGAGATATACTTGTGGGTGGACGGCTCATTTCCGCCCAGATACACCAGCGTATCGGCGTTGCCCAAAAGCCCCTCCCAGTCATCCTTGAACAGGGCCTTGAGGGCGGAAATGTTTTGGAGTACAATGGTGGACATGATGTTGCGGGAGCGCATGGTGGCTTGGAGCTTGCCAAAGTCGTCCGGCAGGGAGACGTTGCAGAACTCGTCCATCATCAGGCGGACCGGGACGGGCAGGGCTCCCTGGTGTACCTTGTCGGCCTGGTAGTAGAGGGCCTGAAAGGCGCAGGTGTAGAGCATCCCCACCAGGTAATTAAACGTGCCGTCGTTGTCGGGGATGATGGCGAACACGGCCTGCTTGCGTTCCCCCATGAGGCCCAGCTCCATATCGTCCCGCGAAGTGATGCGGGTGATCTGAGGCAGGATGAAAGCGGAAAGCCGGACAGCGGCGCTCAATAAAATACTCTTGGCTGTTTTTCCGGCGGCCTGCTTGAAAATCTTATATTCCCGCACGGCCACATGATCCGGCTCTTCCTCCTCCAACGCCTCAAAGAGCATATCCAGGGGGGATTGAAAATCATCATCGTCCTCCCTGGCCCCGCCGTTTTCGATCATATACATGACCATCTCCAGATTTTGTTCCTCCGGCGGGGCCTCATGGAGCAAATACAGGATGAGGGCGGTGTCCAGGGCAATCTCGGATTTCTCCCAGAACGGGTCGTTGTTGGTGGAATTTTTCGGCGTGGTGTTCTTAATCAGATTGTTCACCAGTTTCATGGCGTCCTTGTCGTCCTTCAGGTATGGGAACGGGTTGAAGGCGTCGGAGTGGTCGGTGTCAATGAGGTCAAACGCCTTGATAACATAGCCTTTTTCCAGGAGCAGCGGAGCCACGGCCCGCATCGTTTCCCCCTTGGGGTCCGTGACCAGAAAACTGCAATTCGTCTGCATGAGATTGGGTTTGCAGAAAAACCTTGTCTTACCCGCACCGGAGCCGCCGATGACGATTTGCAGGAGGTTGCGGCGGTGTACCTTTCCATTGAGGCCCATGCGGACATTTTGTGTGAGGATGGTATTCTGGAAGGGTGCCTTGTCTCGGTACTTGCGGTCGAGCAGTTTGGGACTGCCCCACTTGGCGGAGCCGTGTTCCTCGCCGGGCCTCCTGTTCTCCCTGGTGGAGCAGTAGAGCACCACGGAGAAGCCGTAGATCAGCAGGGCTCCCAGCATAAATTTGGGGGTATGAGGCGTCCAGCGGATGGCAAAGGGCCGCTCCAGCAGTTCGCTGAAACGGCCCATGAGGTCAAAGACAGTCATACCCTCCTCATAGCCGGAGGCCAGGAGGGCCGCCAGATAGAGGACAGGCAGGGTGAGCGCCGCCCACAGGAGAGGGCTTACGGTGTTGTTTCTACGCATAGAGCCGCCCCCTCACCGCTCCGGTCCAGGCGGCCGGTCCCGGCTGGCCGGGGGGTGTTCCGGGTCTTGCTCCCCCAGGGCGTGGAAAATGGCGTTACGGTTATACCGGACTTCCTCCTGGGTCGCCCCTCCCATCGTAATAGAAGCATCCTCCAGGCCCTCGATCCGGCTGTTAGGCAGTCGTGTGATCCGGCCATAGGTACAGCCATCCAGACGGGCCCCGTTGAAGTTCAGCCGCCCCACGGAACAGTCAACCGTGTTGCAGCGGGTCATACGACTGCGGAGAAAGGCCGCGGAATGGATGGAGCAGTCCCGGAAATGCGTGTTTGCCAGTGTGGAATCCGGGAATAAAGTAAATTCGATCCGGCAGGAGTGGAACTCACAGCCATATAACCTCGTATCCCAAAATTTCACCCCATACAGGCGGCATACATGAAAAGAGCAGTCGGAGAAATGAGAAAAGTTACAGTTGGCATTGTCCGGCATACAATAGAGCGTCACATGGTCAAAATAGCTTTCCTGGAAGAAATTACGCGGAAAACCTGCTTTCGCTGCTCGGTCATAGATCTGTTGGTCAATGACCTTCAGGGGCCGGTCCATCTCCAGTTCTATGGTCTTGTACTCGAATTGCTTATGGCTGGTCCTGGTATAGGGGACGGCCAACAGGGCCTTTTGCGCTTGAAAGTCCCGGATAGACTGGCGGAGCACCGCCACTTTCCCGGCATAGGCCCCTCCATCCGCTTTTGCCGCCCAATCCAGCAGGGGTTCCAGAGGCATATCGTTCCGGCCCTGGATATAGTCGTTCACATTCCGTACACGGCGGGCCCGGTTGCTGCCGTTATACTGGATGGAGTCAATATCCTCCAGCAGGTCAGCGATCTTCTTGCTGATCTCATGGCCGCTTAAAACGGCCTGATAGTCTGGCATACGTTCCTCCTTCCAAAGGGGGCGCCAAAACTCCCCTCAAATTGAGGGAAGTTTTGACGCTCCGGGCTTGATGTTTAATATCCGGTGCGGGGCAGGGGCTCCGGCTTACCGTACACGGTCGTTACCCAGCGGCTGACGGCCTGGACCCACTGGCCGTTATAGACACCGCCCACGTCCGCAACGTTCACAAAAGAACTGCCCGCGGCCAGTCCATTAACGGAAGTGCAGTAGAGGACCGGGGCCTCCACCTGGGCGAAGCCTGCGGGGGCCTGGCCGAATACGAACATGATCTCCGTCACGCGCTCATTGGCGGCAAGGCCCAGGGCTGCGGGGGACGCGGCCAGGGTGTAGGTCTGACTGGTACTCAGGTTATCCGCCAAAGTGCGGTAATCCCCGGTCCCGTTGACCTTGTAGACGATCTTGTAGACGCCGGGGAAGTTCCATGTACCTGTCACCACCTGCTCCAGCCGCACCTGAGCGGGCAGGGTGTCCCGGAAATAGAAACTGTCCAAACGGACGTTTGAGGTATTAGAAATGCCGGAGAAGGTGTAGCGGACCGGCTGGCCGCTGACCACCTCTTTCGGGCCGGTCTTGGAGATGGACACGCCGGTGGACAGGCTCTTGTTCGTCACTTCAAACCGCACGATCTGGCCCTCATGCTCCAGGTAGGCGGTCAGCTCGGTTTCGTTGACACCGTAATGCTCCGGGGCCTTGACCTCCTGGATGGTATAGCGGGAGAGGGGGAGCTGTTTGGACACGGCCAGCCCCCGGCTGTCAGAGCGGATGGTGTCTACCACGTTCCCAGCCTTGTCCGTAATCTCAAACACGGCCCCCTCCAGCAGCGTCCCGGCAGGTAGGCCGGTGGTGGGGTTGTAGTCGGCAGACTTCTTGGTGATCTGGATTTGGCCTGTGATGGGGGTATTCTCCCATTCAACCTCCGTTACCTCGCCCGCCTTGACATAGACGGTGCGGAGTTGGGTGTCCGGGATATAGCCCTCATTCTCTAATTCGCGGAGATAGTAGCGGCCACTCTCCGTCAGGTCCTCAAACCAGGCATAGCCCCGGTCATCCGTGGTCTGCTGGTCGATAGGTGTGTGCGTCTCATCGTAGAGAATGAACGACACGCCGGGGATGCCCTCGCCGTCCGCGGTGGAGACCTTATGCAATAGGATGCCGGAGAGGGGCGCGTTGGTCACAGTCTTGCGGGTAGTCTCTGCGTCCTTCACTGTAAAATAGATTGGAGTGTCATCCAGCTTGAATCCATCTGCGGCCTCGGTTTCAACGGCGTAGTAATCGCCGCTTTCCAGGGGCAGATACACCTTGCCGCTCCGTCCGGTGGTCACAGTGTCCACCAGGGCGTCATCCGACACCCGGCGGATATCGAAGGTGGTGTTGGGGATGCGCTCTGTCTTATCCGCCGAACTGACCTTGATGAGCTCCACACCGCCCACCGGCGTGTTGTAGAACCAGAGTTCTTGCGTATCATCCGGGTTGACCACCACAGTCTGACTTTGTGTGTCCGGGTCGATGGTATATCCGGGGATGCTCTCCACCTCAGTCACAACCACTGTGCCGGTGATGCCGGAGAGGACGATCTGGCCCTCCGCATTGGTCCAATACAGGCCATTGGAGGACAGCTTGCCGCCCTCGTCCGGGAGATAGGTGCCGTCCGCATAGGTGATCTTGAACTGTACTCCCTCCAGCGGGGTCTTATCCTTGCTGGACAGCTTGTGGATGATGAGGTTCCCCATAGGCTGGTTGCGGAACTCTACGGTGACGGTTTGGCCCTCCTTGACCTGGACGGTCTGGGGGGCGTCATCCAGCAGGTAGCCGTCCTTGGCCCTGGTCTCCCGGATGACCAGTGTGGTGCCTGGGTCGATACCGGAAATCAGGAAAGAGCCTGTGCTGTCCGTCACAAACTTGCCGTTGGCATCGCCCACCACAGCACCGTCTGAGGTAGTCACAAGAAATTCCACATCACTCAGCGGGGCGTTATCGCTGGCCGATACCTTTTTCACCAAAACGCTCCCCTTGGGGGCGTTGGAGAAGTAGAGGGTCACAATGTCCTGGTTCGCGCCGGAGATATAGAAGGCCTGGGGCGCGGCGTCGATCACATGGCCGCTGTCGCTCTCCAGTTCCTCGCAGATGTAGTAGCCCTTTTTGAGCCCGGTAACGGTGAAGGAGCCGTTGGCCGAAGTCGTGTAAGTGCCGATCACGGTGCCACCGCTGCCGCTTCCAACTGAAATATCTGGGTGGCGAGGTCAGCGGCAGCGGTGGCACCGTGATCGGCACTT
>OJSM01002325.1_pt1 | contig 10541 bp, 7 predicted proteins | sample 1599431 | NCBI WGS metagenome assembly OJSM01 (sample SAMN04168659, study PRJEB22393) | human gut metagenome | biome: human gut microbiome; feature: stool | host: Homo sapiens | collected 2014-05-12 | reverse complement strand
CACCAGCAATGCGAAATATGTCGCTTTCGAAACGATTTATGCGCCGGAACAGATGCCAGGCCAGCAGGACCGCTTTATCGGCGGCGGGCTGAAATATCCTTATGTCGAAGGATTGCGTCTCGACGAAGCAATGCATCCGCTCACACTGATGACCGTAGGTGTTTATGGCAAGGCGTTACCACCGCAAAATGGCGCACCGGTGCGACTGATTGTGCCGTGGAAATATGGCTTTAAAGGGATTAAATCGATCGTCAGTATTAAGCTGACCCGCGAGCGTCCGCCAACCACCTGGAATCTGGCAGCGCCTGACGAATACGGTTTTTACGCCAACGTTAATCCGCATGTTGATCACCCGCGCTGGTCACAGGCTACCGAACGATTTATTGGTTCAGGCGGCATTCTCGATGTTCAGCGCCAGCCAACACTACTGTTTAATGGTTACGCCGACCAGGTGGCATCGCTGTATCGTGGCCTGGATTTGCGGGAGAATTTCTAAATGCGTCTGACAGCAAAGCAGGTGATATGGCTGAAAGTTTGCCTGCATCTTGCCGGATTGTTGCCGTTTCTCTGGCTGGTCTGGGCGATCAATCACGGTGGACTAGGTGCCGATCCGGTGAAAGATATTCAGCATTTTACCGGTCGCACTGCACTGAAATTTTTGCTTGCGGCCTTGTTAATCACACCTCTGGCACGCTACGCAAAACAGCCGTTATTGATACGCACTCGCCGCCTGTTAGGCTTATGGTGCTTTGCCTGGGCGACACTGCATTTAACCAGTTACGCATTGCTGGAGTTGGGCGTGAATAATCTGGCGTTATTAGGTAAGGAGTTAATTACCCGGCCTTATTTAACGTTAGGAATTATCAGCTGGGTTATTTTGCTTGCTTTAGCGTTCACTTCAACCCAGTCGATGCAGCGAAAACTCGGCAAACACTGGCAACAGTTGCATAACTTCGTCTATCTTGTCGCGATCCTGGCCCCAATACATTATCTGTGGTCAGTGAAGATTATTTCACCGCAGCCACTCATCTACGCTGGGCTGGCTGTACTGCTTTTAGCCTTACGGTATAAGAAGTTGCTTTCCCTTTTCAACCGGTTACGCAAGCAGGCCCACAACAAATTATCTCTATAACTTCATATTGCCGACAAACTTCGCGTTATCCCGGCCGGATGCGGCGCGAGCGCCCTATCCGGCCCACACAGATCGCATCAAGTTATGTTTCGTTTGTCATCAACCTTTCATCACCAGAATAATTTATTTTATTTCAATAAGATAGTTAAATACACCTGAGAATACCATGCTCTCATTTCCTAATGAGTTGTTGCATTTTTTCATATGTTACAATATAACATTACACATCATGTACATTAACTCTGGAGGAAATTGTTTTGGCGATTCGTCTTCATAAACTGGCTGTTGCTTTAGGTGTCTTTATTGTTAGCGCTCCTGCCTTTTCGCATGGTCATCACTCACACGGCAAACCCTTAACAGAGGTCGAACAAAAAGCTGCTAATGGTGTTTTTGATGATACCAATGTACAAAACCGAACGCTCAGTGACTGGGATGGAGTCTGGCAATCCGTTTACCCTTTACTGCAAAGTGGCAAACTTGATCCCGTCTTTCAGAAGAAAGCGGATGCAGATAAAACCAAACCATTTGCTGAAATTAAAGATTATTATCGCAAAGGTTATGCGACAGATATCGAAATGATTGGCATTGAGGACGGCATTGTCGAATTCCATAGAAATAATGAAACAACATCCTGTAAATATGATTACGATGGATACAAAATACTCACCTATAAATCAGGCAAGAAAGGCGTTCGTTACTTATTCGAATGTAAAGATCCTGAAAGCAAAGCCCCTAAATATATACAATTTAGCGATCATATAATTGCACCACGAAAATCATCTCATTTTCACATTTTTATGGGTAATGATTCCCAGCAATCTTTATTGAATGAAATGGAAAACTGGCCAACGTATTATCCCTATCAGTTGAGTAGCGAAGAAGTGGTCGAGGAGATGATGTCTCATTGATTTTTTTGCGCTGACTTCAGTTATTTAACAGAACAGTGCCTGGTAGTAACAACAATAATTTACCAAGACAAATAAGTAAGACAAACTCAGACACGCTCATACTTGAGTCGTGTCTTTTTTATTATGTCTGTAGAAAAAAACTGCGAAAAAGGCGAACAATAAATACACAACTCAGCCATACAGACTGGCAGCGCAAATGTTTCCAGGAGCAAGTCATCTGTCATGGTAAAGCTAACCAGAAATATAGGTTAATTTTGGTGTTTAAACCTTTTTTACTTGTTAGTATGATACAAAGGCTTTCAAAAAAGCTGGGAAATTCAACAACTCTTGGAAATTATGGACTTTGTCCCGCGGCTTTAATCTGACGGCCGCGTTCCTTTTTTGGCTCAATTATTGACCCCTTCTCTACGCAACTTCAGTTCCCGCCAGCAACTTTGCGGCAGTTTCATAGGATCAATGTCTAAAAGAATAATGGTGATCGATAAGAAAACGACTGAATAACTGTAGATTTTCGCTCGAAACCTTCCTGTCAGCTCCATAGCGAATCAAGTGCTGAATGTCACAGTATCGAACAGAAAACAGTGACGATCTAACCCTTCAAGAATATTCTACGATTGTTCTGTTTAGGAAAAGCAAGGCGGGAAGTCGGGAGATAAGTCATTGATAAAGTGGCGGAGAGAGGGGGATTTGAACCCCCGGTAGAGTTGCCCCTACTCCGGTTTTCGAGACCGATGATACAGAGTCGAAAAATCAAAGAGTTAAAAATTTTTCTTGGAATAAATGTCTTAAAATCGTACACGAAAAATCAATGAATTACATAACATTAAAGAAGAATATTCCAAGCCTTCTTGAGGCTACCACCTGTTTTCAGGTGTCATTCAGACGTGATTTGCCCCAGATTGGGAAAGCACGCTTTTTTTCTCAGCTTATTCCGTTTTGCCTGTGTTTTGCCTGTGTGTTGAATAATTCCACTGCCGTTATATAAAATCAGTAACGGCTGGAAATCATTCAATACTCGCACTATCGAAAGTTAACCAGCCAGCCGCAGTATCCTATCATGGCAAGTTACTGCGGCTTTTATATTTAACGGATCAACATCCAGATCAGCAGACACGCCACCACCGGCACAGCAAAATCCATCAGGCTTGCCACATCCCACGCGCGCGGATCAAAACCGCCCCACCACGGCATATTCATTCGCTTGCCATGCCCGAACATTTCAATCCAGCGATATTCTGCCTGGGTATGTTCACGCGCAATGAAGAACGTACAACCGGCTATCGCTCCGTAAGCCCAGTTTCCGGTAAAAAGACCAACCAGTACCTGCGCAGCCACAGCACAAAGTGCATGAAGGAAAGGTGTTATATCCATTACGCCTCCTTTATCCGATATCGCTTCGGGAAACGGATAACAACTTTAATTCTGACTCAAGTTCATCAACTCTTTCAGTCAGCTTCTGGATATGGTGAATCAGTGGAACAACCAGACGTTCGTACATTACACCTTCGGCAACAAGGCCATTGCTGGAAATGGTTTCCGGTGCATCATCTTCGTTGGCTGGTCGCCAGTGAACAAACTGAGGGGCAATTTCTCCTACTTCCTCGGCAATCAATCCATAGAATCCCCAGTCACGCCTGTCATTTTCGCATTGCGACCTGTACCACACAGGGCGCATCCTGAAAATGAGATCGGCGTGCTCTGAATCTATCGTCTCTACTGAATGTTTATAGCGGATAGACGATGTTGACCGCAGCACAGACGAAATTGCAGGGTCAGGATTAAGATAAAGATTTGCCGCCGCTGTAGTTGTGCCCAATCCCCATAAATAAAACGCTTCACGGCCAGTCAGCGGGTAAAAATCTCCGCCATAACGACCACTTTCCAGATCGTTCACTTCCACTTTGTTTTTCAGCTTATTATCCACTTCTGTTTTTGTGTATCTGGTACTGATATCCTGCTTTGCACTGTCCATATCAGTCTGAAGCGTTGATACTTTTACGTTAATTGAGGAAATATCTTCCTTTGCCTTACTGACATCTCCCTTTAGCGTTTTGATGTCATCAGGAATTACTGTCGATGTAGCCATTTTTCTTCCTCACATCCAGCTACGGAGTTGATGCTCAACAGCAACCGCGTGTTCATCGAATAATGACGATATTTGCGAATCATTAATGATGCGCACATTTACAAAATATCCGTCCTCCTTAACACATACCGGCTCGCCATCTTCAGTCAGTTCTCCGGTTTCTTTGTACACATTACCTATCACGTCAATAAGAATATCATCCTGCATCGACTCGTCATCATAATAGCCAATGCTCTCCATAAAGGCCGAAAAGTCGGCCCTGTCTGCAAATTTGAGTGTTAAATCTTTCATTTAATACTCTCCCCCATTTGCGCATCAGTTAATTCTTTATGCCAGAGACGAAGATTTCTCAAATGGCCGAATAGATGACGAGTTCCCGATGTGGCTTGACCTCCAATTCGAATAAAGGTCCGTGTTTTTACGCCCGTCCACTCCGTTTTCATAGTTTTAGTAGCCTCACCGTTAGAAACTACTCGTTTAGTACCATCAGAATAAATATTAAAACCACCAATGAATTTTCGAACATCAGCTCGACCAGCAAACACACTAGAAACGTAAGTACTTGTCGACGCTTTATAAGTTTGCATATAAAGCTGACCGTAATATTTCTCAGTTGTGTTAAAAGCGTATGTAATTGACTCAATAGGTGGCACACCAGAAAAATCAAAAATACGCGGTGCTACATTAGGAGGAATATCGCCCCAATTTCTATTAACCTCGACAAGACACGTAAGCGGTCTATTATAGATATTATTTTCAGTTGGGATCGTCACCATATCACTGGAGCGGGTTGCGGGTGCAGTTGTCGTAATAACAAAAGATGAAGCACATCCGCCGTTTTCAAATTGTGGTGTTGCAAGGTAAATATAATCTCCCGCTTCAGTTATACCACCTTTTTTCGGCGCATACTGAATCATTGCGCCAATTAAGGTTTCACCTTCAACAGCTTCTATAGTTGCCTCATAGAAAATCCACCCTGTAACCGGATCTTTAGTTGCAGTAGCTGCTATTCTATTGGCTGCTCCGCCAGTTTTTTCTATTATCAGAGTTCCGAAAGTTAAATAAGCATCTCCTAAAAATGTATAAACCGACCCATCGTATTTTTCAAAACGCAAACGACAACGAAGACCATCAGGAGCTTTAACCCTGCATGAAACAGTGCAATACTTATTATCGCCACTAACATCAATCCCCCGGGATGCACTGCATGTATGCAGACTAAGTGCAGATGATTGTCCTGTCATATTATCTTTTGTTCGCATTTTGGCATATGAAAAACCAAATTCATCAACACCATTATTAGTTTTATCGATATTGCTGGTACTCGTCCATTCAGCGGGAGTATTGGATTTAACAAAATAGTTAGTGCGCTGTCCTTCAATCAATAAACCTTCTTTTTCAAATCGTGGCTCATCAATTTTAGCAACACTAAATACGCCTGATTTATTGATATATGTGGCAGTTGATGCGCGTTTAAACTTAACAACCTTGTCGCCAGGCATCGTTATTTCATCATCACCAATAACAATTTTTTTATATGACGGCGAAAAGCCCGTAATCATATCCAGTGAATCGTTAAACGGTATCCACACATCAGGCAGTGGCTGTAAGACATATTTATACGGTTCTGCTGCCTGGCTTGCATACTCTCTGGCTGCGTCTTCACTTGCTTTTGCAGCCATCTGGCTTGCAGCGGATGCTTTCGCCGAGTTAGTCGCCGCAGTCTCGCTCGCCTTTGCGTTGGTTTCACTGGTTTTTGCAGCTTTTTGACTGTTGGCTGATGCAGTGGCAGAAGAAGCCGCCGCACTTGCAGAACCAGCTGCGGCACTCTCGCTTTCAGCTGCTGCATCCTGACTGCTTTTCGCCGCAGTTTCGCTGGCTTTGGCATTCGTTTCGCTGGTTTTCGCTGCCGTCTGGCTGGACTTTGCGTTGGTTTCGCTCGTCTTTGCGGCTGTCTCGCTATTTTTCGCGTTGGTTTCTGATTTTTTGGCTGCTGTCGCGGAGTTTGCCGATGCAGTCTGCGAGGTCGCTGCCGCCTGTGCACTATTAGCTGCATTCGTTTCTGAGGTTTTCGCCGCGTTCTTTGATGATGCCGCTGCAGTTTCGGATTTCTTTGCCGCCGCTGCGCTCTGAGAGGCGGCTTCGGCGTTGCGTGCCACTTCTTCCACCATTGCCTCAAAACGACGCAATGCCTCCGGCATGACATCATCTTCCGTCATGGCACCGAGAAAATCATTCAGCGTACCTGGTCTGGAACCTTCATAGACGGTAATGGTCCCGGCATGTGAAGGCGGAAAACCTTCAACCAGCAGGGTGACGCTGTACTGGCCATGCTCAACATCCATGCTGTAACGTCCGGCTTCATCCGGATTTTCAGAGGCCACCGTGTTCACCACCACCGTGCTGCTGGTTCGTCTGGCCTTCAGCACAATGGTGCAGTTCTGTACTGGTTTTCCTGTGCCATCTTTAAGCACGCCAGAAATTTTTACTGTCATACTTTTCCACCAATAAAAAAAGCCCGCAGCAGTGACGCCACGGGCTTCAGGACAGTGTAACTTTACGTTTCCTCAAACGCAGTTCACCCCATAAGGTGGATGAACCTGCGTATCATAACAATATTTACAGAAGATAAATCGGCGTCTGTTGTCAGAAACGGTATCCGATACCAACAATAAATGCATCCGTTCGCCAGTCGCCACTACCGGAACCTTCATAAGCAAGGTCAATGGTTACGGATTCGGTCGGGTTAAACTGCACGCCAGCCCCCCACGCCAGAGACGTGTTGCTGTGGCGACCGTCATCACTTCCGGTCAGCACATCGTGCGTTTTCCCCTTGTTGTCAGTTACGCGGAGATAATCCCCGGAGAAAGTCGACACACGGCTGTAAGCCACACCCACCATCGCATACGCGCTGAACCATTCATTCACGCGTACAGACGGCCCCGCCATCACGCTGAACCAGCGGTTACGCACGGAATCTTCATGCCAGCGGGTATCGCTGTAGTGCGTTTTTTGCTCATCCTCAGCATTGGCATAACTGAAGGACGTAATCAGCCCCAGCGCGTCCGTAAACTCATAACGGTATTTCACGTTAATCCCGTTCAGATTATCGCTGCCGGGAGCGTTCGTACGGGCATGAAGATACCCCGCGCTCAGTGTGGACTGATGTTCAGACGCCCATGCAGGCGCACCGGATACGGACAGACAGATGGCTGCGGACAAAATGGCTGCACAAACTTTACGCATAATTACCTCTCGCTTTTCTGCAATAAAAAAGGCGCCATTTCTGGCGCCCGTATTGGGGTTATAAAATTCAGCTAATCGTGATGCCTGCAGTGGCTTTCTTCATCACAACAACCAGCAAATCGCTGATACTTGCTGTGGGATACCAGCCATTTACCAGCCATGCTGACACCGAAAACTCCAGTGTCATGTGACCGTGACCGGCAGGCATATCAATAACGCCACTGTAAATCAGCGTATTATCCAGCGCGGTACGGTTATAAATTTCAGCACCGTTTTTCCGCACTATCAGACGGCATGAGGAGTAAATATCAGTATGCTCTCTCTCATGCTTAGCGCCACTGAATGCCACAGCCGGAATAACAATTTGCCGGTCAAACGGCTGATCGTCATAAACCCTGACGGTAATGGTCCCTGATGGCCACCTCTCCGGTGCACGGGAGTCACGGGGGAAAGCCTTACCCACTGTTTTAACGAGATCGCCTTCAATCTGGTTTGCAGACAGTTTCCCTCTGATGACACAGTTCTCGTTAATGGTGACATTATTGAGCGTGCCGGTATTCGCCGTGATGGCTCCACTGATATCCGCATTGCGGGCTGTCAGCCTGCCATCCGGCGTCAGGGAAAACGTAGGAGGATTGCCGGATGACGTGATGCTCACCGCAAACAGTCGCTTCAGGAACACGTCGTTCATGAACAGCTGATTCCCCTGCGCCACAAACAGCGGCGTGGTGTTGCCATTCTCCGGGGTAATCATCGCGATACGGTCCGCCTGCAGCAGAATACTGCTCAGCGTCTGACCATCAACATCCTCAATCCCCGCACCAATCCCGGCCACATAGGGAATACCGTTTTTTGTTTTCTGCACCTTCAGCATATACATGGCATTCAGCTCATTGCGCGTGTCTGACTGAACCCGCTGGATTTGCTGTATGGTCACGGCCTGGTCACCCAGTTTTTTATCCGTGGTCGAGGTAATTTCACTCCCTTTTTTATCCACGTACTGGCGGACCTGTGCTATCTGTCGGGCATTTTCTGACTGCCCCTGGCTGACAGTCTGTGAGATTTCACTGCTCACCCGGTCCACTTTCTGGCTCACCTGCGCGATGGCCAGTGTCTGGTCCTCATTCTTTTTCGCAACCAGCTGCGTGAGGCTGTTTTCCGCCTCCCCGATTTTCCGGGTCACTTCTGCGATATCCGTGTCCATCCGCTGACGGATGTCTTCTTCCAGTTGCGTGACCTCCGTACGCAGCGCTGAAGCATCAATGCGCTCTTTCAGTGCCTGGCCCAGAAGCGTCTCATCTATCAGCCCCCGGAAAATTTCCAGATACCCTTCACCATCATTGCTGGGCTGCCCGCTGGCTTCCACAAAAGCAGATTTTCCCACCAGGTTGACGCTTCGCACGTAAAACCAGAAATCCGTCCCCGGCTTAATCCGGCTCCCCTGGACAGTCCACTGACTGCCGGTCCCCAGATAACGGGCAGATTTTTCCACCTGTGCCGTGTTCGTGATGCGTTTTTCTGAGAACCAGAATTCAAACTGTACCGTCGGGTCATACACCGCAAGACGCGGGACCGCCGTTATCTGAAAATACCCCGGCGTCAGCTCAATGGTGGCGGGTTTTGCAGGCGCGTTAATCCGGAAGGTGGTGGTCGCAGGTTCGCCCTGCTGGCCGTAGCTGTTAATGGCCCGCACCGTCAGGGTGTATTCCCCCAGTGGCAGGCCGCTGAAACGGTGCTCCGTGTCTGCGGTGATGGCGGTGGTCACCAGTCTGGCATCCGTTCCCTTACCACTGGTCAGGCGCAGACTGAAGCGCACGCCCTTCACCACCCGCGGCGTGTCCCATTTCGCCTGCGCCAGATACTGTCCGTCAGCTGCGCTCACCTCCACCGTCAGGTGCTGCACTGCCGGTGGGATGACGCTGTTCAGGGAACCTGACTGCGGCTCAAAGCGGGCACCGTTATCCACGATGGCTTCTTTTTCCGGTACGTGCTGCACCGCCGTGATGGCAAAGGTGCCGTCCGTGTTTTCCCGGACGGAGACACAGCGGAACAGGCGACGGCGCAGTGACGGCAGGGAGAGTCCCCACACCCCGTATGTCTCCACACCATCAGGCAGGGTACTGACCTGTATCCGGTCAGGCGCGGGGTGTGCGGTGATGGCCACGCTCGCCGGCTTACCGCTGCCGTTAATCAGATTAACAGTGGCCGTGCCGGTCTCCGGCAGTGTCACCTCCCGGTCCAGCGTCAGGGTACGGCTGGCGGCATCGATGGACAGGACACGTCCGCCGGTCATGGTCCCGGCATAGTCGTTATCACAGATTTCAATGATGTCACCGGGTGTGTGACGCAGCCCCTGTGACCCGAGCGTGAAATCCACCGTCTGCGTTTCCAGCAGTTCGGTCTTTATCACCCACAGCCCGGCACGGTGGGCCTGACCGCGGCTGGTACAGCCGAACGCGTCCATCTTCAGCAGGTTGCGTCCGTAGCGCAGTATGGCTTCCGGGTCTTCCACCAGTTCCGTGGAGGTCTGCCAGCCGTTCTGCGGGTCGGTGTAATTCACCTCCACTGCCGTGTGCCGGTCCTTCAGGGCACTGAAGCTGTAGCGGAAACCCACGCCGTTATCATCCACCACCACATCGCTGTTGGTGTACGGCCACACCACATCCGACGGGCGGTCCTGAACGAACGTCAGCGTCTGACCGTTCCATACCGGCATACAGCGCATCGCAGAGCAGAAATCACTGAGAACGTCCCACGCCTTACGCTGTTGTGCCAGGTACGCATTAAAGGTCATCCGCGGCTCGGTCCCCCCGAAACCATCCGGGACCGTCTGGTCGCAGTACTGCCCGATGGCATACAGCGCCCACTTGTCCACATCCGCCGCCCCCAGACGTTTTCCCATGCCGTAGCGCGGGTGAGTCAGCATGTCCCACAGGCACCAGGCCGGGTTGTTGCTGTATGCCGGTTTCAGACTGCCGTCCCAGATACCACTGTACGTGCGTTTTTCCGGGTCATAGTTTGACGGCACCTGGATGATGCGACCGCGGATATGGTAGTTCACCGTCATCTGCTGGCCGCCGAACTGCTCCGCATCCACCTGCAGCCCCACAATGGCCGTGTTCGGGTAGCACTGTTTCACATCGATGATTTCGGTGTATGACGACCACAG
>OJSM01002318.1_pt1 | contig 10572 bp, 5 predicted proteins | sample 1599431 | NCBI WGS metagenome assembly OJSM01 (sample SAMN04168659, study PRJEB22393) | human gut metagenome | biome: human gut microbiome; feature: stool | host: Homo sapiens | collected 2014-05-12 | reverse complement strand
GGATGGTACAGATCTTGAAGAGCTTGGAGATGGCTATGCATCTGCAAGTGAAATGAAATATTGTGGGGCTCGTTATATTTTCAATCAGAAGATTGATATCACACAGATAGAACAGATAGAAATAATAAAATATAAAATCAGCAGATGATATAGGTATAAAAACAGGTCATAAATTTGTTGACGATGATTGGAAACCATGTTAGGATGATGGTAGAGACTATCAATGAAGTGACAGGGGAATGAGTTTTTGACTCATCCCCCTGTTCTTATTATCAGGAGAAATGGATGAAAAAGAACAATCAGATGAAACCAGACAATGTAGTAAAACGTCTATGGGCATTTTTTATCGTGCTCACCATGTGTATTACCGTGCAGCCTGTCGTGCCGGTAAAGGCGCAGGAGGCTGTGCAGACAGCGGCAAGAACGATCTATACGGAATTTAAAGATGGAAATTCTACCCATTCCGGAGATGGAAGCTATGGAAATCCCTACAATTTATTTGAGGATGCCTATGCGGCTGCCGGCAATGGGGATGAAATCTCAATTTTGGGAAGTGGTGCTTTTTTAAATGCCGAGGCTGCGGAACCGTTTATTTTTGATAAAAGCGTGACCGTCAACGGAAATGGAAATACTTTTTCCAACCGTAAGGGGGGATTTATCCTGAATACGGATGTGACATTTAAAAACATTACGCTGCGGTTTTCCAATCGTCTGCACGATGCAATTTTTGCAAATGGGCATAAACTTGTTCTTGAGAGTGTTACGTGCGACAGCGGATTCCGCTATGTAGATATCTTTGGCGGATCCCTTTATGAGAATGGAAAGAATATGGGGAATCATCCGGGATCAGAGGCACAGATTCTGATTACGGGTGGTGGTACCAATCTGGGGAATATTTATGCCGGTTCCATGAATGGAACATATGACGGTAAGACACAGATCGTGCTTGCGCACGTTTCCGGTACGCAAAATGGGGAAATCTATGCATCCGGTGCCAGGGAACCATATGTAAATCAGGATGACTGGTTTTCCACGCAGGAGCCGGATCCACCGGCAGCGGATGGACAATATACGGTTTCCGGCGATGTGGAAATTTCACTTACCGGTTCCGACACGAAACAGGTGTACGGAGTATCTGAAAATCACGCAGGGAAGACATTTCTGACCATAGATACCGACCAGTCCTATACCGGAATTCCAGGTATAAGCAAAGTAGGAAACCTCACAGTAAAGGGCGGTGGAACATTTGCACCGGCAGCGTTGGACAGCTGTACGGTCAGGCTGGAAGGGGCAAGTGCGATTGATCTTTCCCAGATGGAAACTCCACAGGTACATTCGATTGTGAGTGCGGATTCAGCAGGAAACCGACTGATCTTAGGAAAAGAACAGACGCTGAATGTTACAGATACCATTACGGGTGCACTTACATTTGAAACCTTAAATGGAAGAAATGGAAAATCCGGAATTGCGGAGTATAATCACACCTATCTGGAACTTGGAAGGGCTGCGGATACGGTGGTTTCTTTTACACCGACAGACGGACAGGCGGGAATGACACTGGAACGGACATCGTCTGGAAACGGAGAAATCTGGAAAACCAGTGAGTTGTCAGGGAATGAACCGGAACCGGTTGCAGTAAAAAATATGACCATAAAAAATCCGGTAATTACCACAACGGTTTCAGAGATTTCTGGAGGTAGAAAGTCATATCTGGCAGACGTGAGCTGGCCGGATGAAACAGATGAGACATATAAAGAGTTAATCTATGTTCCGTTACAATATGAAGTGACATTTAATGGGAAAACACTTTCTTCAGAGACGGTTACGAATGATGAAGGTAGTTTTATTTGTATTCCGGATTTTAATTTGATGTTCGAAACGGGAATAGAGGAGAATGCGATCACACTAATGTGCTATCGCACGGCTAATAGTTCTACGGTAAAACCGGGAACCTACCATATCACAATCCGTCCATTTTCAGCAGGTGAACAAATTGAGCAGAAGGTAGTTCTGATTGTAAACAAAGATCCGGATACATCCGGTTCGACGGTTACTTCAAAGGAAACAACCACTACGATAAATGGATTACCATCGGCCGTGTCCATGCAGGATGAACTGAATCTTACCGTGCAGACGGTCTATACAGATAGCAGCTTACAGGAACAGAACGTGCCGTCTGCTGGTTTTTCGGTATACATTAACCAGACCCCTTATGAAGTATCCGGCATCACGCTTCAAAACGGAGTGGCAGCCATAAAGATTCCGGTTTCAGAGGCAAACGGATTTCATATGGGAGAAAATGCAATTACAGTTTCTTATGCAGGAGCAGTCGATAAAAACTACAGGGCACTTCCTTCCCAGGCAAACAAAACCGTGACGGTAAATCCAATTGCCGTAAAGATGCAGTATGATACCATCCAGCAGACAGCTGCATACACAGGGCTGAAACAGAGCTGCTTTGTTTCCACGGTAAATGTAGTCCGAAAGGACAACGGAAAGACGGTAGATTCGCAGGTAAAGCCTGAAGTTTTCTATCGGCAGGATGGGAAAAATGTTGTTCCGGTGCAGCCGGGCAGCTATGAGGTGTGGTTTAAAGTAACTGGAAACCAGTACGATGTGATAGAGGAAAAAGTCGGAACCTTTACCATTACAGCGGCGAAACCATCGATTCGCCTTACGGCAGAGACAGAAAACGGTAATTCCGTACATCTGTATGCAAAGGTAGATGGAGTCCGAAATGGCAGTATTCCGCTTGGTTCGATTTCTTTTTATCAGGACGGAACCATAATAAAGGCACAGGAAAAACTCGTATATGGGGAAGCCGATACGGTTGTATCAGGCTTAAAACGTGGCGGTTCTTATCAGTTTAAGGCAGTATATGAGCCGGATGATAAGGATGGACAGACTTATTACGAAACAGTGACAAGTGAAGCCGCGACCGTTACAATCAAAGAGGACAGTTCCACCGGAGGAAGTGGAACAACCGGAGGCGGCTCATCTTCCGGAGGCGATGGAACAACCGGAGGCGGCTCATCCACCGGAGGCGGTGGAACAACCGGAGGCGGCTCATCTTCCGGAGGAAGTGGAACGACCGGAGGCGGCTCATCTTCCGGAGGTGGTGGCGGAAATACTTCGAGTGGTGACACAGCCGGAGGGGGAACACCATCCAACGGAAACAAAACCGATGCAGAAACACCGTCTAACGGAAATACAGCTGGTACAGAAACACCGTCCGATGGAAACGCGGCCGGACAAAATACACCAACCGTGACCGTTACCGGAACCCAGAAAAATAAAGCCATCAAAACAACGGTGACCGCTGATCTGATAAAACAAACCATGGAAGAAAATAATGGAAAACACACAGATGTGACGATCCGGGTCACCGATCCGGCTGGCAACGTAAGCTATACACTGACCGTAAATACAGCAGACATACAGACCGGAAATAAGCTGTATGTGTGTGCAAAAGATCAAAAGACAGGTGCCTATGTCCTTGTAAACGACAAGAGTTATACGGTTACAAAAGCCGGAAATGTGAATTTTTCAGCAGATTCCAATAAGGATTATGTCCTTATGGATCAGAAAGATATGGATCAGGTCACAACGAAAATATTAAAAACGGTTACATTGAAGAATAAAACCGTTCAGGTGAAGAAGGGAAAACAAAAGAAGGTTTCTCTGGCAGCCACCTTAAATATGGACAATGTAAAAAGCATTTCTTATCAGAGCAATAACAAAAAAATTGCATCTGTAAACAAGAAGGGTACCATAAAATCGAACAAAAAAGGAACTGCGTCCATTCGCGTGACAGTAACCTTAAACAATGGAAAGACCAAAGTTTTAAAATTAAAAGTCAAAGTCAAATAGCAGATGCAGGAAAAGACAAAACCCCGGAAATAAATATCCGGGGTTTTTGTTTTACCTAGAGAGAAAGTGCACACTGATCAATTTTTTCCAATTCTTCCTCCGTAAACGGAGCAGAGTTTAACACTTTCAGATTTTCAAGAATCTGTGCCGGGCGGGAAGCTCCGATCAGAACGGAAGTAACCACACCGTCCCGGATCACCCATTTGAGTGCCATCTGTGCGAGGCTTTCACCACGGGCAGCCGCAATCTCATTCAGGCTCCGGATACTTGCCATCCGTTTTTCATCAAACTGATCCGCATGCAGGAAACGTCCGTCCGTGTTGACACGGCTGTCTTTTGGAATACCGTTTAGATAGCGGTCGGTCAGCATACCCTGCGCGAGCGGGCTGAAAGAAATAATTCCTTTCTTCCCATCTGCTGCGGCCTGTTTTAAACCGTTTTCTTCAATGGTACGGTTAAAGATATTGTAGGAATTCTGGTTGATAATAAATGGGCAGTGCAGATCTTCTAAGATGGCAGCTGCGCGTTTCATGGTTTCCCCGTCGTAGTTGGACAGACCGACATACAGTGCTTTTCCGCTTCGCACGATCTGGTCGAGTGCACCCATGGTTTCTTCCAGCGGCGTATCCGGATCCATGCGGTGGTGATAGAAAATATCCACATAGTCCAGACCGAGCCGTTTTAAGCTCTGGTCAAGGCTGGCAATCAGGTACTTGCGGCTGCCCCAGTTTCCATAAGGTCCCGGCCACATGTCAAAACCGGCTTTGGAACTGATGATCAGTTCATCGCGGTAGGAAGAAAGCTCTTCCCGAAGGATCTTCCCGAGATTTTCCTCCGCACTGCCCGGCTGCGGTCCATAGTTGTTTGCCAGATCAAAATGTGTGATCCCGTGGTCAAATGCCGTAAAGCACATCTGTCTCATATTTTCATAAACACCGGTATCTCCGAAATTGTGCCAGAAGCCCAAAGATACTTCTGGCAGCATCAGTCCGCTGTCGCCGCAGCGGTGGTATTTCATGGTTTCGTAACGTGATTCATTTGCGTGATACATAAGAAATCCTCCTTAGTTTGTAAAAAATTTATCATAAATGCCAAATCCAAAGATAAAAAGCACAATCAGCGGCAGAATATAGGTAATGTAGCCGCGCATCCAGTTTTTAATTTTTAATCCTTTTCCGGTATTGGCTTCGGTTGTGTAATTTTTCCAGCCCCAGCCGTAGCGGCTTGTGCAAAACAGCAGATATACCAGGGAACCGAGAGGCAGGAACAGGTTGCTTACCAGAAAATCTTCCAGGTCAAGCACAGACCCGCCAAAGATTGAAAAACCTTTCCAGTTCCATACATTGTATCCGAGTACACATGGCAGGGAGAGTACAATGATCAGTACCAGATTAACGGCACAGGATTTCTGGCGGCTGCATCCGGTCAGTTCCATACCGCAGGAGATGATGTTCTCAAATACTGCCAGGATTGTGGAAAACGCTGCAAAAAACATAAACAAAAAGAACAGGCTTCCCCAGAGTCTGCCAAGCGGAATATGGTTAAAAATATTCGGCAGGGTGATAAAAATCAGGCTTGGTCCGGAAGTCTGGTCAACATGGAACGTAAAGCATGCCGGAAAAATGATAAGTCCGGAGGTGATAGCAACAAACGTATCCAGAATGGCAATATTTACCGATTCACCAAGCAGAGAGCGTTCCTTTCCGATATAACTTCCCCAAATTGCCATCGCGCCGATTCCAAGGCTTAACGTGAAAAATGCCTGGTTCATGGCACCCGTAATGGTTTTTGCAATACCGATCTGTTTCATCCGTTCAAAGTCCGGGATCAGATAAAAGGCAAGGCCTTCTTTTGCCCCATCCATAAAAAAGCTGTTGACCGCCAGAATGATCATGATGATAAGCAAAGAAGTCATCATGACCTTTGTTACTTTTTCCAGACCGTTCTGCAGTCCACGGGAGCAGACAAATACGCCGGCGCAAACAACTACCACCATCCAGAAGCCCATGGTCAGAGGTTTGCTCAGCATTGTGGTAAACTGTCCGGATACACCGTCGGCATCCAGTCCCTGAAACTGTCCGGTGACCGTCATATAAAAATAATGAAGCATCCAGCCGGTGACCGTTGTATAAAACATCATAAATAAGAAGATAGCAGCCGATCAATGTGATAATCCCGTGGATATGCCATTTCTGTCCGGGTTTTTCCAGTGCCTGGTAGGCTTTGACCGGACTTTTCTGGCTGGCACGCCCAACCGCAAATTCCATCGTCATGATCGGGAGTCCGAGAATAATCAGAAACAACAGATAAAACAGTACAAAGGCACCGCCTCCGCCCTGTCCGGCAGTGTATGGAAATTTCCATACGTTTCCGATTCCGATCGCACATCCGGCTGACAGGAGAATGAATCCCAGACGGGATTTTAATTTTTCTCGTTCTTCCATAAAATAATCCACCTTTTTGTAAACATTGTATAAAATACAAACGAAATTATACAATCTGTTGTGAGAAGTTTCAACCCTTTTTGACGAAATTTTACCAGGTATGTGTTGTATTTTTTTACAGATACTAGAGGAGAAGATTGCGGAGTTTTCATGTTCTGTAATCGTCAGAATTATATCAGGAAAGAAAGAGGGTTAAACCATGGTTTTAACAGAAAAAGAGATGGCAACAATTGAGGATCTGCACACACAGGAACTTTCCTGCGTGGAGAAGTACAAACGTTACGGACAGGAAGCAAAGGACCCGGTGCTTCGGGATTTATTCGCTGATCTTGAAAAGAAAGAGCAAAAGCATGTGGAGTCTCTGGAACAGGTCATGAAAGGCAGCGTCCCATCCTGTAACGTCAATGACAGGGATGGAAAGATGTATGAGCCAAAGGCAACATATGATTCCATGACCAATCCGGAAGATAAGAAAAACGATAATTTCCTTGCCACAGACAGCATTGGTTCTGAAAAAATGGTGTCCGGAACGTATAATACCGATGTGTTTGCATTCGGGGATTCCGATGTGCGCAAACTTCTGGCAGATATCCAGGTGGAAGAACAAAACCACGCGGAGATGCTCTATAAATATAAAACCGTAAACGGCATGGCATAGCCGGCATGTGGAGTGGATGTCCCAAAGCATCCACTCTTTTTGTTTTTACAAAAGGATTACAGAAAACGGATAGTGCATCTTACATAACCCGTTTATTATAAATCCTGTAATAAATCTTACAGATTTCACAAGGAGAACAAAAGAATTATGAGAAAAAATGTGATGAAACTTACAGCAGGAGTTCTCTCCACCGCTGTATTGGCAGGAATGTTTGCCACTGGTATCCCGACAAAGATTGCAGCAGCAACGGAACACTGGAATGATGCTTCCCGGGAATCTACAGACTGGAGCAACTGGAAAAAGAACTGGGCTGCTTATAGCAGTGAGTATGAACATGTATCGCTGACTCCGGGTGCGGATGAGACAAAATTAAATTATGCATGGTACAGCAAAACGGCTGAGACTCCAAAGGTGAGAATCTCTACCAGACAGAATATGGATGGTGCGACAGAGTTCACCGGAGCGCAGACCGAAGCTGTGACCATAGATACCACAAAATATTTTTCCAATAAAGTAACCGTAAGCGGGCTCAAAGAAAATACCAGCTATTATTATCAGGTATTTCAGGATGGAAAGTGGCAGGATACACAAAACTATACCACACAGGCGTTTGATGAATTTTCTTTCCTGTATGTCGGGGATCCGCAGATCGGTGCTTCGAAAGGTCAGACCAGCAGTGAGAGTGAAAAGATGGAAAATGCAGGAAATGTTGTAACTTCTGCACCGGAAAAAAATCTTGCAGCAAGAAATGACAGCTATAACTGGAACAACGTATTAAATGAAGCACTCGAGGATCATTCCGATGTAAGTTTTCTTGTGTCCGCAGGAGATCAGGTGAACTACGGAAGCAACGAGCGGGAATATGCAGGATATCTTGGGGCAGAGGCACTGACTTCCCTTCCGGTAGCAACGACCATTGGTAACCACGACAGTGTTTCGAATCAGTACAGCCTGCATTTTAATAATCCAAATGCTTTTTCCGATACCGATACCAATTATGTACAGGGAAAGACAAAGGCAGGAACCGATTACTATTATCGTTATGGAAATGTCCTGTTCATTGTTCTTGATACAAACAACTATAACTGTGCAACGCATGAGAATGTCATGAAAAAAGCAATCAATGAGAATAAAGATGCCAAATGGCGTATTGTGGTATTCCATCAGGATATTTACGGCAGTGGTTACGACCATTCCGATTCCGATGGTATGGTGCTTCGTACACAGCTTACTCCACTGATGGATAAGTATAAGATTGATGTGGTGATGCAGGGACATGATCATACCTATTCCAGAACCTTCCAGCTTGAGGGGGATGGAAAGGATCATACTTCTTACAGCACTTATGGATACAAATCTGTAGAGGAAGCTGAAAAAGACAGTGATTATCAGGCACAGAATAACTGCTATGAAATCGTAAACAAGACCGTTGGCGGAACCGTTACCAATCCGGAAGGAACCGTATATTTAGAGGCAAACTCTGCAACAGGTTCAAAATTCTATAGCCTGATTGCTTCCAAACAGGACTTTATTTCTGAGAGAAGCCAGACCTGGACACCAACCTATTCCGTCGTAAAAGTAACGGACAAAAAGTTTTCTGTAACAACTTATGATGCAACGACCAGAAAACAGTTACAGGGATCTACTACATATACGATCGTAAAAGATGCGGTAAAGCAGACCATTCAGGCGAAGAACTCTTACAAAAAAACCGTAGGAGACAAAGCCTTTTCCTTAAATGCAAAAGCAAAAACACCGCTTACCTATACCTCTTCCGACAAAAAGATTGCAACTATTGATAAGAACGGAAAAGTTACCGTAAAAAAGGCCGGAAAGGTTACAATTACGGTGAAGGCAGCAGCAACCAGCCAGTATCAGGCAGCAGGCAAAACAATTACGATTACTGTTACAAAGAAAGCAGTAAAGAAAGCAGTTAAATAATAATGAAGAAAAACTGGAAAAAAGTTTTAGTGGGAACCCTTTGTCTGGTGGGGTTCCTACTGTTATTAGTCAAAGGAAACCAGTTCGAAAAAGTATCCCTGATTTCCACGGAAGGGCAAAGCTATGAGAAAGCAGTCGTGACAAAGATCACGAAAGATAATCTGGCAGAAGATGGAAACCGATACGGGACACAGGAGGTGCGCGTACAGGTCAAATCCGGAGCATATGCAGGGGAAGAGTTTGATGCCGTCAATCCAAGCGGTTCCTTGTTTGGCATGGAGAACTGTGAAGTTGGTTCGCGCGTAATTGTCATTGTCAGTTCCACAGATGATAATGCTGTCGTTACGGTATACAGCAAAGACCGTACTATGGCAATTTATCTGTTTGTACTTTTTTTCTGTCTGGTGATATGTATGATAGGTGGGAAAAAAGGAGTCAAAGCCATTGCAAGTCTGGCATTTACCGGTGTGTGTATTGTTTATCTGATGTTTCCGCTGATGTACCGGGGTATTTCACCGATCGGTATTACCATTGTTGTTGTCATTCTCTCGACATTGCTGACCCTGTGGCTTTTGGGCGGAGTCTCTAAAAAGACGGTATCTGCAGTGGTGGGAACGGTCAGCGGTGTGGTTGTGGCAGCCGTAGCCGCAGTTGTGTTTGGAAAAGCCGCAGGCATTACCGGGTATAATGTGTCTGATATCGAAACGTTGAATTATGTGGCACAGAATACACAGATAAAAATAGGACAGCTTCTGTTTTCGGGAATCATTATAGCCGCACTTGGGGCAACCATGGATGTTGGCATGTCAATTGCATCCACGATTCAGGAACTGCACGAACGCAGTCCGCAGCTGGGGACAAAAGAGTTGTTTGTGTCGGGAATCCGTGTGGGGCGCGATATGATGGGAACCATGGCAAATACACTGATTTTTGCCTATGTCGGTGGTTCGTTGTCTACGCTCGTTGTCAATTATGCATACAATCTGAGTTATAATCAGCTGATCAATTCTTATGTAATCGGAACAGAAATCATGCAGGGACTTTCGGGAACTCTTGGGGTTGTGCTGACCGTACCGATTGCCGCAGCCGTAGCGGCAGTGCTTATCGGAAAGAAAAAGATAGTAAAAGAACCATTGATGCAGGACATTTATGATGGCTCAGATGATTATGAAGAACCGGAAACAGACGGTGAATACGGGGAAGATGTTTAAATGGGACATATGTGAAAAAAGTTATGAGATATGTCCCGAACCTAAAAGAAAGTGGGACATATGTGAAAAAAGTATGTGATATGTCCCAAAAGAATAGAGATGAGGGACATATATCAAGAAAGTATATGAATATGTCCCGATGGCGGTGATAAGTGGGACATAGTTGGAAAAATATATCATATATGTCCCAACACACGATGCAAGTGGGACATAATCAATCTTTTATTTTCTATATGTCCACTATCAATTTGGAAAGTGATAGAATACTTGATTTTTTTAAAAAACACATGCAAATCTGTTTGTTAAAAAATGGTCTGGAAAATTCAATTCCGAAACAATCCCAGCGTATTAAAAATATATTGACATTTACGAACTTTACGCTATAATAGAATCAAACATATGAACAAATGCTCATATGAAAGAATGATAAAATAAAAAAGGAAAGTGT
>OJSM01002317.1_pt1 | contig 10573 bp, 8 predicted proteins | sample 1599431 | NCBI WGS metagenome assembly OJSM01 (sample SAMN04168659, study PRJEB22393) | human gut metagenome | biome: human gut microbiome; feature: stool | host: Homo sapiens | collected 2014-05-12 | reverse complement strand
TCTCAATAAATTTACCATCACGTGGTGCTCTGCTGTCTGCAATTACAATTGAATAAAACGCGTAACTTTTACGTCCGTGTCTTTGCAATCTGATTTTGGTTGCCATTTTAAATAAATGTTTTTAATTAATGATTTGAATTAATGCTACTAACTCGTAATAGCGGGCGCAAAGATACGGTTTTAGTTTGAACTGGCAAAGTATCTTACTGATTATTTGCAATATGCGGATTCTGATGTAGGGGTGTATTTATCTTTTTTGATATTCCTGTGGTGTCATTCCCGTTCTTCTCTTGAAGAATTTGCAAAAGAAAGAGGGATTGGGGAAATTCAATTCATCAGCAATTTGATAAACCATTAAGTTACTATGTTTTAGTAAGACTTGAGCTTCGAGCGTGACGGCCTGATTAATCCATTCCATTACCGTCTGTTGGCTTACTTGTCGTATGACGGTATTCAGATAACGAGGGGTAAGGCAGAGTTTATCTGCATAGAAACTTACGGTACGTTCTTTTTTATTGTACTCGTTGACCAGAGCAATAAATCGGCGGAATAATTCTTCCTGGTGTGAGGGCGATTGGTTAATGCTGCTTTGGTTCTTTTTTTGTATATACCTTATATTATATAGAAGCGCTGTAAGCAGATGTTGTACTACTTCTTTCCGGAAAGTGGATTCTTGTACTGTTTCCCAGATCAGTGAGAAGTACATTCCCATTTCGTCCCATTCTTTATCCGTCAGTTTTATCACGATACCCTGTTTCATATATGAATCGGTCAGATCTTCTCTGTGGGGAACAGGCAAAAAAATGTTACTTGCTACAATCACTTGAAAATCATAGTCGGGGGAAAAGCTTATCACCTGAATGATGGAGTCCGGTGGGGTGATAATTATCATTTCCGGAAAAGCATCGTATTCTATCAGATTGACTGATATACGGGCTCTTCCTCGTAAGGCGCGGATAATCCGTCCCTCTTTGGTACGGTAGGGTTGTCCTATTTTAAAGAGATAGCTATCTAATCCGGCAAAACTAATGACGATACCAAAATCGGGATTTATATACCTATACTCATTGTTACGTGCAATTTGGGTATGTTTTAGTAAGTCGAGTGCCAGTTCGAGAGGCTTATTCTTTTCTTCCATAACAGACAGGAGTTGTTGTATTTTTCACAAAGATACAATATGAAGATAAGACTACATTGTAATCTACAGGTGAATTTTATTCAAATCTGTTCATTATCGAACTAATGGGACATCATTGCAAACTATTGGAACCTGGTTGCATGTTCTATTTACCTATCTTTGCAGAAAAGAAATTAATAGAGAAGAAGAATATGAAACGAATGATTCTTTCATTATCATTTCTGCTGGCTGTATCGTGTATGTACGGACAGATAACTTTGGAAGAGTGTCGGCAGAAAACGCAGGACAACTATCCGTTAGTGAGGCAGTATGGTCTTATAGAAAAAACTAAAGAGTACAATCTGAATAATGCTTCGAAAGGATATCTGCCGCAGTTTGCCCTTTCGGCAAAAGCCAGTTATCAGAGTGATGTGACCGAACTTCCTGTAAAAATTCCCGGAATAGATATTAAAGGTCAGCCCAAGGATCAGTATCAGGTGATGTTAGAGCTGAAACAGAACATTTGGGATGGTGGAGAGATACATACTAAAAAAGAGATGACCCTTGCGTCTTCTGATGTGGAACGGGAGAAGTTGAATGTAGAGATGTATGCTCTGAATGAGAGAGTAGATCAATTGTATTTCAGTATTCTCTTGTTGGATGAACAGCTTATACAAAACCAGCTTTTGCAAGACGAACTGGAGCGTAGTTTCCGGCAGATCAGTGCTTATATGGAGAATGGAATAGCCAGTCAGTCTGATCTTGATGCTGTAAAAGTGGAACAGTTGAATACCCGGCAGAAGCGGGTGGAGCTTTCCGCTTCGAGACAGGCCTATGTACAGATGCTGGCATTACTGACAGGGGAGGATCTGACGGAAAATACCACGTTGAAGAAACCTGTGGAAAGTGAGGTATCTCCTTTGGGAGATATACGTCGTCCGGAATTGATATGGTTTGATGCACAAAATCAACGTTTGCAAATACAGGAAGAAGCATTGAAAACAGGTTATATGCCTCGTTTCGGACTTTTTGTACAGGGAGCTTATGGCAATCCCGGATTGAATATGCTGAAAGATGAGTTTTCTCCTTTTTATGTAGCAGGAGTACGGTTGTCGTGGAACTTCGGGAGTTTATATACATTGCGAAATGATAAAAAACTGATATCGACCAATAAGCAGCAATTGCAAAACAACCGGGATGTCTTTCTTTTCAATACCCGCCTGCAAGCTACCCAACAAAACAGTGGCATTGTGTCTATGCGGAAACAGATGCAGGATGATGAAGAGATTATTCGTCTGCGCACTAATATCCGCCTGGCAGCTGAAGCAAAAGTGGCAAACGGTACACTGACTGTTACGGATCTGTTACGTGAGATTACTTCAGAGAGTATGGCACGGCAGACCAAAGCTCTACACGAAATTCAATTGCTGATGAATATCTGGAAACTAAAATATACCATTAATTTATAAAATAGCCTTGTTATGAAACGAATGAAATTTATAGGATTTTCTTCCCTACTGTTCATAGCTGCTGCTTGTGGAAGCGGTAGTCCCGATTATGATGCTACCGGAACATTTGAAACAACCGAAGTACTCGTGTCTTCCGAAGCAACCGGTAAATTATTGAGTCTGGAAGTAGAAGAAGGCACACCTGTAAAAGCCGGTCAGCAGGTGGGACTTGTAGATACTGTTCAGCTTTATCTGAAGAAGATACAATTGGAAGCTAATGTGAAGTCGGTAGAAGATCAGCGACCTGATATCCTGAAACAGGTGGCTGCTTTGAAAGAACAGATTGTCACTGCCGAACGTGAGAAACGTCGTGTTGAAAATCTGTTGAAGGCGGGAGCTGCCAATCAAAAACAACTGGATGATGCGGATGCACATCTTTCTGTACTTCAACGGCAATTGATTGCCCAGGGTTCAACCTTGCTCAACAGCCGGCAAAGCCTTACGTGGCAAAGTTCTTCAGTAGGTATTCAGGTGGCACAGATAGAAGATCAATTAATGAAATGCCATATTACATCTCCTCTTAATGGGATGGTTCTTGCCAAATATGCCGAAGCCGGTGAGCTGGCTACTATGGGGAAACCCTTGTTTAAAGTGGCGGATATGGAACAGATGTATATTCGTGCCTATATAACCTCTGAACAGCTTTCACAGGTGAAACTTGGACAGAAGGCGACTGTATTTTCAGACTACGGCAATGATACCCGAAAAGAGTATCCGGGAGTTGTTACCTGGATATCTGACCGTTCGGAATTTACCCCTAAGACCATCCTTACTAAAGATGAGCGTGCTAATTTAGTATATGCAGTGAAGATATCCGTGAAGAATGACGGGTACTTGAAAATAGGGATGTATGGAGGAGTTTGTTTTAATTGAAAATGGAAAGTTGAAAGTTGAAAATGAGAGTTGAAAGTTGTGGGAAATAGAAAAAGTTAGGAGATGGAGATGGAAGTAGTGGTAGATAATATAAGCAAACGTTATGGGAAGGTGGAGGCGCTTCGTGGAGTTTCTTTTGCTGTGAAACCCGGTGAACTTTTTGGACTTATTGGTCCGGACGGAGCAGGGAAGAGTACACTGTTTCGTATACTTACTACTTTATTGCTTGCCGATGAAGGTACGGCTACTGTAGGTGGAGCGGATGTGGTGAAAGATTATAAAGAGATTCGCCGGAAAGTAGGTTATATGCCCGGTAGGTTTTCACTTTACCAGGACCTGACGGTGGAAGAGAACCTGAACTTTTTTGCTACCGTTTTTCACACTACAATAGAAGAAAATTATGATTTGGTGAAGGATATCTATCAGCAGATAGAACCTTTTAAGAAACGTCGTGCAGGAGCATTGTCGGGGGGAATGAAACAGAAACTTGCATTAAGCTGTGCTTTGATTCATAAACCGGATATTCTTTTTCTGGATGAACCTACTACCGGAGTCGATCCTGTTTCCCGCAAAGAGTTTTGGGAAATGCTGCGTCGTCTCAAAGAGCAGGGTATTACTATTATAGCCTCTACGCCTATCATGGATGAAGCCCGTCAGTGTGACCGGATCGCATTTATCAACGAAGGACAAATACATGGCATTGATACTCCGGAATGTATCCTTCGGGAATTTGCCCATATCCTGTGTCCACCGGGATTGGAACGGGAGGAGTTGCGTCATAAAGGCGAAACTGTTATCGAAGTTGATAACCTCTGTAAGCGTTTTGGTACGTTTACCGCTGTAGATCATATCTCGTTTCAGGTAAATCGTGGTGAAATTTTTGGTTTCCTGGGCGCCAATGGTGCCGGAAAGACAACTGCTATGCGTATGCTTTGCGGACTAAGTAAACCGACTTCCGGCAGTGGTAGGGTAGCCGGATTTGATCTTTTCACTCAGTCTGAAGAAATTAAGAAAAATATAGGCTATATGAGTCAGAAGTTTTCTTTGTACGAGGATCTTAAAGTCTGGGAAAACATTCGCCTCTTTGCCGGTATATATGGTATGAAAGAGAGGGAGATAGCTAATAAAACCGATGAGTTATTGGAACGTCTTGGTTTTACTGCCGAACGTGAGACGCTTGTGAAAAGCCTCCCCCTGGGATGGAAACAAAAACTGGCCTTTTCACTCTCTATTTTTCATGAACCGAAGATTGTTTTTTTAGATGAGCCGACCGGAGGAGTAGATCCTGCCACCCGCCGTCAATTCTGGGAACTCATTTATCAGGCTGCCGACCGTGGTATAACCGTCTTTGTTACCACCCATTATATGGATGAGGCTGAGTATTGTGACCGTGTTTCTATTATGGTGGATGGACGTATTGAAGCTCTTGATACTCCCCGTGAACTCAAAGAGAAGTTCCATGCGCAAACAATGGATGACGTATTTCAACAATTGGCTCGTAAGGCCGTTCGTAAAGCAGATTAAATTATGAAACAGTTTTTTGCCTTTGTAAGAAAAGAATTTTATCATATTTTCCGTGACCGGAGAACGATGCTAATCCTTTTGGGTATGCCTGTCGTTCAGATTATCCTCTTTGGTTTTGCTATCTCTACAGAGGTGAAAAATGTGCGGGTGGTGGTGCTTGATCCCAGTAATGATGTGATGACTCGTCGTATTGTAGACCGTATCGGTGCCAGCGAATACTTTAGGATGGAGCGCATGATACACTCTCCGGAAGAGTTGGAAGCGATTTTTCGTGAAGGAGATGCCGATCTGGCTATTGTATTCAGTACCCGTTTTGCTGATGGCATTTATAGCGGTGACTCACAAATACAGCTTGTGGCCGATGCTACTGATCCCAATATGGCAACTACCCGAACGAACTATGCTGCCGGTATCATTGCTTCCGTACAGCAGGAAATGCTGCCTCCGGGCGTGTCGGTTGGCACTATTGTGCCGGATGTGAAATTGCTCTATAATCCGCAGATGAAGAGTACTTATAATTTTGTGCCTGGTGTGATGGGGCTTATACTTATGCTGATTTGTGCGATGATGACTTCCATTTCGATTGTTCGTGAGAAGGAAACCGGTACGATGGAAATTTTGCTGGTCTCTCCGGTGAAACCGCTTTTCGTTATTTTGTCAAAGGCAGTACCTTATTTTGTATTGTCGTTCATCAACCTGGTCACTATTCTGTTGCTGTCAGTTTATGTACTGCATGTGCCGGTAGCAGGCAGCCTGTTTTGGTTGATAACGGTGTCTTTGTTATTTATATTCGTGTCGTTGGCATTAGGGCTACTTATCTCTTCTGTGACACGGACACAGGTGGCTGCCATGCTTGCTTCGGGGTTGATACTGATGATGCCGATAATGATTCTTTCCGGTATGATTTTTCCTATAGAGAGTATGCCGTTGGTGTTGCAGATTATTTCTGATATATTGCCTGCCCGTTGGTATATTCAGGCTGTTCGTAAACTGATGATTGAAGGGGTGGATATTACGCTGGTTTTGAAAGAAGTAGGCATTTTGGCATTAATGGCAGCAGTACTGATAACGATTAGTTTTAAAAAGTTTAAAAATAGATTGGAATGATAGATCAACCAGGGAGAATTAACCAATATAATTAACCAACTAAAACGTGCCAGCCAATTGGTGCATTATCACATTGGCATATTGACACATTATTGAATATGATAAAGTTTCTCATAGAAAAAGAATTCAAGCAGTTGTTTCGCAACTCTTTTCTTCCGCGTCTCATACTTGTTTTTCCTTGTATGATTATGATTCTGATGCCTTGGGCTATGAATCTGGAGATACGGAATGTTTCTCTCAATATTGTAGACAATGATCATTCTGTTACTTCTCGCCGGTTGGTTGATAAGATTTCCGCTTCTACTTATTTTCGTCTGACAGCGCTTCCTGATTCTTATGATGAGGCGTTAAAGAACGTGGAAGCTGGTGATGCCGATATTATTCTTGAAATCCCGCGTGATTTTGAAAAGGATTGTACTGTAGGGCGTAGTCCTCACGTTCTCATTGCTGCTAATGCAGTGAATGGTACCAAGGGTGGTCTTGGCGGCTCTTATCTATCTAATATCATTCAAAGTTATGCTTCTGAAGTAGTGGCGCTTCCCGCAGTGTTTCCTGCACGGGGAGATACGCCGGGTGATGTAAGTGGCATGGCGAATTTCCAACTTTCAACTCCCAACTCTCAACCTTCAACTAACTATACAACTCTCAACTTATTCAATCCTAACCTTAATTATAAATTGTTCATGATCCCGGCTCTTATGGTAATGTTGCTTACCCTTATTTGTGGCTTTTTACCTGCTCTCAACATTGTCAGTGAGAAGGAAGTTGGTACTATTGAGCAAATAAATGTTACGCCAGTAGGTAAATTTACTTTTATTCTGGCAAAGCTCTTTCCGTATTGGCTCATTGGTTTTGTGGTACTTACCATTTGTTTCATTCTGGCCTGGTTACTTTACGGTATCTTGCCTGTCGGACATTTTCTTGTAATTTACTTTTTCGCTATTCTTTTCGTCCTTTCCATGTCCGGATTGGGACTGGTTATCTCCAATCATTCTGCTACCATGCAACAAGCTATGTTTGTTATGTGGTTTTGTATGCTAATTTTTATTCTTATGAGTGGGTTGTTTACTCCTATTAGCAGTATGCCGGAATGGGCACAGGCAATTACTATCTTCAATCCGTTAAAGTATTTAATGCAGGTAATGCGTATGGTTTATCTGAAGGGGAGTGGTTTTACGGATATGTTACCACAATTGGGAGCATTATTGGCATTTGTTTTATTTTTTAATGTATGGGCTGTACGAAGCTATCGAAAGAGGGCGTAGGTTTCACTTGTTTTGTGTAAGAAGTATGATTAAAAAAAGAGGATACCCCTTGAATGAAGTGTATCCTCTTTTTATTTAATTCTATAGTAAAATTTGTCTTATAATTATTTTATTTCGATGGTTCTTTCAGGTTTCTTAATCTCTTCTTCGCTAAGCTTTGGAAGTTCAATGGCAAGAACACCATTTTCAACCTGAGCTGAAATCTTTTCTTTGTCTACGTTATCAGGCAAAATCATTGTTTGCTGGAACTTGGAGTATGAGAACTCACGGCGCAGATAGCGACCGTCTTTCTTTTCTTCCTTGTTTTCTGTTTTCTTCTCCATAGAAATGACGAGATTATTATCTTCATCGATACGGATGTTGAAATCTTCCTTCGTCATACCCGGAGCAGCCACTTCTACTTTGTATTCTTTTTCTGATTCGATCACATTAATAGCAGGTGCAGTAGCATTTGCTTTTACCATCCATTCATTATCAAAGAAATCGTTAAAGATACTTGGTAACCAGTTCTGAGTTCTTCTAACAGGCATCATAATTTTAGTCTCCTATCTTTTAGTTAAACATTCGGTTAATTAATGAACTTCCGTTCCGTTTCCGGAACCGTTGTTCATTAATAATTAAGCAAAACATATGCCAAGGCATTTTTGTTCTTGTGTTTGACTATTTGTCAGAATTGAAGTGCCAAAGTTTCGCTGTTTATGCCATAATGTTACTTGTTTTTGTTTATTTTATATAAGATAGATAGATTTTTGTTTTTTCTCCTATTGTTTTATTAGCTTAAACCGTATCCTCAATACTTTTTTTTCTTCATCATAATCGTGACTGATGATTTTGAATGTATCTATTTCAGAGGTATTTTCTACATGTAGTCCGATGCAGGCACAAGCATCATAATTTCCTATACGGACAATGCGTAGAGTTTCACTTGCATCTTCCGGCAGCTTACTAAGGTCTACGATATCTTTAGCTTCTTCTTTGGGCATGAATTCAATCGTTACAGGGAGATGTTGATTGATAACTTCATTTACTTTATCTTCTACAGCCTGTATTTGTTCATCAGTAGGGCAGGAAGAAAGTTCGTAGTCACATTTACTTTTTTTCTTTTCTATGTGAGCCGTTCGCGAGCGTGGACAGCCAAAAGTTTTCACCATGGTTGCGTTCAGAATGTGTTCTACTGAATGCATAGGAGGATACTCCTGCTTATTGTGATCGTTGAGCTGAGGTTGTTGTTCCATAATTATTTTAATAGTTTTTTATTCTTGGTATCTTCAACTTACAAATTCTATATATTGATTTATAGTTTTATTTGAATGAAACAATCTGTGTATTTTATCAATAGAAGTATGTTAGAATACATTTTGTCTTATTATAATCTTGATAAAGCTTTGAATTTTATTTATATGATAATACTTGGCTGTTTGGAGGAAATATCTGTATTGCAAATGTATTACTATTTTTAGAGAAAGCAAACGTATAGACATAAAAAAAGGAGCAACGCCTTGCTCCAACCTTTGTTAACCTTAAATCTAATACTATGAAAAACACGATGCAAAGATACGGACTTCCGGCAACTTTGCAAATTATCAGCCATTGATAAGTGTTTTTATAACTCTAATTAACGGAATGGATGACGTGATACAGGTTTGTTAAGATTTTCTATGCTTGACAATCAAATTTGTAGTAGAAGAGAAGTAGGGAAATCTATCCCCATTTCTCTTTCATTAAGTCTTCCAGTTTTAATAATTCGTCACGGTATTGGGCAGCTTCAATAAATTCAAGCTTTTTGGCTGCTTCCTGCATTAGTTTGCGCGTACGTTCGATACTCTTTTCCATTTGTGCTTTACTCATATACTGTACTACCGGATCTGCCGCAATGTTCGGAGTTGTCGGTTCAATATAGGCTTGTTTTTCTTTCAGCAATTCATTTGTTTCCGAATTAGCGTTGCCGAATACATCCAAGTTTCTCGCTTTCTTGATCTGCTGTGGAGTAATGCCGTTTGCCTCATTGTATGCCAACTGTTTCTCTCGTCGACGATTGGTCTCGTCGATGGTCAGTCTCATGCTGTCCGTAATTTTATCGGCATACATGATTACTTTTCCGTTCACATTGCGCGCTGCACGTCCGGCTGTCTGCGTCAACGAACGATGGGAACGAAGGAAGCCTTCCTTGTCTGCATCAAGGATAGCTACAAGAGATACTTCCGGCAAATCGAGACCTTCACGTAGCAGATTGACCCCGATCAGCACATCGTAAATTCCCTGTCGGAGGTCATCCATGATTTTTACACGTTCGAGAGTATCAACGTCGCTATGAATATAATTACACCTTATATTATTGTTGAGGAGATATTCAGTTAGCTCCTCCGCCATACGCTTGGTAAGAGTAGTGACAAGAACACGCTCTTCTTTCTCAATACGCAGTTGAATTTCTTCCATCAGATCATCGATCTGGTTCAAGCTCGGGCGTACTTCAATAATCGGGTCCAACAGTCCGGTAGGACGGATTACCTGTTCCACTACAATCCCTTCGGATTGGATGAGTTCATAGTCTGCCGGTGTAGCGCTGACATAGATCACTTGCTTCGCCATTTCCTGAAATTCTTCAAATTTCAATGGTCGGTTATCCATGGCGGCAGGTAGGCGGAAACCATACTCCACAAGATTGATTTTACGTGCCCTGTCGCCTCCGTACATTGCACGGATCTGAGGAACACTGACATGGCTTTCGTCAATGACAATCAGAAAATCGTCCGGAAAGAAATCCAGCAGACAATAAGGGCGGGTACCTGCAGCACGACCGTCGAAATAACGGGAATAATTCTCAATGCCGGAGCAATGTCCCAATTCCCGAATCATTTCCATATCGTATGTGACACGCTCGTATAGTCTTTTCGCTTCATATTCTTTGCCGATAGACTCAAAGAAAGCGACCTGTTTGGTCAAGTCATCTTCTATCTCATGAATAGCTCGGAGGGTTGCCTCCTTAGTAGTCATGAACAAATTGGCGGGATAAATCTTATAAGCCTCGAAGGGGGCGACAGTGACTCCGCTGACTGGGTCTACCTCCTCTATGCCATCAATCTCGTCTCCCCAAAATGTGACGCGCAACAGGTTGTCCGTATATGCCAGATAAATATCCACAGTATCTCCTTTGACGCGGAAATTACCACGATTAAGGT
>OJSM01002313.1_pt1 | contig 10603 bp, 9 predicted proteins | sample 1599431 | NCBI WGS metagenome assembly OJSM01 (sample SAMN04168659, study PRJEB22393) | human gut metagenome | biome: human gut microbiome; feature: stool | host: Homo sapiens | collected 2014-05-12 | reverse complement strand
GAAATCAGCAGGAGCATCCTGAGATGAAGAAGCAGAACATGAACAAGCACTACCAGAAGCAGAACATCAAGAAGGAATATGCCGCCGCTCGAAATGCCGGGTCTCAGACTGCCGGGACTGCCACAAAGAATACCGGCAAGAAGCTCGGTGAGAAGGCGTCCGACAAGATCAAGGAGTTCTTTGAGAAGAACAAGAAGGTCTTCATCTGGATCGGCGTCGGAATTGCCCTTCTCGTGTTGCTCGGTGCCGGAATCAGCTCGTGTTCGATGCTCACCTCTACCGGCTCGTCGGTCATTGCGTCCTCTTATCTCAGCGAGGATGACGCGATGCTGGGCGCGGAGGCGCAGTATTGCCGGATGGAGCAAGAGCTGCAAAACTATCTGGATAACTATGAAAGTAACCATGACTATGACGAGTATCACTTTGATCTGGATGATATTGAGCATGACCCCTATGTGCTGATCTCCATCCTCTCGGCTCTCCATGAGGGCGAGTTCACGCTGGATGAGGTGCAGGGTACGCTCCAAATGCTGTTTGAAAAGCAGTACATCCTCACCGAAGAGGTCATCGTCGAAACCAGATACCGCACGGAGACCGACACATGGACGGACGCAGACGGCAACACGCACACGGAAACCTACCGCGTCCCGTATGACTACTACATCTGCAACGTGAAGCTCGAAAACTTCAATCTCTCCCACGTTCCAGTCTATATCATGTCTCAGGAACAGCTTTCCATGTACGCAACGTATATGTCGGTGCTGGGCAACCGTGAGGATCTGTTCGGTGACTCTCCCTATGTGGACAAGTACATCACCAATCCTCCCGCCGACTACGATGTCAACCCGGAATACCTGAACGACGAGAAGTTTGCGACACTGATCACCGAGGCGGAAAAGTATCTCGGCTATCCGTATGTGTGGGGCGGCTCCAATCCCGACACATCCTTTGACTGCTCCGGCTTTGTCAGCTATGTTCTCACGAACAGCGGTCTTGTGAACACCGGGCGGCTTGGCGCACAAGGGCTTTACAACGTCTGTACGCCGGTTTCAAAGGCGAATGCACAGCCCGGTGATCTCATCTTTTTCGTCGGGACGTATGACACCCCCGGTGTGTCCCACGTCGGCATTTACGTCGGTGATGGGGTCATGATCCACTGCGGCGACCCCATTCAGTACACATCCATCAATTCTTCCTACTGGCAGCAGCATTTTTTCGCCTTCGGACGGTTATCAGGAATTCCTGATAAGCGCCCTTATCAGTAAAATAGAGTTATCAGGAATTCAATACAGAAGTAACGTCTATATGGTGGTTTGAGCTTCTATAATTCCTGATAACTTGTGATAAGGTGACTGTCGCTTGTTAATAGTTACTGTCATAATGATATTGGCAGGCTTTTGCCTGACTATCATTAAGGATGGTGATTATTGTGATTCAATCAACGATTGAAAACCTTGCTGCTCAAACAGCAAATTTGTTTTTGCAAAATGGATACAATCACCGAAGTATCCATGAAAAAGAAGTTGTCATGCGGAAAATAATTCTTCTGCACAAGCAACACGGATGTGATTGTTACAGTCCAGAGATCATGGCCCTGTTCCTGCGGGATGCGGAGCGCCGCTACCAGAGGCAGGAAATCGGAAAAATCCGTTTCCGTTTTTATCAAAAGACTGCGGACTATTTAACTCAATTTCACGAAAACGGCAACTTAGATTTATACAGCCGGAATATCTCAACCAACCTGACACCCTACTATGAAAAGATTTTTACGCGCCTACACGATTATGAAGGCTGGAGTAAAAGTACCAAACATTATATCCGGCAATTCAGCATGCCATATTTCAAGTGGCTGTTGCAGAACGGGGTTACATCTCTTGAACAAGTGACTGACGAGATGATCCGTAAATATCTTCTGGACTGTTCCAATCGAATGACGCTCAACAGCGTCGATACTACAAAACGGGTGCTGAAAAAACTGCACCGTTATTTATATGAAGTGGAAATCTGCAAGGATAGTTTTTCTGACACGTTATCCTTTACAGTACCCACGGAGCATAGGATAAAAAAGCCCGTCCCTCAAGAGGACATCGCTGCTGTCCTGAGTATCATTAACAGAAATACGGCTATTGGAAAGAGGGACTATGCGGTCATTGTGCTCGCTGCTGTTACAGGACTGAGATCTGTTGACATTATAAATCTTCCGCTTACTGCAATCGACTGGATCAACGGCGAAATACGGATTACCCAGTCCAAAACGGAAAAAACATTGGCCCTTCCTTTGACAAAAGACGTTGGCATGGCTATCCAGGACTACATACTGAATGGTCGTCCTGACAGCGATCTCCCATTTGTATTTTTACATGGCCGCGCTCCCTATGTGAAAATGGGCCGTACTCTGCCATATCAGATTTTTAATGGCTACCGCCTGAAACTGGGGCTTCCTAAATGTGCGTTTCATGGACTGCGGCGGGCTGTTGGAACAAATATGGTTGTAGCTGGAATTCCAGTCACTACGGTTTCGCAGGTTTTAGGTCATTCGGGGATTGACCCAACAAAGCAGTACATTTCCCTTGACAGTGTGCACCTGAAAGAATGTGCCCTTGACCTGAACGGCTTTATGCCGGAGGGAGGTGGCAGAGCATGAAAGAATTCAAAAGTGCTTTCAAACCTGCTATTGAGGAATATCTTGAATTCCGTAGCGCTATGGGGTACTGCAATGAGCATGAACAGCAGTTAAGGTATTTTGACAAGTACTGTTATGAACACTTCCCGGAGCAGACTGAACTTACAAAAGAAGTCGTCCGGGGATGGTTCTATGATGAAATCGCAAGCGGACGGGCCTGTTTAAGCAGTAAAGCTACGACAATACGCCTGTTTGCAAGGTATCTCGGTTCATCTGCGTATGTACTGCCGATGAACTGTGTACCAAAGACACCCGACTATCTTCCATACATCCTTACAGACGAGGAACTGGCCGCTTTATTTCAAGCCGCCGATACGATGGAATATAAAAACGATCCATTCTTCCAGAAAACTGCCTCTACACTTTTACGTTTGCTGTATGCGTGTGGTCTAAGACCAAACGAGGGTAGAAATCTGAAGGTGGAACACATCAACTTCCAGACAGGAGAGCTTTTCATCACCAAAACGAAACGGCGAAAAGAAAGGATTGTTGTTGTCTCTGGTGATATGCTTCTCCTGCTGAAGAAATACCGTTTACAAAGAGCGGTCTTTGATAAGGGAAATGAGTATTTCTTTATCCATACTGACTCAACAGCTATAAAATCGTGGCAGCTGACCGCCCTTGTAAAGTCATGCTGGATAGCGGCACATCCGGGGATTGACCCTAAAGTTTTACCACGGGTGCGGCCCTATGATCTCCGTCACCGATTTGCCTCAACTGTCCTGCACCGCTGGCTCGATGAAGGCCGGAACCTTTATGCGATGCTGCCATATCTTCGGGCCTATATGGGGCACGAAAAGTTTTCGGATACTGCCTACTACATCCACATCCTGCCGGAACGCCTTATGGTATCTCCCGGAGTACAGTGGGATAATATCGACCGCATCGGAATGGGGGTGGATATATGGAAACACTAAGCCCTTTGTTTACCCTTGTCCGCAGCTTCTTTCTGGTCTTTCTACCAGAAGAACAGAAATGCAGCCAGAACACGATACGTTCTTACCGAAAGTCTCTGGAACTGCTGTTTGACTTCGTAAAGGAGCGGAATTCCGTTGCGCTCAACGAAATCACTTTTGAAATGATGGATCGCAACACAGTATCCGAATTTTTAAGCTATCTGGAAACAGAGCGTAATTGCAGTATCTCCACAAGGAACCACCGGCTGCATTGCATCCGCGCTTTCTTCAAATATGCGGCGCAGGAGGACATCACCGTAATTGCCCATTTAGAGGAAATCCAAAAGGTAAAAAGGGCAAAGCAGCCGGAAACCATAGTGGAGCACATGAGCGAAGATGCCGTTCAAGCCATTTTGAAACAGCCCGATACCTATACAGAAAAAGGGAAAAGAGATGCGTTTCTTCTCCTTTTCCTATACAAAACAGGGGCGCGTGTTCAGGAACTTGTTGACATCCGGCTTTGTGATATACAGTTAGGCAAACATCCCAAAGTGACGATCCACGGAAAGGGGGCGAAAACCAGAGCAATACCATTGAGGGATGATGTAGTGCAGCATTTGAAAAAATATCTGGCATTATTTCACCCGGAGCAAAACCTTTTTTCGGAGCAGTATTTATTCTACGTTACCCGGAACCAAAACCGAAAACGTATGACCGAGGATAACGTGAGAAAACTGATTGCAAAATACGGTGTGCAGGCACGAAAAATCTGTAAAGAAGTGCCTGAAAATGTGCATCCGCATTTATTCCGCCATTCATGGGCTATGGTACTATACCAAAATGGAGTGGACTTGACATTGATTTCTCAATGGCTCGGCCATTCCAATCTGGAAACAACTCTCATTTACGCCCATGCTGATACGGAACTGAAACGGAAAGCACTTGAAAAAGCTGTACCTGTTGACAGCCCGCTGAAAGAACATCTAAATGCGGAGCGTTACAAGGTCAGCGATGAGGAACTATTAAAAAGGCTATGCGGCCTAAAATAATCAGATAGAGTTATCAGGAATTTTTCTCTGCCGTATCCCTTGTGGACAACGGTTTCAACCATGTTTTCCTGATAACTCTATTTTACTGATAAGGAAGACCCGCCTATTAAAAGAAAGGAGTTTTGCATGAATCCCAAGTATCAGAAAGTCCTCTCCGACATTGAGAAGGCTGAAAAGAAGAAGTCCGAAATCGAAGGTCAGCTCAAGGAGCTGTACGACAAGAAGACAGAGCTGGAAAACCTTGAAATCATCAACACCGTGCGCTCTATGGTGATGGACAAGGATCAGATCATGGCGTTCCTGTCTTCCATGAAGGGCGGCACCAAGCCCGCTGAAAATACGGAGGTAATCGACAATGCGTAAGAAGTTTCGTTTTCTGACCGTCCTTGCGGTCTGCGTCATGGTTCTGTCCTGCTTCTCGGTGACGGCGTTTGCCTATGCCGATGACACCGAGCAGAACCTTCCGGTCACTGAGGCAACCCAGCCGGAACAGCAGCCCGCAGTCACTCCCGCACCGGAAAAGCCGAAGGGTGAGCCGATTGACGATGAGGGCAACGCCTACACCCGCGACTTGCTCTATGACAAGGCAACCAACAAGCAGTTCATCACCATCCAGACGAAGAACGGCAACACCTTCTTCATTGTCATCGACTACGATGCGCCCATCAACGAGGATGAGGAACAGTATCAGACGTACTTCCTGAACATGGTCGATGAAAGCGATCTGCTTGCGCTGCTGGATGATGACACTGCGGCTGCGCTGACCACCTGTAACTGCAAAGAGAAATGCGCTGCCGGTCAGGTCAACACCGACTGCCCGGTCTGCAAGACCAACATGAGCGAATGCACCGGCACAGCCCCCGTTACACCTGAGCCGGATAAGGATGCAGAAACCGTTGCTCCCGCCCCTAAACCCGAAAAGAAATCCAACATCGGCATGATCCTCGTCATCTTTGCCCTTGCCGGTGCTGCGGGTGCAGCTTATTACTACATCAAGTTCGTCAAGGGCAGAAAGCCCAAGGACGAGGATCTGGACTTCTTCGACGATGAAGGCTACGAGGAAGAGCCGTACATCAACGAGGATGAAGAGCCGCAGATTGCGGAGGATGCTGAAACGGATGGTGATGAAGATTGATCTTAGTCATTGCTGAAAAGCCCAGCGTTGCCCAGTCCATCGCAAAGGTGCTGGGCGCAACGTCACGAAAGGACGGCTACATGGAAGGCGGCAATTACATCGTTTCGTGGTGCTTCGGTCATCTGGTGGAACTGGTAGACGCCAGCTCCTACGATGAGCGGTATGCCAAGTGGCGGTATGACGATCTGCCCATTGTTCCGGAAAGCTGGATGTTTGAGGTCACGAAGGACAAAGCACAGCAGTTCAAGGTGCTGTCCGCTCTCATGAAGGACAAGCGCGTCACCGAGCTGGTCTGCGCAACCGATGCAGGACGCGAGGGTGAGCTGATCTTCCGTCTGGTCTACAACAAAGCCGGATGCACCAAGCCCTTCAAGCGTCTGTGGATCAGCTCGTTGGAGGACTCCGCCATCCGCGAAGGCTTCAATCATCTCCGGGACGGCAAGGAATATGACCGTCTCTATGAAGCGGCACTCAGCCGCTCGAAGGCAGACTGGATTGTCGGTATCAACGGCACCCGCCTGTTCACCACGCTCTATCACAAGAAGCTGGTGGTCGGGCGCGTCCAGACGCCGACCCTTGCAATGCTGGTGGAGCGTGACGGGAAAATCTCCACTTTCCATAAGGAGAAGTATTTCAACGTCCACGTCGGCAAGGGCGATCTGACCGCCGATCTGGAAAAGGTCAAAACCGAAGAGGAAGCAAAAAAGATTGCGGCGGCTTGCGAGAAAAAGCAAGCCGTCGTTTCTTCTCTCAAGCGGGAGACGAAAACCGTCAATCCTCCGAAGCTCTATGATCTGACCACCTTGCAGCGCGAGGCGAACCGCTACTACGGCTTCACTGCCCAGCAGACACTCGATCTCGTCCAGACGCTCTACGAAAAGAAGCTCCTGACCTATCCGCGCACGGACAGCCAGTTTATCACGGACGATATGGAGGACACCGCCCGTCAGGTCATTTCTATTGTCTGCCGCCAGCTTCCGCTTTTCTCCGGCGTTTCGGTCACTCCGGACATTTCCCGCGTAACCGACAACAGCAAGGTCACAGATCACCATGCCATTCTCCCGACCGTCCAGCTTGAAAAGCAGGATGTTTCGGCACTTCCTCAGTCGGAGCAGAAAATCCTCAATCTTGTCGGGATGCGCCTTCTGTGTGCGACCGGCGAGAAGCACACCTACGCAGAAACGCAGATCTCGCTCTCCTGCGAGGGCTACGAGTTCAAAACCAAGGGGAAGACCGTCGTTCAAAACGGATGGAAAGCCATCGAAGAGCTGTTCAAGTCCTCCCTCAAGACGAAGGAAAAGGACGATCCCATGAAGTCCCTGCCCGAAGTCCATGAGGGCGATGTTCTGGATGGTGTGTCCGCCAGTGTCACCGAACACTTTACAACGCCTCCGAAGCAGTACACGGAAGACACGCTCCTGTCTGCGATGGAGACTGCCGGAAACGATCAGTTCGACGATGACACCGAGAAGAAAGGTCTCGGCACTCCCGCAACCCGCGCCGGTATCATTGAAAAGCTGGTAAAGTCCGGCTTTGCAGAGCGCAAAGGCAAATCCCTCATTCCCACAAAGGACGGCTGCAACCTCGTCTGCGTCCTGCCGGAACAGATCACGTCTCCCAAAATGACGGCGGAATGGGAAAACACGCTCATGGAGATTGAACATGGCAAGGCAGATGCGGACGCCTTCCTCAGCGGCATTGTCCGGATGACCGGCGATCTTGTGAAATCCTATCCGTTCCTCTCCGATGCCGAAGCCCAGCGTTTCGGCACGGGCAAGGAGGAAATCGGCAAATGCCCCCGCTGCGGCTCTCCGGTCTATGTCGGCAAGGGCAATTTCTACTGCTCGAACAAGGAATGCTCCTTCTGCCTGTGGGAAGACAACAAGTTCTTTTCCAGCAAGAAAAAGAAGCTGACCAAGAAGATTGCAAAAGAGCTGTTGGACAAAGGCTGGTGCCGCGTGACCGGGCTTTACACGCCGAAGAAGCCTCAGCTCTACGACGCGGTGATCCGTCTGGATGACAGCGGCGGCAAATACGTCAGCTTCAAGATGGAGTTTGATCGATGAGCCGCCCGAAGTATGTTGCCTCTTGCAGCGGAGGCAAAGACAGCGTAGCGACGCTCCTGCTGGCTTCACAGCACAATGAGCCGCTGAACGAGGCAGTTTTCAGTGAAGTCATGTTTGATAAGGACACAAGCGGCGAAGTCCCGGAACACCGGGACTTCATTTATGACCGGCTCAAGCCCTTCTGCGAAAAAGAGCTGGGCATCAAGTTCACCATTCTCCACGCGGACAAGACCTACGATGACGTGTTCCACCATGTCATCACCCGCGGGCCTCATAAGGGCGAGGTTCGCGGCTTCGCGTGGGCTGGGATGTGCGCGGTCAATCGGGATTGCAAAATCCCGCCCGTCCGAAAGTACAATGCCGCGCTTTCTCCGGACACCGTGAGCTATGTCGGCATCGCGGAGGATGAGCCAAAACGCCTTGCTCGTCTGGATGGAATAACGAAGGTCAGTCTGCTTGCCAAATACGGTATGACCGAGGCGGACGCCTACAAGCTCTGTCAGGAACACGGGCTGCTTTCCCCAATCTACGCTCACTGCCGAAGAAACGGCTGCTGGTTCTGTCCCAACGCCAGTGACTCGGAGCTGCTGCACATGGTCACAAAGCACCCGGAGCTGTTTGACAGACTGATTGAATGGGAGAAGGAGGATAACATCTTTCATCGTCGGATGACGCGCAGAGAAACCCCGTCTGAGGTAAAGGCTCGTTTACTGAGCAAATCCCAGACGGGGTTTTCTTCGCCCAAAAGCAAATAAGAAATGGAGGTTTGAGATGGCTGAAAACAAAAATGCACAGCAAGTCCGCGAAATCACGGACAAGCTGGAACAGGGCATCAAGGAGCTTTTTGAATCCGAGCGGTTCAAGGAATATCTCCGCACGATGTCCAAGTTCTACAACTATTCCTTCAACAACACGCTGCTCATTGCGATGCAGAAGCCGGAGGCAACCTATGTTGCCGGTTATACCTCGTGGCAGCGCAACTTTGACCGTCAGGTCATGAAGGGCGAAAAGGGTATCAAGATTCTTGCACCCGCGCCGTACAAGTCGCAGGAAGAGCGCGAGAAGATTGATCCTTTGACGCAGAAGCCGGTGATCGGCGCAGATGGAAAAACTGTCACAGAAACGGTCGAAGTCCTGCGTCCTGCCTTTAAGGTGGTGAGTGTCTTTGATGTTTCTCAGACGGACGGCAAGGAGCTTCCGGACATCATCGTCGATGAGCTGAAAGGCACCGTCGAGAACTACGAGGCGTTCTTCGATGCGCTCAAGCAGGAATCTCCCGTCCCTATTTCCTTTGAGGACATTCCGGGCGGTGCAAAGGGATTCTTTTCGCCGGTTGAAAGCCGCATTGCCATTCAGGAGGGCATGAGCGAAATCCAGACGGTCAAGACCGCCATTCACGAGATCGCCCATGCCAAACTCCACGCCGTCAACCCAGACGAGAAAACCGCGCCAGAAGATAAGAAGGATCGGCACACCAAGGAGGTTGAAGCGGAAAGCGTTGCCTACACCGTCTGCCAACGGTACGGCATTGAAACCTCGGACTATTCCTTCGGCTATATCGCCGGTTGGTCAACCGGCAAGGAGACCAAGGAGCTGAAAAGCTCTCTGGACACCATCCGCAAGACGGCGGCTGAGATGATTGAGGGCATTGACGCCAAGCTCAAGGTGCTGCTGGCAGAGAAAGCACAGTCCGAAGAGAAGGCAGCCGAGGCACCCGTGGAAGCGGTGCCGGAAGTCCCCATTTACCGTGAGACGGCGAATTATGCCTATGAAGCCGGTGAGCTGGAGTCATATCGTGCTTCTCTCGCTGCAAACGTGGAATGCCGCCGTGCGATTGAGGCGGCGATCAGCTCCAACTACGGAGACAACGGGCTGGATGCGGATGCTGCCGTGAAAAGCGTCCTTGAGCAGTTCTCTCCGGAGCGCGTCCGGTATGTCCTCGCAAACACCATTCAGCAGAAAGACTTTGACGGGCGCATTCCGCAGCTCCTCAAGGAGTGGGCGAAGAGCGTTGAGGTCTGTCCGGAGAATGCCTCCCGCTTCCTTGTGGATAAACCCAATCCCGGACTGACGGCACTTTTCGTCGATGCGTTCCGCCAGCAGACCGAAGCTCAAAAGGATGTCACTTCTGAGAAGGCAACAGAAAGAGACCCAGAGGTCGTTGCATGGGAGAACGATGAGATTACCTCGATTGAGGTAAAAACCGTGGAGGTCAAGTCTCCCATTGCCCCCATGCCGGAGGAAGCACCGAAGACCCACCGCCTGACTGCCGAGGAGAAGGAGATCAAAGCCGCCGTCATGGACACGCTCAAGGGGCAGATTGCCTATAACAATGACGGTATGCGGGCATCCTATCGCGCCTCTAACCATTCCTTCAATCTGCTGGCACGGAACGGCGTCAGGATTGAGGGCAACACGGTCACGCAGAACGGTGAGCCGCTGTTCAAAATCCATCGCCGTCATGCGGCGCGAAAAACACAGGGCTGCTATCGTGAGCTGATGCCGACGCTGGAATACGTCAGGCAGGAGCAGAAGCAGGAAAAGCCCTCTATCCGCGATCAGCTCAGGACTGCGGCAAAACAGCAGCCGGAGAAGAAATCTCCGTTCAAATCCAAAACGCACGACATGGAGTTGTGAGAAAGGAGACGCATGAAGAAATACACAGATGTTGACATCATCGCGGAGCTGCAGAAGCTCGTGGATGATCATGTAGACAGCTACAAGGAAGACTTTGACATCGACAAGCGCATCATCCGCCGCGCTGCCGAAAGCCA
>OJSM01002292.1_pt1 | contig 10726 bp, 8 predicted proteins | sample 1599431 | NCBI WGS metagenome assembly OJSM01 (sample SAMN04168659, study PRJEB22393) | human gut metagenome | biome: human gut microbiome; feature: stool | host: Homo sapiens | collected 2014-05-12 | reverse complement strand
ATCCTGGCCGAATACGAACTGCCCTACCGCTTCGAGCCCGAGATCGAACAGGCGGCGGAGGGTATCGACGGCCGGATTACGGCCAAGGAGATCGCCCGGCGCCGCGATTTCCGCAATGTGACGACCTTCACGGTCGACCCGGCCGACGCCAAGGACTTCGACGACGCGCTTTCGGTACGCAAGGTCGGGGAGGGCGTATGGGAAATCGGCGTGCATATCGCCGACGTGACGCACTACGTGCGCCCGCATTCGGTGATCGACGACGAGGCCGTAGAACGCGGCACGTCGGTCTACCTGGTAGACCGCACCGTCCCGATGCTGCCCGAGCGGTTGTCGAACGAGCTCTGCTCGCTACGCCCGCACGAGGCGAGCCTCTGTTTCTCGGCGGTATTCACGATCAACGAAGGGTTGGAGATACTCGACGAATGGTTCGGACGGACGGTGATCTACTCCGACCGCCGGTTCACCTATGCCGAGGCGCAGGAGATCATCGAGACGGGCCGGGGTGATTTCGCCGAAGAGGTGCTGACCCTCAACCGACTGGCACAGGCGTTGCGCAGGGAGCGTTTCAAGAACGGGGCCATCAGCTTCGACCGCGAGGAGGTGAAATTCCAGCTCGACGAGGCTGGGAAGCCCATCGGCGTCTATTTCAAGGAACAGAAAGAATCGAACCAGATGATCGAGGAGTTCATGCTGCTGGCAAACCGCCGCGTCGCCGAGTTCTGCGGCAAGCGCAAGACCGACAAGGGGCGCACCGTGGAACGCACGATGGTCTACCGCGTGCATGACAAGCCGAGCGAAGAGAAGCTCGACCGTTTCCGGCAGTTCATCCTGCGCTTCGGGCACATCTTCAAGGCCACGGGCGGGCGGGCCGTGGCCAAGGAGCTGAACAAGCTCTTCGCCCAGATCAAAGGTTCGACCGAGGAGAACGCCGTGTCGACGATGGCCGTGCGTTCGATGGCAAAAGCCTTTTACACGACCGACAACATCGGCCACTACGGCCTTGCATTCCCCTACTATACGCATTTCACGTCGCCCATCCGCCGCTATCCCGACATGATGGTGCACCGCCTGCTGGCGCGTTACCTCGCAGGCGAGAAGGCGGCAGACAAGACGACGCTCGAAGATCTGTGCGCCCGCGCTTCGGAACGCGAAGTGATTGCCTCCGAGGCCGAACGCGCTTCGATCAAGTACAAGATGGTCGAATTCATGAAGGAGCGCATCGGCGAGGAGTTCGACGGGCACATTTCGGGGCTCACCGAATGGGGCATCTATGTCGAGCTGGACGAAACCCACATCGAGGGCATGTCGTTCCTGCGCGACATCGAGGGCGACTTCTTCACCTTCGACGAGCAGCTTTACGAAATCATCGGCCGCTCGACGGGCATCCGCATGACGCTGGGCAGCCCGGTACGCATCCGCGTGAAGCGCGCCGACCTGCAGAAACGCCAGTTAGACTTCGAATTGCTGCTGCCCGGGGCCGCGGCGCGCCGTACGGAAGAGCCCCGCGGCAAAGGCCCGAAGGTGCGCACCTCGTCGCGCCGCAAAGGACGGTAGTCACGGAACGAGCGCCGGTTCGGCCGTAATACCCATATCCCCCGAAGGAACGGTTGTCGTGGTGTCCCACGACAACCGTTCCTTCGTATTCGGAGAGCGCCCCGACCGCAGGACGGCAACGAAAAAGGGAGGCCCCGCAGGGTCTCCCTTTCCGGTGACGGGCGTTCCGCCCCGTCAGAAGAGATTCACGCCGTCGAGCGTTGCGATCAGGTAGGTGGCAGCCACCGTCAGGATGGCGTACAGCTCGGGGAAAGCCGCGAGGATCAGCGTCTTACCCATCACGTCGTGACCGTTGCCGATAGCGGCGATACCGTTGGCGCAGACCTTTGCCTGATAGATCGAAGAGGCGATGTTCACCAGACCGACCAGCAGACCGGCGCCGAAGATAGCCGCGCCCTGCACCACCGTCGGGTCCATCAGCCCCTTCTGCACCAGGAAGAAGCAGACGAAACCGTAGAGACCCTGCGAACCGGGAAGCGCCGAAAGAATCATGTAGCTGCCGAAAGCGCCGCCGTTCTTCTTCATGGCCCCTACTGCGGCCTGACCCGTAATTGCGGTACCGATCGACGAAGCGACACCTGCCAGACCCACCATCAGCGCTACGCCGACGTAAGCCAATACCAATGCTGTTGTTTCCATAATGAATTGATTTTTTTATTGTTTTATCGGTTTAATTCAGTTTGCGTAAGGGGTCGAACGAGCGGTTGCTCATCTCGAATCCCGCGTTTTTGTAGAACTCCACGAAGGTGAGTCGCATCGGATGGACGAACGACGAGATCGAGGACATGAAGAGATTGATGCCGTGTCCGACGAGCAGGATCAGCACGATGACGATCTCGCGCACGATCGGAATGTCGGGGCTCAGCCCCGTAGCCAGCGAGTTGAAGACCAGCGCCAGCACACCGCCCGAGAGGCCGATGGCGAACAGACGGATATATGACAACACGTCGGAGAGGATACCCGTGAGGTTATTATAGGTGTCCCACAATCCCAGCCCGAAATTCAGCAGCGGGTTCTTACCCGGCGAATTGAAGAACAGCATCAGCACCGCGCCGACGCCGAGCGTCGCATAGAACGCAGGCGAGGAGGTGGTATAGAACGGGATCACCCACCCGGGGTTGAGCATCGGCAGTCCGGCGGCAAGGCTCCCGCCCAAAATGACCAGCAGCCACCCCAGCGAACCGAGCGAATAGCGGAACCCGACGGTGGAGGAGATCATGACGATCTTGAGCACCATGCCGAACATGATCTGCACGAGGCCGATGGCCAGCGCGATCGAGAAGAACTGGCCCTGGAAATCGAAGAAATGGATCGACGGGAACCATTCCGACATGCTGATGCCGAAGAACGAACCGCACAGCAGCCCGAAGAGGATCGTCGACACGCCGCACAAGGTGGCGAACCACGCGGCCTGGCGCATCATGCCGGGCTTGCGGTTCTTGGAGAGCATCCAGGCTCCCAGCAGCGCCAGGATGGCACCGTAGCCGGCGTCGTTCAGGCAGATGCCGAAGAAAAGCACGTAGAACGGTGCGAAGAACGGCGTGAGATCCATCGTGCCGTATTTCGGCCGGGCATACATGTCGCCCACCAGTTCGAAAACGCGCGCGAACCGGTTATTCTTGAGCTTCACGGGCGTATCGTCCTCGGGCGTAGGGTCTCCCTTGAGATAAACGACATTGGGATACGCCTCCAGCAGGGCGTCGACCTTGTCGGAGGTCTCCTTCTCGGCCCAGCCCTCCATGACGACCAGCGTACCGTCGGCGGCCTGCTGCGCCGTGGCTTTCACGCGCACGCCCTGCAAGCGTTCCTTCAGCTGCGCAGCGTGTGCCGCGAGCAACTTCTCCGAAGCCGCCACGCGCGAGAATTCGGCGTCGAGAGCCCGCAATTCCTGCTTCGCCTCGGCGATACGGCGTTCCGCCTCGCGGACGTCCATCGAAGGAGCCTTCATCTCCTGCGCATCGAGCGTCACATCCTCGCCCGGGGCCGTCACGACGACGAAATAAGCCGTAGAATCGGTACGGTTGATCAGCGAAAGCGTATAGCGTTCCGACCATTCGGGCCCGAACTTGTCATAGTTGCTCTTCGGGGTGAAGAAATAGCGTAGCACGATGCCCTGCGAAGCCAGCGCCTTCGTACGCTCGGGCGAGAACTCGCCCCACGGCCGCAGCTCGTCGGCCGACTTCTCCAGGCGGGCGATCTCGGCGGCGAGCGCCGTGGCCTTCTGGTGTGCGGCGGCATAGTGCTCATAGGCCTCGGCACCCGAGGCGAAGGGTTTCGCACCGGCCTCGAAACGACCTTCCCCGGCACGGAAATTCCGCAGAAAGTCGGCGGCCTTCGTATGCCCCTCGATATCGAGCAGCAGTTGCCGGTCTTCCTCCGAAGGCTCCCAGCCCGTCGTCGTGATGTCGACAAGGCCCAGTTCGCGCAGCTTCTCGATAAAATCCTCACTTTGGGCCGCATAGAGCACAAAGTCGTATTTTGCCATTTTCGCTATCATAACATCGCGCCCTCCCCGGCCTGTTGCTGTTTGGTTTTCACGATCTTCTGGGCCGACTTGGAAAGGTTCTCCTCGTCTTCCATGAAGCGTTTGATCTTACGTATGGCGTCCTCGTACCCGGGTATCTGCACCTTTTCGTACAAGTTCACCTTCTGAGTGGTTTTACGGCGTGCGTGATCCAGCAACTCCATCTTGCGGTTATACACCTCGAATTCGATTCCCAGCTGCGCCATGCGCTTGAGGATATCGATTCCGTCGGCGAACCATACGGGCGACGAAAAGAGGTCGTAGGGCTTCTCCTCGAATTTCACGTCCTGCAGGAGCGGCGTACGCACACCTGCGATTTTCTGTACCGAAAGTTCCACATCGGCGATACGCAGGAGGTCACAATCAAACTCTCCCCAGAGCGACACCATGTAGTCGTACTCGGCCTTCAGAGCGTCGAGCCGACGACGGTAGTCGCTTGCGGAGTCCTTCGCCTTCTTCACTTCGGAGCGCAGGGCCGACTCCTTACTTTTGATCGTAGGGAGCGCCTTCTGCCGCATTTTCAGCTGTTTGCCGAGGTCGCCGAGCGAGGTCTTGTTATATTGAAATTTGATTGCCATCGTGCCTTACGCTTCTTTCCAATACTTTTTGATGAGTTCCTCCTTGATCGCAACTTCCTCCTTGGAGAAATATTTGGCAAAGAGCCCCCATGCCGTGTCGAGCATCTCGGTGATGCCGATATTGACGTCGATCGAAAGGAGTTTCTCCGAATAGTCGAACGCGAATTTCAGCGTACGCTCGTCGTAGTCCGAGAGGTCGAAACCGTTCTCCAGCTTGGTCTTGGCGTTGGCCGCATCGGCGTAGAGGCGCACGCAGGCGTTCATCACCTGCGGATGATCCTCGCGGGTCTTCTTGCCGATGACGAGCTGTTTGAGGCGCGACAGCGAACGGAACGGGTCGACGATGACCTTGCCCGTGTCGGAGTCGTTGCGCAGGAACAGCTGGCCCTCGGTGATATAACCCGTGTTGTCGGGGACGGCGTGCGTGATGTCGCCGCCCGAGAGGGTCGTCACGGCGATGATGGTGATCGAACCGCCGTTGGGCAGCTGTACAGCCTTCTCGTAGATCTTCGCCAGATCCGAATAGAGCGAGCCGGGCATCGAGTCCTTCGACGGAATCTGGTCCATGCGGTTCGAGACGATCGCCAGCGCATCGGCATAGAGCGTCATGTCGGTGAGCAGCACCAGGACCTTCTGCCCCTTGTCCACGGCGAAATACTCGGCGGCCGTCAGCGCCATGTCGGGCACGAGCAACCGCTCCACGGGCGGGTTCTCGGTCGTGTTGACGAACGAGACGATGCGGTCGAGCGCGCCTGCGTTCTCGAAGACCTGCTTGAAGTAGAGGAAGTCGTCGTTCGTGAGGCCCATGCCGCCCAGGATGATCTTGTCGGCCTTGGCACGCAGCGCCACATTGGCCATCACGGCGTTATAGGGCTGGTCGGGGTCGGCGAAGAAAGGGATCTTCTGCCCCGTCACGATCGTATTGTTCAGGTCGATGCCGGCAATACCCGTGGCGATCAGCTCCGAAGGCTGGATACGGCGGTACGGGTTTACCGTCGGGCCGCCGATCTCGCGCGCCTCGCCCTCGACGATCTCACCGCCTTCGAGCGGCTCGCCGTAGGCGTTGAAGAAGCGTCCCGCGAGGTTGTCCGACACGCGCAGCTTGGGAGGTTCGCCGTGGAAGACCACTTCCGAGTCGGTCGCCAATCCCTCGGTACCCGCGAAAACCTGCAACGTCACGTTCTCGCCCATGATTTTCACCACCTGCGCCAGTTTGCCGCCCACGGTGGCCAGCTCGTCGTTGCCGACGCCCTGCGCCCGCAGGGTCACGGTCGCCTTGGTGATGTTATCGATTTTGGTATATATTTTCTGAAAAGCTCGTGTTGTCATGGTCTAAAGCTTATTTTGTTTTTTCACTCACATACTCCTCGATCTGCTTCAGGTAGCCGTTGAACTTCTCCGACTGCCACTGCGAATAGTTCATCTGGCGGAAGAGGTTGATAAGACCCTTGAAGAACTGCGAGCACTCTTCGAAATCGGCGAAGGCGAAATCCTTCCGGCAGATGTCGAGCACCATTTTATACATCATCTTCTGGCGCTCGATCGGACAGTTGGCATCGATGTCGTCGAAAGCGTCCTGCTGGAGGATCACGAAGTCGATCAGCTCCGACTTCCAGAAACGTTCGTGGTACTCCACCGGCACGCCGTCGTCACCCAGGATGTTGATCTGGTCGTTGGCCTCCTTGCCGCGCTGCACGATGGTCTTGCCGGCATACACGAGGTCTACCCAGTCCTTCTCGATATGATCGTCGAGGTATTCGCGGATCTCGGGGTACTCGAGATATTTCGAGTAGGATTCCAGCGGGTCGATGGCCGGGTAGCGCTTCGAGTCGGCGCGCCCCTGCGAGAGGGCGTAGAAACAACGCGCCGCCTTCTTGGTGGATTCGGTCACCGGCTCCTTGAGGTTACCGCCCGCGGGCGACACCGTCCCAAGGAAGGTCACCGAACCGGTCTGGCCGTTGGTGAGTTTCACAAGGCCCGCACGCGAGTAGAAGTTCGAGATGATCGCCGAAAGATCCATCGGGAAGGCGTCCTGGCCGGGAAGCTCCTCCAGACGGTTCGACATCTCGCGCAGCGCCTGCGCCCAGCGCGACGTCGAATCGGCCATGACGAGCACTTTGAGTCCCATGGCGCGGTAGTATTCGCCGATGGTCATGCCCGTATAGACCGACGCCTCACGCGCGGCGACGGGCATGTTCGACGTGTTGCAGATGATGATCGTGCGCTCCATGAGCGTATGGCCCGTATGCGGGTCGATCAGCTCGGGGAACTCCTTGAAGATTTCGACCACCTCGTTGGCGCGCTCGCCGCACGCCACCATGATGATCACGTCGGCGTCGGCCTGCTTCGAAATGGCGTGCTGGAGCACGGTCTTGCCCGCGCCGAAAGGCCCCGGGATAAAGCCCGTACCGCCCTCGGCCATCGGGTTGAAGGTGTCGATCGGACGCACGCCGGTCTCCATGATGCGCGACGGGCGGGGTTTCTCCGTATAGCAGCGCACGGCCTGCTTCACGGGCCATTTCTGCACCATCGTCACCTCGTGGTCGCGGCCTTCGGCGTCGGTCAGGACTGCCATCGTGTCGGTGATCTTGTATTTGCCCGCCTCGGCGACGCTCTTGACCGTATAGCTGTCCGTCATCGTGAAGGGAACCATGATCTTGTGCATCACCCACTGCTCCTTCACCTCGCCCAGCCACGACGCCGCCGTGACCTTGTCGCCGACCTTGGCCAGCGGCGAAAATTCCCACTCGACATCGTAGTCGACCGGATCGGTGATCGAACCGCGGGCGATGAACAGACCGTCCATCTTTTCGAGGTCGTTCTGCAGACCGTCGTAGTTGCGCGACAAAAGGCCCGGAGCCAGCGTGACTTCGAGCATGTGACCCTCGAATTCGACCCGGTCGCCGATCTTCAGACCGCGGGTGCTGTCAAAAACCTGGACATAGGCCGCGTCGCCTATGACCTTGATGACCTCGGCCATCATTTTGGTATCCCCCGTATACACGTAGCATATCTCGTTCTGGCCCACGGCTCCGTCGGCCTTGACGATCACGATATTGGAGATGATACCATTTACACGTCCTGTAGTTTTCATGAATTATCCTATTGTTTATTTTCTATCAGCCCTTTGCCATCCAGCTCGGCCATCAGGCGCTCGAACATCTCGCGTCCGCGCACCGCATCGAGCTGCGTCCAGCGCGCCACGATGTTGACACGCGCCAGGTACGACAGGATGGAATTAATGTCGAAATAGTCGAACGTCGCCAGTTCCACGGCTTCGTTCCAGCGGATCAGGTCGATCTTGTGCTCCTTCTCCACGAGGTTGGCCTCGTCGTTCACCGCCGCGATCACCGCGTCGATATAGGGAAGTTCGCCCCGAAGCCCGAAATCGGCCGCAGAACTGCGCTGCAACTGTTCGGCGACATCGCCGCCGCCCACGACGACCTCCTCGACCGCACGCCCTGCGGCGCGCGCCGTGACGGCCGCCGAAACGTTGCGCAGGTTCCGGTCGAAAGCGGACCACTCGCGCAGGAAGCGGCTCTTGGCACGGCTGCAGGTGGCGTAATAGGCGTCGAACAGCGCGGTTTCGAAACGCTGCGCCGTATCGACCTCCTCGGCGTCCTCCCCTTCGGGATCGGCATAGGCGCGCAGCACGCGGCCCACGGCGGAGGGCAGGCGCTTGGGAGCCTTCACCTCCTCTTCCAGCTCCTCGCGCGTGAAGTTGCCCAGCGGATTGTGCGCCGAGCGCCCCGCACGCAGGGCGGCGATATTCTCACAGTCGTAGTAGCCGTACAGGAGCCGCACCTCGCGGGCGTCGCCGCGGTTCACCTCCTCCAGAATCCCGGAGACGATGGCCCGGGCGTCGAAGCCCTTGGTGTCGGCGTCGAGCGCGTACTCCTTCAGGGAGGCTACCAGACAATAATATTGGGTCGCAAACATGCCTTACGCCTTGAACAACAATTGGAACACCTTGTCGCGCAGGTACTCTGCCAACAGCGCTTCGATGTCGGCGTCGGCGAACGAAATGTAGTAGCCGCCCTCCTTGGCGCCCACTTTGAAGCCGGTCTTCACCTCCTTCGACCAGCCCACCTCGACACCGGCGGCGAGCAGCTCCTTCGCACTCTCCTCGAACGCCGCGTCGAGCTTCTTGCGCTCGCCCTCGGGCAGCAGGGCCTGCAATTCGACCTTGCCCGAATCGGAACCGTTCCAGTTTTTAGCTACGGCGACGAGCATCTCCTTGATGAACGCCGGGTCCACGACGGCCTCCTTCACGCCCCGGGCCGTAGCCTTGGCGATGATCAGCGAGGCGATCTCCGACTTGATTCTGCCGACGGCCTGCTTGCCGGCCAGCGAAATCTCGGTCATGGTGTTCTTCGAAACGTCCTCGGCCTTGGCCTCCGCCTTTTTGACGATCTCTTCGGCCTCGGCGCGGGCCTCGGCGACGATCTTCCGGGCCTCGGCCTTGGCGTCGGCCACCAGCTTGTCGGCCTCGGCGCGCCCTTTCTCCAGCCCCTCGTCGTAGAGCTTCTGCGTCAACTGTTGAAGTTTGTTTTCCATAGCGTTATTTAGTTTTGATTATTGTTTTTCGGTTTTAACGCACAAATATAAAAAAGATTATCTACAATCGGGGATACTGAACAGCAATTTATCCTATTTTGACAAATTTCCGGCACAAATGGAGCAGATGTATAACCGCAGGCCCGCCGCACCGCAATGGCGGCCGCCGCAGGCCCGGGACATGCCCCGGAACTGATCGCCAAAGAGGTTGCGTTCGGCAACGGACAGATCCGCAAGGGCGGAAACACGCTGACGATAGAGGCCGTCGCCCCGGCTCCCGGATTCTCGGAGTGTTTCTTCGGACTCGACAAACTGGTCCTGCATCTGCAATAAGGGCAGTCCGGCTTCGGCGCGACACGATCCGGGCCGGCCGGGAGATACAAACGCATTCCCCGGCCGGCCCGGACAAGACGGGCGAAAGACACCCGCAAAACCTTAAACCTATTGGTGCTGGGGGCGCAGAAGATCCTGCACCACCTTCACCGGAGAGAATGTCGTGACGGGAACGTCGACGAAGACCGTGTTCCACTTCGCCATCGCACCGTTCCAGAGTCCCGGAAGCTCCTGCGCACGCAGATCGCGGCCGCCGGAGGATTTCGACGAGATGAATCCCGTCGCGGGATCGGTGTACCGGCGCAGATCGAACTTGCATCCCTTCGAATCGCGCACGCCGCAGACGAGGTCCACCGGATTGAAGTGCGTGGCCGACTGCATCAGCGGCAGGTCGTCGGGCGCGATCTGGCTCGACTCGGCGATCTGAAGCGACTCCGTGCCGTCGGGGTTCCCGACCCAGAACGGGCCGCCGCCCGGCTCGCCCTCGTTGCGGACCATGCCGCAGACGCGGATCGGACGGTCCAACACGGCGCGCAGCAGCGCAGAATCGTACTCGGCGGGGAGTTTCACGCAGAGCTGTTTCTCGATGAATTCGGCGATGGGTTCCAGCTCGGCGCCACCCACTTCGAGGGCCTTGAGGTACTCGAAGGCGCGCCCCTGGAGGTCGAGCAGAACCCCTGCAAGCACCTTTTTATAACGGACCGTGTCCCCGCGGCGGGCATCGGTCGTCACGTTGTCGATGTTCTTGATGAAGATCAGGTCGGCGTCGATCTCGTTCAGGTTTTCGATCAGCGCCCCGTGGCCCGCGGGACGGAACAGCAGCGTGCCGTCGTCCTGCCGGAAAGGCGTGTTGTCGGGATTCACGGCGAGGGTGTCGGTCGAAGGTTTCTGCACCGAGAACGAGATCTCGTAACGGACGCCGAACCGCTTTTCATAAAAGGGGACCTTTGCGGCGAGCAGCTCCTCGAAGCCCGCGACGTGCTCGGGCGAGACGGTGAAATGGATGCGCACGACGCCTCCGGCCGCGGCGTAGGCCGCCCCTTCGACCAGGTGCTCCTCGACGGCCTTGCGCGCCCCTTCGGGATAGGCATGGAAGGTCACCAGCCCCTTGGGCTTCTGCCCGTAGCCGAGCCCACGAGACCTCTCTACATCTCGTATGCCGTCTTCTGCTTGAAAA
>OJSM01002236.1_pt1 | contig 10950 bp, 9 predicted proteins | sample 1599431 | NCBI WGS metagenome assembly OJSM01 (sample SAMN04168659, study PRJEB22393) | human gut metagenome | biome: human gut microbiome; feature: stool | host: Homo sapiens | collected 2014-05-12 | reverse complement strand
GCTTATGCTGAGTGGCGAGATCGAGCACTATCTCTCGCTTGGCTGTGACCACGGCAGGCTGGAAGATCAATAATATAACAAACACAGCCCCGCTTTGGCGAAGGAGAAGCCAAAGCGGGGCTGTATTCAATGAAGGAGAAATGATGGGAATATCAGGTTACAGATTCAGTTCAAACTGTTCCGCCGTAACAGTTGCTTTGCCATCGGCGGCAAAGGTGATGCCATCGGCAGACTGGGGGGTGTAGATCCATGCGGTCATGGTCTGCTCACCGTCGTTGGCGAAAACTTCGATGCTGTTCTTATCCAACAGGATGCGGAGCTTGAGTGCACCGTTCTGGCTGCGCACCTTGCAACTGCGGCGGTGAACGATGTCGGCACGGGAACCGGCATAGCTGCGATCCAGCGTCAGCTCGGAAGTGTAGGGGTCGTAGGTCAGGCTGGTGTGATGGTCTGCATCGGCGGCCAGCTTCAGGGTGAAGGAGCGGTATTCGCCGGGCTGCACCGTGACGGTCAGGTCGGCCACACGGCCCTTGATGCCTTCCAGAGAAGTTTCGCTTTGCACCGTCACATTTTCGTGGAAGGTGCGCTTGCCATGGACGGCATCCAGCTCCCGCACGGGGGTCTGAAGAATGCGTCCGTCCTTGATATGCAGCTCCCGGGGGCAGATGGTCTGCCCGAACCACTTGCAGCCCTGGGGCTTATCCTCGGTGTCCGACCATGTCTGCAGCCATGCGGTCATGATGCGGCGGCCATCCGGGGCAAGGGTGGTCTGGGTGGCGTAGAAGTCGATGCCGCCGTCCATCAGCTGCACATTTTCCTTGGTGAAGGTGTGGGTGGCTTCGTCGTAGCTGCCGATGAAGGCAATCACGTTGTGGCCGTTGTGGAACTCGCCCTTGGGCAGCATCTCCATGGGGCCGAGCATCAAAATCTGCTTGCCGTCCAGCGGGAAGAAGTCCGGGCACTCCCACATTTTGCCGTACTGATTGTTGCAGCGTTCCAGCACCGTGACAAAGTGCCAGTCGAAGCCGTCCTTGCTCTGGAACAGTGCCGCTGCGCCGCTGCCGTCCTCGGCCAGGCAGACGGTGACGGCGGAGTAGGTGCCGTCGGCCTCACGCCAGATCTTGGGGTCCCGGAAGTCGAACTTGCTGAAGCCTTCCGGCAGGTCTTTCTGGGTCAGCACCGGGTTGCAGGCAGGCTTTTCGTAGTTGAGACCGTCACCGATGGCAATGCTCTGGGTCTGGATATCCCGCATCTCCCCATTGGGCTGCTTTTCTGCAATCACGCTGGTGTACATCAGCAGCTGCTTGCCGTCATCCATCTCGGTGGCAGAGCCGGAGAAGCAGCCGGGGCCGTTGTCCACCGGGGAATCCGGGGCAAGTGCACAGGGCAGATACTCCCAGTGCAGCAGGTCGGAGCTGACCGCATGACCCCAGTGCATGGGCGCCCACCGCACATCGTAGGGATTATACTGATAGAACTGGTGATACTTCCCTTTATAATAAGAGAAGCCGTTGGGGTCGTTCAGCCAGCCCACATAGGGGGTCATGTGGTAGGCAGGGCGTTCCGCCGGGGAAATGGCTGCGCCGTGCTCGGCCTCGTAGGCACGGGCTTTTTGTAAAGTCAAATCGTTCATGGAATCCTCCAAAGGAAAGAATTCTTATGCGTAGTAAGCATCCAGATACTTCTGCATAATGCCCAGATAGTCGGACAGGCCGTAGGCTTCCAGCTTGCTCAGATATTCGTTCCACTCTGCATCCGTAGTGCCGTTCATGATCCAGTTCGCCTTCTGCGTATTCATGTAGGTCTGCAGATCTGCCTGCAGGTTAGAGACCTGCTCGGTGTCCTCGTTGCTCATAAAGACATTGGGATAGACATAATCGTTGTTCATATCCGGGGTGTAGATCTCCTTGATCCAGTCCAGACGGTACTGTGCATCGTCCGGGCAGGTAACGTATACACCATAGTAATCATCCAGAACCGCCAGAGGCCCGCCGACACACTGCGCCTCACGGACTTCCACGGGAGAAGCATCGCCCAGAGGAGCGTGCTTCAGCATAGGCTCGCCCTTATCGTTGGTGGACATTTCAAAAATGTTAAAGCCTTCCGCATCGCCGTAAGTACCCCAGTTGTTCTGCGGAGACTGGAGGGGTGCGTACATCTGATCCAGCCATGCGCAAACCAGTGCAGGATTAGCCGCCTTTGCGGTAACAACGCACTTGCCGCGGGCAAAGCCGCTGGTGAAAGAGCCGTTCTGCGGAGTGATATTCCGGGTATCGGCGGTCAGGGCAGGCAGCGGCTCCCAGTCGGTCAGGTTGTCAATGTTGGCAACATCCCAGCTGAAGCAGACACCATAGCGGCCAGCCTTGCCCTTGGAAACATAGGTGGACCACTCCTGCGTAAAGCACTCCGGGTCAATGAGCTTTTCGGCATACAGCTTGTGCAGCCAGTCCAGACCATCACGGTAGCCCTGCTGGGTGGCGGCACAGATGACTTTCCGGTCGTTGGTAACGGCGATATGGCGGTCTTTGTCTGCATCGCCGTAGCCTTCGCCAAAGCCATTGATGAGGATGCTGGGGTCCTGATCGCCGTTGTTGACGATGCAGGACATGGGGATGATGTCGCCGTCAATGCCATACTCTGCCTTGATAGAAGCGGCGTTATCACGGAATGCCATCAGCACCTGCTCAAACTCGTCCACTGTGGTGGGCATCGACAGACCGAGGAAGTTCAGCCACTTGGTATTGATGAAGCTCATGTTGCCAATGGTCTGGATGGCGGTCTTTTCTGCGCCGAGCTGCTCGATCCAGGGCAGTGCCCAGATGTGGCCATCGCTGTCGGTACACATGGTGCGGTACTCCGGGTACTGCTCAAAGACCTTCTGGAGATTCGGCATATTGTTGTCAATGTAGTCTTCCAGATTGAGGATGACACCCTGATCTGCGTAGCGCAGCAGATTGCTGTCGGTAAAATCAGCAGTAAAAACAAAATCCGTCAGGGTGTTGGGGTTGGACATATTCAGGGTGATCTTATCGCTCCACTGGTCGGACTGGATGGCGGTCCAGTCGATGTGCACATTGGTCTGCTCTTCCAGACGCTTGAAGATGGTGCGGTTGTTCGGCTCGGGTTCGCTGCCCACAGGGAAGCTGGTCATACCGGTAAAGGTGACCTTTTCGGACAGCGGAAATGTAACGGCACCGGTCGTGTCCACAGCTGCGGCAGCAGAATTGCTGCTGCCGGTGGATTTGCCGCCGCCACAGGCAGACAGAGCAGCGGCAGAACCCGCCAGAGCGCAGACCTTGAGGAAGTTGCGGCGAGAGATCAGCTTTTTCATGGTATTTTCTCCTTTTTTGTGGTTCTTTCTTCGTGTAACAGATGAGCGTACCGGCTCATAAAATTCTGGAATATCCTCAGCCTTTAATGGAACCAGCCATGATGCCGGCATCAAAATACTTCTGGAAGAAGGGATACATCACCAGCAGCGGCAGACTGGAAATAATAATGGTTGCATATTTGAGCAGCTCTGCCATCTTCGCACGTTCGGCAGTGCTCTGGATATCTGCGATCATGCCGGATTCCGGCTGGCTCTGGATCAGGATGGAACGCAGCACCAGCTGCAGCGGCTGCTTCGATGCGCTGTTCAGGTAGATCATGGCGTCAAAGTAGCTGTTCCACATTGCCACGAACTGCCACAGAGCCAGAACTGCCACCACCGGCATACAGACGGGCAGCAGGATCTTGAAGAAGTAAAGCATCTCGCTGGCTCCATCCACATCCGCAGCTTCGCGCAGCTCACGCGGGATGCCTTGGTAATAGGTACGGGCAATGATCATGTTCCACACGCTGAATGCTCCCGGCAGAATGACCGCCCACATGGAATCCAGCAGACCCAGATTGTTGATGAGCAGGTAGGTGGGGATCAGACCGCCGCTGAAAAACATCGTGATCACAAACAAGGTGTTGAAGATCGCTTTGCCTTTGAAGTCCGGCAGCGACATGGGATAAGCGGCAAGCATCGTCACAGCTACCGAGATGATGGTGAAGATGATCGAGTAAAGTACCGCGTTCCTGAAGCCGACCCAGATCTGCTTGTCCGAAACGACACGCTGGTAAGCATCCAGACTCCACTTGCTGAAATCAAAGGAGATTCCCTTGTTTTGCAGAGTGACCGGGTCCATAAAGGACGCGATGACGATGTAGATCATCGGAACGATGATCGCCAGCAGGAACAAGCCCAGAAGTGCGTAGCCGCAGTACAGGATGATCTTATCTTGTCTGGTGTAGAGGGCCATTTTTGATTTTTTCTGTTTTGCCATGGTAAACCCCTCCTTACAAGCCCTTGCCATCGTTCATTTTGGCAACGATCTTGTTCACTGCGATCAGCAGGATGACGTTGACAACGGTGTTGAACAGACCGACTGCCGTGGAAAAGCTGTAATCGCCGTCCAACAGGCCCTTTTTATAAACATACGTTGCAATGATCTCGGCAGTGTTCAGGTTCAGGTCGGTTTGCAGGGCATAGGCTTTTTCAAAACCGATGCTCATGATGTTGCCTGCCTGCAGGATAAACTGAATCACGACCATATCCTTAATGGCGGGCCACTCCACCGTCATGATCTGCTGGATCAGGTTTGCGCCGTCGATCATCGCAGCTTCCTTCAGATCTTTGCTGGCGTTAGAAAGGGATGCGGTGTACATGATGGATGCCCAGCCGGCACCCTGCCAGATGCCGCTGATGATGTAGATGGGGCGGAACGCTTCCGGCAGCGTCATGAAGTTGATGCTGGTGTGAAGCAGGCCGTTCACCGGACCGGTGACACTCAGCAGCACCCGGACGATGCCGCACAGCACGATGACCGAGATGAAGTTGGGCATATACAGCACCAGCTGCACCTTCTGCTTGATCTTCTTGCTCTCGATACGGTTGAGCAGGAATGCCAGCAGGATGGGGATCGGGAAGCCCCACAGCAGACCGTAGACGCTCAGCTTCAGGGTGTTGATCAGATAGCGCTGGAAGTCCGGCGAGGACATGAAGCGGGTAAAGTTTTTGAAGCCTACCCACTCGCTGCCCCAGATGCCTTTGAAGGGATTGTACTTCTGGAACGCGATCAGCACACCGCCCATGGGAGCGTACTTGAACACCAGCGTCAGCACCACGGCAGGCAGCAGGAACAACAGGTAAAGCTGCCAATGCCGCTTGATGTAGACCCATGTGTTGTGCAGCTTGCGTTCTGCTGCCAGCACAGCCGTTTCCGACGAGGCTGTCTTTGCTTTCATGAATCATTCTCCTCCTTTTTGATTTGTTTGCCGCTTGATTTGCATTTTACATTTGCACCTTTGAATTTTGCACTTTTTACTTTGAATGTGCAAATGTAAAACTCTGTAATTCATTTATACCACGCAAGCAAGCGAATGTCAACGATAATTCATAGTATATATCAAGAAATACTGTGGATTTGTACAGATGCACAAATTCGAAAGTGCGCAAATATGCAAAATGATGATTTGCATTTTTACGTTTGACTAATTTGTGCATTTGCACTATACTGGAGTCATAAAGAACAAGATCCGTCACCAGACTTTATCTATAAAAAAAGAACATCCGCTCCTATATTATAAAGAAAGAGGATGACTTATGGCAACCAAGGTCACCATTCAGGATATTGCAAACGAACTGCAGCTTTCCCGCAACACAGTTTCAAAGGCCATCAACAACACCGGTGTGCTGGCAGATGCCACACGGGAGAAGATCCTGCGCAAAGCCGCCGAAATGGGCTATAAGCAGTTCGCCTATCTGCCGCTGTTTCAGGAAGACGCTGCAAAAGCAGCAGAGCCTTTCATTCTGCCGAGTGACAAACGGGAGATCGCCATGCTGACGACCCAGTTTCTGAGCAGCTCTCACTTTTCCTCCACGATGCTGGATCGTTTCCAGTCGGAAATCAACCATCTGCACAGCGGCATGACCATTCATCGCATTTCTCCCATAGAGCTGAAAGAGAAAAAACTTCCATCTTCTCTCAACATCCAGCGCACAGCCGGCATCATCTGCATTGAAGTATTCGACTATGACTACGCACAGATGCTGTGCGATCTGGATGTTCCGCTGCTGTTTGTAGACACCCCTGTGATGGATATGCGTCCTCCTCTTAAAGCCGACCGCCTTTATATGGAAAACCGCATTGAGATCCAGAATGCAGTGGCCCACATGGTCCAGCGCGGCAAAAAACGCATCAGCTTTGCGGGGGATAAAAACCACTGTCAGTCCTTCTTTGAGCGTTATATGGCTTATAGGGATGCAGTGGAGCATTTTGGTCTGACAGAGGGCCTGAGTACCTGTGCGATGCCATCGGGACAGCAGAACTATCCGGTATCCCTGTACGAAACCATCCGTCGGTTCAAAACGATGCCGGATGCCTTTGTCTGCGCCAATGACTTTGTTGCCATGGATCTGGTCAAGGCATTGGATGAGCTGGGGTATTCGGTTCCCGATGATATCTGGGTCTGCGGCTTCGATGACAGTCAGGAGGCTTCCTACTTTGCCCCCCGTCTGACTTCGATCCATATCCATGGACAGATCATGGGCTACACCGCTGCCAATCTGCTTATGACCCGCATCGAAGAGCCATCGCTGAACTATCGCACCGTCTATACGGAAACCAACCTGATCCTGCGCGAATCCACAGGAGATTGAGCGAAAGGAGAACCCCCATGCGTGACCTGTGCAATACGGACAAGCCGCTGTTTGCTGTGCTGACGAAATTGACTTACAGTGCTTACCTGAACATCTTATGGCTCGTGTGCAGCCTGCCCATCGTTACCATAGGGGCTTCTACGACCGCATTGTTCTACGTCACGCTCAAAATGGCGGAAGATCGGGACGATGGTCTGACCCGGATGTTTTTTAAGGCGTTCCGGGAAAATTTTAAGCCTGCCACAAAACTCTGGCTTATCCTGCTGGCAGTCGGCAGTTTCCTGGCTGCGGATGGCTTTGTGCTGCGCCGAATGTGGAGCGAAAACATTTTCTGGACGCTGCTCACTGCAGTGCTTATTGGTGCGGCAGTTCTGTACGGCATCGTTCTGCTGTATACCTTTCCTCTGCTGGCACGGTTTGAAAACACCACCTTCGGCATCCTGAAAACAGCGTTTCTCGTGGGTGTCCGGTATCTGTTTTGCACCCTGCTGATGGCGGCGATCTATGGCATCATGGGGTACGTCATCGTGTTTGTGTTCACGCCTGCATTCCTGCTGGGCATGGGCTTCTGCGCCATGCTCTGCTCCTTTCTGATGCTTCGGATCCTCTATCTGATCGGTGGAGACCCTGATGCAGTACACGAGGAATACGACCATGACAAAAACTGACCGGGATACGCTCCGCTCCCTCCATGGGCGCAAAAAGTGGGAGCACATCTGGGCATATTACAAGCTGCCCATTGCGATCGTACTCATCGTCGTCTATATCCTCGGGTATGCAGCCTACCGCCATGTGACGAAAAAAGAGGATGTGCTTTACCTTGGTCTGGTAAATATCACTGCCGGGTCTGATCTGACGGAACAGCTTACCACCGGCTTTGCCGAGGCGCAGGGTCTGACCAAAAAGCAACAGGTCGATCTGCTGTCCGGCTTGCTGCTCAGCGAGAGCGAACGCGCAGAGGAGCAGTATGTATATGCTTCGGAGATGAAGCTGCTGGGTGCAGTCAGTGCCCAGCGGTTAGATGTTGTTCTGATGGACGAATATGCACGGGATCGACTGTTGGCAGATGATTATTTTCTCGATCTGCGGACACTGGATGCGTCTTTCCATGCACTGCCGGGTCTGAACGCCGGTGGGACCGTGCTGGATATTTCGGACACGCCGTTTGTCAGGCAGGCAGGTTTTTCTGGCAAGGTCTATCTTGGGGTAGTGCAGAATGCACCGCACCCGGAGCGTGCAGCCGCTTACATTCATTATCTGTTCCAGCGGTGATCGTTGGGTTTTAGCTTATAGGATAAAAATAAGGAGAAAACGTATGGACATTTTAACGATTGGTGAAGTTTTGATCGACCTGACCCAGACCGGCAAGGATGCGCGCGGCATCCCTCAGTTTGCCGCAAACCCCGGCGGTGCACCGGCCAATCTGGCGGTGGCAGCTGCCCGGCTGGGCGCACAGACTGCCTTTATTGGCAAGGTGGGTGCGGATGCCTTTGGCCGCTACCTGAAAGAGGTTCTGGCAGAAAACAAGGTGGACGTTTCCGGCATGGCGGTGGATGCAGACCACCCCACCACCATGGCGGTGGTCTCGGTGGATGCCACCGGTGAGCGGGATTTCAGCTTCTACCGCAGCGCCAACGCTGACGTGATGCTGAGCAAAGAGGACATTTCGGAGGGCGCTCTGAAAGCTGCCAAAATCGTCCACTTCGGCTCTGTCAGCCTGACCGCTGACCCCTCCCGCACCGCTACGCTGGACGCTGCCGCCCGCGCCAAAAAGCTGGGTGCTGTCATTACTTATGACCCGAATTACCGTGCAAACCTCTGGAAGAACAAAGAGGAAGCCATTGCCCAGATGAAAGCTCCCCTGCCGCTGGTGGATATTCTGAAAGTTTCCGATGAGGAGCTGCCCCTGCTCACCGGCACCACCGACTGCGAAAGCGGCACGGCACAGCTGGCACAGAACGGCATCCGACTGATTTTCGTCACCTTGGGTGCAAACGGCGTGTTCTACCGCTTTGGGGAGAAGACCGGTCATGTGGCAGGCGTTCCCTGCAAGGTGGGCGACACCAACGGCGCAGGCGACACCTTCTTTGGGGCGGCTCTGTCCAAGCTCTGCAAGGAGGAGCTGGACACCCTGACGGTGGACAAGCTGGAAGGCATTCTGGCTTTTGCCAACAAAGCGGCCAGCATCACCACCAGCCGGCATGGTGCTATCCCCGCCATGCCCACCCTTGCAGAAGTGGAGGGCTGAACCATGGCAGTAAAGCAGGAATTTGAGTCCCGGTTTGCCAAGCACAAGGACGAGCTGGAATGGCTGTTCATGGAACTGTACCACAACCGGGAAGGGCTGGAGGTTCTGGAGCGGGAGATGGCAGAAGCCTACAACGCCCGCAGCGCCGAGCTGAAAGCACTGGACAAGGCACGCTCTGCCGACCCGGAGTGGTACAAGCGGGGCAATATGTTCGGCATGACCATGTACACCGACCTCTTTGCCGGAAATCTGAAAGAACTGGCAAAGAAGCTGCCCTACCTCAAGGAGCAGAAGCTGACCTATCTGCACCTGATGCCCCTGCTGCAGATGCCCCACCCCCACAATGACGGCGGCTATGCGGTGGAGGATTTCGATACCGTAGACCCGGCTCTTGGCACCAACAAAGATCTGGAAAACCTGACCCGGGAGCTGCGGAAAGCCGGCATCAGCCTGTGTCTGGATTTTGTCATGAACCACACCGCCAGCACCCACCGCTGGGCCATGGCGGCAAAAGCGGGCGACCCGTGGTTTCAGGCCTATTACCATCTCTATGACGACCGCACCATCCCTGACCAGTACGAGCAGACGGTGCCGCAGGTGTTCCCCAACACCGCGCCCGGCAACTTTACATGGTGTGAGGAGATGCACAAGTGGGTGCTGACCACCTTCCACGACTACCAGTGGGACCTGAACTACGCAAACCCGGCGGTGTTCGTGGACATGACCAAGAGCATCCTGCATCTGGCAAATCTCGGTGTGGAAGTGTTCCGCATTGATGCGGTGCCTTATATCTGGAAGCAGCTGGGCACCACCTGCCGCAATCTGCCGCAGGTGCACACCATCGTGCGGATGCTCCGCATGGTGCTGGAATGTGTCTGCCCGGCGGTCATCCTCAAGGGCGAGGTGGTCATGGCTCCCAAGGAGCTTGCCGCCTACTTCGGCACCCCGGAAAAGCCGGAATGCCACATGCTCTACAACGTGTCCACCATGGTCAACCTGTGGGGTGCCCTTGCCAGCCGGGATACCCGGCTGCTGAAAGCCCAGCTGGATGCCCTCCACGCCCTGCCGGACAACTGCTGGTTCGTGAACTATCTGCGCTGCCACGATGATATCGGCTGGGGTCTGGACGAGGCGGTGGAAAAACGGCTGGGCATCGACCCGCAGAAACACAAGGAATATCTGTACCACTTCTACGAGGGCAATTTCCCCGGCAGCTGGGCAAAGGGCGAGCTGTACAACTACGACCCCGCCACCGGCGATGCCCGGAGCTGCGGCACCACCGCCAGCCTGTGCGGCGTGGAACAGGCACTGGAAAAGGACGATAAAACCGCACTGGACTATGCGGTGAAGCGTGACCTGCTGCTGCACACTGCCATGGCGTTTTTGCAGGGCTTCCCCATGCTGAACTGCGGCGATGAAATTGCACAGCTCAATGGCTGGGACTACAAAAACGACCCCGACCGTGTGGAGGACAGCCGCAACCTGCACCGCAGCAAATTCAACTGGGAAGATGCCAAACAGCGCACCCGGAAGGGCACGCTGCAAAACGCTTTGTGGCAGGGCATGGAGCAGCTGCGCCAAATGCGGGCAGACCCCTGCTTTGCCCCGGATGCGTGGGTAACAACTTGGGACAGCCACAACCCCGGCGTGCTGGCACTGGTACGCAAGCGCGGCGAGGAAACGCTGGTGGGACTGTTCAACTTTACCGAGTACCCGGCAGGGGCCAGTCTGGACGCTCTGGGCGGCGAGTATCACACCCCGGAGGGCACTTCCGTCTGGTTGGCGGATGTGGAACTGGAACCCTATCAGGCGCTGCTGGTAAAAAACAAATAAGCAAAACGAACCCACCTGGCTCTCTCTTTTTGCCAAAGTTTTCAGAGCATTTTCTCGCAAACCGCCGAAAGTGTCGTGTTTTCAAAACTTTTTGTTGACACAGCTCGATTTATGTGGTAATCTATTCCAACAATTTAATATAACATATTTTACTTAGAGTTCCAGCTCGGCTCCCAAAGGA
>OJSM01002185.1_pt1 | contig 11188 bp, 5 predicted proteins | sample 1599431 | NCBI WGS metagenome assembly OJSM01 (sample SAMN04168659, study PRJEB22393) | human gut metagenome | biome: human gut microbiome; feature: stool | host: Homo sapiens | collected 2014-05-12 | reverse complement strand
GAATCAGAGAAACAACCATTCCCGAAACTCCGTAATAAACAAGTTTCTTGCGGCCCACCTTATCGATGATAGCAAGAGCCAGAACGGTGGTCAAAGTATTGACTAGTCCTACCAGAACTTGGTAATAGAGAGAAAGTTTGTGGCTCTCATATTGTATTTTAAAGAAAAAGCTTAATTTGTATAAAAAAAATTCTATCTTTACCGCGTTAAACTAACTAATACCCCCATTATGAAAAGAAATCATTATTTTCTCCTCTTTATTTTATTAGGATTTTTCTTTAGTGTTCAAGCTTCAGATACTGTCCGAGCTTCAGATACAGTTTTTATCCGTGAAACACAAATCCCCATTCTGATAGAACGGCAAGACAATGTTTTGTTTTATATTCGTTTGGATGCTGAAGAAAGTAAGTTTCTGAATGAAGTCGTATTAGATTTCAGCAAAAGCACGCCACAGCACGATATCCAGTCAGTAAAACTCTATTATGGAGGCACGGAGGCATTGCAGCATAGAAATAAAAAGTGTATGGCTCCTGTAGAATATATATCCAGTTTTCATCCGGGAACTACCTTATCTGCCAATCCGTCGTATTCGGTGAAATGTGCGGAAGTAGTGAGACCTTCCAATAAAGTAGTACTTAAGAGTAATTATAAATTATTTCCAGGTGTAAATTTTTTTTGGATTAGCTTGCAGATGAAAAAAGGGACTTCTTTATATACCCGAATAAACTCTGAACTATATGCGGTAAAAGTAGATGGCAGAGATTTGACTTGTAAATATCTTTCTCCTAAGAATATCTCTCATCGAATGGCTATCGGCGTACGTCACGCAGGAGATGACGGATCGGCAGCTTTCCGTATTCCGGGATTGGTGACTACGAATAAAGGAACTTTGTTAGGAGTATATGATGTTCGTTATAATAGTAGCGTTGATTTGCAAGAATATGTTGATGTTGGGTTGAGCCGTAGTACAGATGGAGGAAAGACATGGGAAAAAATGCGTCTTCCTCTTTCATTTGGTGAGTATGGTGGTTTGCCAAAAGCCCAAAATGGGGTAGGGGATCCTTCTATTCTGGTAGACACAAAGACAAATACTGTATGGATAGTTGCTGCATGGACACATGGTATGGGTAATCAGCGTGCGTGGTGGAGTTCACATCCGGGAACGGATATGAATCATACAGCACAATTGATGATGGTAAAGAGTACTGACGATGGTAAAACGTGGTCGGAACCAATCAATATAACGGAACAGGTGAAAGATCCATCCTGGTATTTTCTACTTCAAGGACCGGGACGGGGAATAACGATGAGTGACGGTACATTGGTTTTTCCGACCCAGTTTATAGATTCGACACGTATCCCTAATGCCGGAATTATGTATAGCAAGGATCAAGGTAAGACATGGAAGATGCATAACATGGCCCGTACCAATACCACAGAAGCCCAAGTTGTAGAAATAGAACCGGGAGTTTTGATGTTGAATATGCGTGATAACAGAGGAGGTAGCCGGGCGGTATCCATTACAAAAGATTTGGGCAAGAGCTGGACCGAACACGCTTCTTCACGTAAGGCACTTAATGAGCCCGTATGTATGGCCAGCTTGCTGAATGTCAAAGCACTGGATAATGTGTTGAACAAAGACATCCTTCTATTTTCAAATCCGAATACAGTAAAAGGACGTGACCATATTACAATAAAGGCAAGTTTGGATAAAGGACTTACTTGGCTGCCGGAACATCAACTTTTATTGGATGAAGGTCCGGGATGGGGATATAGCTGTCTGACTATGATTGATAAAGAAACTATAGGCATTTTATACGAAAGTAGTGTAGCACACATGACATTTCAAGCAGTGAAGCTTACAGATATTATTAAAGAATAAGATAATTATATTATGAAGAAAGCTATTTTTGGTGGATTATTGTGTTTTACCTGATTAATATATTTTGTTAAATTATCCGTGGAATATGATGGAAAATGTGAAATATGGCAGAAAAATAATATCTTTGACTCCATAAATTTATTAATAACTTAACACTTAATTTTTTAATTTATGAAACAACTGTTGAAATTAACCGGATGCTTGGCGGTGGCAGGGCTTTTTGTTTCTTGCCAGTCAGTTCAGCAAGAAGCTAATTATCAGGTAATTCCTTTGCCTCAGGAAATCGTTGTAGAGCAGGGAATCCCCTTTATCCTGAAAAGCGGAGTAAAGATTCTCTATCCGGAAGGAAACGAGAAGATGCAGCGCAATGCGAAATTCCTGGCCGACTATCTGAAGACGGCTACGGGAGAAGACTTTACCATTGAGGCCGGAACAGAAGGAAAAAATGTCATTATCCTGGCTTTGGGAACAGAAAATGAGAATCCGGAAGCCTATCAGCTGAAAGTTGCCGGTGACGGAGTAACCATTACCGGTTCTACGGAAGCCGGAGTATTTTATGGTATCCAGTCTTTGCGTAAATCTTTGCCTATTGCTGTGGGAGCAAATATAGCCCTCCCGGCCGTAGAAATCAAAGACGCTCCCCGTTTTGGTTATCGTGGCGCCCATTTTGATACCAGCCGTCATTTTTTCACGGTAGATGAAATAAAGACTTACATCGATATGCAGGCATTGCACAACATGAATCGTTTGCATTGGCATATCACGGACGACCAGGGGTGGCGTCTGGAAATCAAGAAATACCCGAAGCTGACAGAAATCGGTTCCAATAGAACGGAAACCGTCATCGGACGCAACTCCGGTGAGTATGACGGTAAACCTTACGGTGGATTTTATACGCAGAAACAGGCAAAAGAAATTGTAGAATATGCTGCAGAACGTTACATAACCGTTGTTCCTGAAATAGATCTTCCGGGACATATGCAAGCTGCCCTTGCTGCTTACCCTGAACTGGGTTGTACCGGTGGTCCGTACGAAGTATGGAGACAGTGGGGAGTATCCGAAGACGTGCTTTGTGCCGGAAATGATCAGGTATTGAAATTCCTCGAGGATGTATATGGAGAATTGATTGAAATCTTCCCGTCGGAATATATCCATGTGGGTGGTGACGAATGTCCGAAAGTAAGATGGGAACAATGTCCGAAGTGCCAGGCACGTGCCAAGGCGTTGGGCTTGAAATCGGATAAGGAACACTCTAAAGAAGAACGTTTGCAGAGTTTCATTATCAATCATATCGAGAAATTCCTCAATGCTCACGGACGCCAGATTATCGGTTGGGATGAAATCCTTGAAGGCGGACTTGCTCCGAATGCCACTGTGATGTCATGGCGCGGCGAAAAAGGAGGTATTGAAGCCGCCAAGCAGAAACACGATGTCATCATGACTCCGAATACTTATTTATATTTCGACTACTATCAGTCTAAAGATATCGAAAATGAACCTTTCGGTATCGGAGGTTATCTGCCGATGGAAAGAGTATACAGCTACGAGCCTATGCCAGCTTCTCTTACTCCGGAGGAACAGCAATGTATAAAAGGGGTACAAGCTAATCTTTGGACCGAATATATCGCTACATTCCCGCATGCGCAATATATGGTATTGCCCCGTTGGGCTGCTTTGTGTGAAGTTCAGTGGACGAATCCCGATAAGAAGAATTATGCAGACTTCCTGTCTCGGCTTCCTCAGTTAATCAAATGGTATGAAGCCGAAGGATATAATTATGCTAAACACGTCTTTGAAGTGCAGGTCCAATTTGAACCGAATCCGACAGAAGGAACATTGGATATTATGTTATCTACTATTGATAAGTCCCCTATTCATTATACTTTGGACGGTACGGAACCTACCGTTGCTTCTCCTTTGTATGAAGGCGTGTTGAAAGTCAAGGAAAATGCAACTTTGTCTGCCAAAGCTATTCGTCCTTTAGGAGACAGCAAGGTGCTTACCGAGAAAATTGATTTCAGCAAATCCAGCATGAAGCCGATTGTTGCCAATCAGAAAATCAATGAACAATACATGTTCAAGGGAGCTGCTACATTGATAGACGGTCTGAAAGGAAACAGTAGTTACAAATCCGGCCGTTGGATTGCTTTCAACGGGAATGACATGGATATGACGATTGATCTCCAACAACCCGTAGAGATTTCAAGCGTGTCCATCTCTACTTGTGTGGCCAAAGGCGATTGGGTATTCGATGCGAGAACTGTGGCCGTAGAAGTTTCGGATGACGGAAAGAACTTTACTAAAGTTGCTTCCGAAGAATATCCGGAAATGAAAGAAGATGATAAAGACGGTGTCTATGATCATAAGTTGACCTTTACTCCGGTGAAAACGCAGTATGTAAGAGTTATTGCATCACCGGAGAAATCAATGCCGGCATGGCATGGTGGAAAAGGTAAAAACAGTTTCTTGTTTGTAGACGAAATCAGTATTGATTAATGAATATAAGAAATAGATACGCTAAAGTTTGTCTTTTCTTATGGATATTAGGGATGTGCCTTGCGGTGCATCCCATCAAAGCACAGTCCGTAATTCCTGTTCCATTGAAAATGGAGCGGGGTGCGGACTACTTTTTTCTATCAGAAAAGACAAAACTTTATACAAACTTAGAGGGGGAAGAAGCGAGGCTTTGGGAGAACTGTCTGCAAGCACTTCCTGTTTCGTTGAAGAAAGGTTCGAAAAAGGACGTACGCCAAGTACTTTCACTGCTGATAACCGGAAAGAATGAGCGGTTGCCCTCTCCGGAAAGTTACACACTGTCCGTCACTCCCCGACGAATCATTATCCGTTCAACTTCCGGAGCCGGATTATTTTACGGAATGCAGACACTGTTACAGTTGCTTACCCCTTCGGGCACGGGCTATTCCGTCGCATCCGTTGAAATAGAGGATACTCCTCGTTTTGCTTATCGTGGTTTTATGCTCGATGTTTCCCGCCATTTCTTCTCCAAAGAATTTGTGAAGAAGCAGATAGACGCATTGGCTTTTTATAAAATAAACCGGCTTCATCTGCATCTGACTGATGCGGCAGGCTGGCGCATTGAGATAAGGAAATACCCTTTGCTCACTGACTTTGCCGCTTGGCGTACGGAGCCGAACTGGAAGAAATGGTGGAACGGTGGACGCGGATACGTTCGCTTCGATGAACCTGGAGCTTCCGGTGGTTATTATACTCAGAAAGACATTTGTGAAATACTTGAATATGCCCGTCAGCATTACATGACGGTCATCCCTGAAATAGAAATGCCTTCCCATTCGGAAGAAGTGCTGGCTGCTTATCCGCAACTGTCCTGTTCGGGCGAGCCGTACAAGAATTCGGACTTCTGTGTCGGTAATGAAGAAACCTTTGCCTTTCTCGAAAATGTGCTGACCGAAGTCATGGAACTTTTTCCGTCAGAATATATCCATATCGGTGGTGATGAGGCTGGCAAGTCGGCATGGAAAACGTGCCCGAAGTGTCAAAAGAGAATGAAGGATGAGCATCTTGCCAATGTAGATGAACTGCAAAGTTACCTGATACACCGCATTGAGAAGTTCCTCAATGCTCACGGTCGTCATTTGCTGGGATGGGACGAGATATTGCAAGGAGGTATAGCTCCCAATGCTACTGTTATGTCCTGGCGTGGAGAAGAAGGTGGGATCGCTGCCGTAACCTCCGGTCATCGGGCAGTCATGACACCCGGCGCTTATTGTTATCTGGACAGTTATCAGGATGCACCCTATTCACAGCCGGAAGCTATCGGCGGATACCTGCCATTGAAGAAAGTGTATTCGTACGATCCGGTTTCCGTTTCCCTGACTACAGAACAGGCTAAACTTGTTTACGGTGTGCAGGGTAACTTATGGGTGGAATATATTCCCACTCCCGAACAGGTTGAATATATGATGTATCCCCGTATCCTCGCATTGGCGGAAGTGGCTTGGTCTGCTCCCGAGCGTAAGTCATGGCCGGATTTCCATGCCCGCGCCTTGAAAGCGGTGAGAGAGTTACAGGCAAAGGGGTATCATCCTTTCGATTTGAAGAATGAGATCGGCAGTCGTCCGGAATCCGTACAACCCGTTGTTCATCTGGCATTGGGTAAGAAGGTAATATATAATTCGTCGTATAGTCCCCATTATCCGGCACAGGGCAATACCGCTCTAACGGACGGCATACGTGGCGATTGGACGTATGGAGACGGTTGTTGGCAGGGATTTATTGACGGTGACCGGTTGGATGTGACAATCGATATGGAAACTGTTACTCCCATTCATTCCGTTACTGCTGCTTTCATGCAAGTGACGGGTGCGGAGGTGTTTTTGCCTGAGTCTGTCACAATCTCTGTCTCTGACGATGGAATCAACTTTACGGAATTGGAACACCGGACTTTTGAAGTCACCAAAGAAATTCCTATCCAGTTTACGGACATCTCATGGAAGGGGAATGCGACAGGAAGATACATTCGCTATCAGGCTCAAGCCGGAAAAGAGTTCGGAGGCTGGATATTCACAGATGAGATAATCGTGAAATAATCCGTGAAATAACCATGAGGTACTCCGTGTCCCAAAAATAAAAAAAGAAGGAATCCACTCAACCAGATTCCTTCTTTTTTTGTTATATTTATAGTATTACCTTAAAAACTAACAATTATGATACGACGACACGGTAAACTAACATTGCTCACTCTTCTTTTGTCGGCTTCGTCTAATGGTATATTCGCTCAGGAGATACCCGTTACCACGCCCATAGACTCATTGATAACTGTTGGATATGCCACCGGAAGTTTGAAAACCCTCTCCGGTTCCGTAGAGAAGATTACGGAGACACAGATGAATAAAGACCAGATAACGAACCCTTTGGAAGCAATCCGCGGACGTGTGCCGGGCTTGACCATCCAACGCGGGTCAAATGGTCCGGCAGCCTTGGATGCAGTACGCCTGCGGGGAACTACCTCACTGACCAGTGGCAATGACCCTTTGATAATCGTCGACGGAGTATTTGGCGACTTGAGTATGCTCACCTCCATTTACCCTACGGATATTGAGAGCTTCACCATTTTGAAAGACGCTTCCGAAACCGCACAATACGGTTCACGAGGAGCTTCCGGTGTGATCGAAGTCACCACTAAAAAAGGAATGAGCGGCAGAACACAGGTAGCCTACAACGGTAGCTTCGGAATTTCCACCGTCTACAAGAATCTGAAAATGCTGTCCGGCGATGAGTACCGCCGTATCGCTTCGGAACGCGGGATTTCCATTCTGGACAAAGGATATAATACCGATTTTCAGAAAGAGATTGAACAGACAGGACTACAACAAAACCATCACATCGCCTTTTATGGTGGTTCCAGTGAGTCCAGCTATCGCGTTTCTCTTGGTTTCATGGATCGTCAGGGAGTGATTTTGAATGAAGACATGAAAAACTTCACTTCGAATATGAACATGAATCAGAAAATGTTCGACGGCTTCCTGAACTGCGAGCTGGGAATGTTCGGTTCCATTCAGAAGAATCATAATCTGGTGGATTATCAGAAAACGTTCTATTCGGCAGCCACATTCAACCCCACCTATCCCAACCATAAAGACCCCGTCACCAATTCCTGGGACGGAATAACGACTGCCAGCCAAATTACCAATCCATTGGCATGGATGGAAGTGCAGGATGATGATGCCACTTCGCACATCAGCACGCACGCCCGTCTGACTTTCAATCTGCTGGAAGGACTGAAACTAAACCTCTTCGGAGCCTATACCTATAATATCGTGGAAAATTCGCAATACCTCCCCACCTCCGTCTGGGCGAACGGCCAGGCTTACAAAGGAACCAAAAAGCGAGAATCCTTGCTGGGCAACATGATGCTGACCTATAAGAAAAACTGGAAAAAACATTTCTTTGACGTGTTGGCACTTGCCGAACTTCAAAAAGAAACCTACACGGGATATTATACAACAGTAAGCAATTTCAGCACCGACAAATTCGGGTATAATAATCTTCAGGCAGGTGCACTCCGCTTGTGGGAAGGCACTAATTCTTACTACGACCAACCCCGTCTGGCATCTTTCATGGGACGTTTCAACTATACATACGCCGACCGCTACGTACTGACGCTGAACGCCCGTACAGATGCTTCCTCCAAATTCGGAGCGAACCATAAATGGGGATTCTTCCCCTCCGCATCTGCCGCATGGGTGATTAGTGAAGAAGAATTTATGAAGCAGTTGCCGATGGTGGATAATCTGAAATTCCGTATTGGCTACGGTCTGGCAGGTAATCAGAGTGGGATTGACTCATACACTACATTGAACCTTGTAAAGCCGAACGGTGTAGTCCCCGTCGGAAACTCCGCCGTCGTATCTTTAGGAGACTTGCGGAACACGAATCCCGACCTGAAATGGGAAGTGAAACATACCTTTAATACCGGTATCGACGTAGCTCTTTTCGGCAACCGCCTGCTGCTTTCCGCCAACTATTACAACTCCCGAACCACAGACATGCTTTACCTTTACAACGTAAGCGTACCGCCTTTCACCTATAACACCTTGCTTGCCAACATCGGTTCCATGCGCAACTGGGGTACGGAAATCGCCATCGGCATCACCCCCTTGAAGACCAAGGATATGGAACTGAATATCAATGCCAATATCACTTTCCAGCGCAACAAACTGCTCTCATTAAGCGGTATGTACAACGGCGAAATGCTTTCTGCTCCCGAATATAAAAGTCTTTCTGGCCTCGACGGAGCCGGCTTTCATGGAGGATACAACCACATCGTATATCAGATGGTGGGTCAACCGTTGGGCGTGTTCTATCTTCCCCACAGTACGGGACTGGAATCCGACGGAAACGGCGGATACACCTATGGCATCGCCGATCTGAATGGCGGAGGTGTCAGCCTTGAAGATGGTGAAGACCGCTACGTAGCAGGACAAGCCGTACCTAAAACGATTCTTGGCTCCAACATCAGTTTCCGCTACAAGCGTTTCGACCTGTCTTTGCAGGTTAACGGAGCTTTCGGACATAAAATTTACAACGGAACCTCCCTGACCTATATGAACATGAATATATTTCCCGACTATAACGTAATGAAGAAAGCCCCGAAACAGAACATCAAGGATCAAACCGCCACCGACTATTGGTTGGAAAAGGGAGATTATGTCAACTTCGACTATGTGACGCTGGGTTGGAACGTGCCGATTGAGAAAGTGCAGAAACTGAAGAAATATGTCCGTTCCCTGCGTCTGGCATTTACAGTCAACAACCTGGCAACCATTTCCGGTTATTCGGGACTTTCACCCATGATTAACAGTTCAACGGTGAACTCCACTTTAGGCGTGGATGATAAACGGGGATATCCGTTGGCGCGGACGTACACACTGGGATTGAGTATTAACTTTTAATGGAGGAGGAGATGATGAAACAATATATGAAAAATAAAAGTCTTTTTTTGCAGAAAGAAGAACTGCTTTCAAGGATAGCGGAACTGTTTTCAAAGAAGATCTTACGTCCTTCGGGAGTGCTGGTATTCCTTCTTATAACGTGCCTGGGTTTATTCTCATGTAGTAAGTTTTTGGAGGAAAATCCGAAAGATAAGTTACCCGAAGATGACGTTTACAATACAATCTCGGAAGTATATCTCAATGCAGTAGCTTCGCTTTATACATACGTAGGCGGTTATAGTGATAGTCAGGGATTGCAGGGAACGGGTAGGGGAGTCTACGACCTGAACACCTTTACCTCCGACGAAGCCATTATCCCCACCCGTGGAGGTGACTGGTATGACGGTGGTTTTTGGCAAGGACTTTACCTGCACGATTGGGGAATAGAGAATGATGCCATTCAGGCTACATGGGAATATCTCTATAAAGTCGTCATGTTAAGTAACAAATCACTGGAACGGATAGACAAATTCGCCGAAACTCATTCCGCTACGGAACTGCCGGCATACCGTGCCGAAGTACGTGCCATGCGGGCTATGTATTATTATTACCTGATGGATTTGTTCGGACGCATCCCGCTAGTTCAATCCTCTTCCGTAGCAATGAAAGATGTAGTGCAAAGTGAACGGAAAACGGTCTTTGACTTTGTTGTCAAGGAATTGCAAGAGGCGGCTCCTTTGTTGAGCGATGCACATAGCAACCAGTCCGGCCCTTACTATGGCCGTATCACTCGCCCCGTGGTAACTTTCCTACTGGCCAAACTGGCTTTGAACTCCGAAGTTTATACAGACAATGATTGGACGGACGGACAACGCCCGGATGGAAAAAATATAAAGTTCACAGTGAACGGCAGCGAACTCAATGCCTGGGAAACAGTCATCTACTATTGTGACCAACTCAAGACTATGGGCTACAAACTGGAACCGGAATACGAAACGAATTTCTCTATATTCAACGAACCGTCCGTAGAGAATGTCTTCACTATCCCGATGAACAAAACTCTGTACACCAACCAGATGCAATATCTCTTCCGTTCCCGCCACTATAATCACGCCAAGGCTTACGGACTAAGCGGTGAGAACGGTCCCAGCGCCACCATTGAAGCCCTCGAAGCTTTCGGTTATGAAACCGCGGAACAAGATCCCCGTTTTGATATTTGCTATTTTGCAGGAATTGTCCACGACCTGAAAGGAAACATAATCAAACTGGATAATGGAACGGTACTGGAATATCTGCCCTGGAAAGTATCTCTGGATATAACAGACACCCCATACGAACAAACCGCAGGAGCCCGCATGAAAAAGTATGAAGTCGACCCGACTGCCACAAAAGACGGTAAGTTGATGGAGAATGACATTGTATTGTTCCGCTATGCAGACGCTTTGTTGATGAAGAGTGAAGCGAAAGTCCGGAACGGAGCAAACGGAGATGAAGAACTCAATGAAGTTCGTAGCCGTGTCAACGCTTCTCCTCGCACTGCCACTTTAGAGAATATCCTTGCCGAACGTCAGCTGGAACTGGCTTGGGAAGGATGGAGACGTCAGGACTTAGTCCGCTTCGGGAAGTTTACAAGAGCTTACAGCAGCCGTCCGCAACTACCGGATGAGGCAAGTGGATATACAACTGTATTCCCTATACCGGAGAAAATACGGGTGATGAATGAGAGGTTGAAACAGAATCCGGGGTATTAGGAAGAAGATAGTAGTAATCAAAATAAAAAAATCCTCGATTTTCATCCGGAGAATCGAGGATTTATATTATTTGTTGCAGCACTTGTAGAGATAATAGCTAATGCAGAAATCCATATTATATGTAGTGTGGTTATTACTCGATC
>OJSM01002160.1_pt1 | contig 11294 bp, 6 predicted proteins | sample 1599431 | NCBI WGS metagenome assembly OJSM01 (sample SAMN04168659, study PRJEB22393) | human gut metagenome | biome: human gut microbiome; feature: stool | host: Homo sapiens | collected 2014-05-12 | reverse complement strand
TTGACAAAGGAGTTGAGCTGATATGAAAAAGAAAATCATCATATTGCTGTCTGTTGTGATAATTCTTTTGATGGGCATTGTTGTATGGTTTAATATTCCACTCGACTTGATGGACTTAGACCCTAATGAGGTTATGGAAATAGTTGTTTTCAATGGCAATAGCGGAAACGCAACACATATTACCGACAAAGAGCAGATTCAGCATATTGTCGAAAATTTGAATGGCGTCGAAGTAAAGCGGTCAAAGCCATCTTTGGGATATATGGGATATAGTTTCAAAGTTACTATTTATTTGTCTGATGGCAACGAGGCAGGCGATTGGAATAATTTTATTATCAATTCAGATGATACAATTAGAAAAGATCCATTTTTCTATTCTGTTACAAAGGGAAATATTGATTACAGCTATATTGAAGGTATCGTAGAATAACAAAAATTCCAGACTTCTGGTGAGTCTGGAACACGTGAAGCTTTGAATTTCCCGAATTTCTTAATACATTTTTGAACTGAAAAACTTGATTGAAACCGTTGGTTGACACATTTCCAAGCATAGGTGGTGGTAATGCAACTATAAAAGATGCTATGATTTTGTCAAAAGGAAAGGAGAACTGACAATGAATATAGCAGACAGAATACAATATTTACGAAAACAAAAAGGATATTCGCAGGAGGAACTTGCTGATAAGGTTGGTGTATCAAGACAGGCTGTATCAAAATGGGAAAGTGAACAAAGCACACCAGATTTAGAAAAAGTAATCGCTATGAGCGAACTTTTTGAAGTCACAACGGATTATATTCTTAAAGGAATAGAACCAGTATCAACAACGAATAGAAAGACTGTTAAGACGTTGTACTGGGGGTTTGTTTTAATATTTGCAACCATAGCAGGAATATGGTCTTTTGCTGCAAACCGATTTAATTATGATGAAATTATTATGATTATTTTAGCAGGCGGCGTAGTTGGTTTAGGAATGGCTCTAATTGTTCAGGTAATCGGCAGTATAGTTTCAAACAAAAAACAATAATAAAAGTGAAACTTTCAGTTCTACGGAGCTTTTAAAATTGAATATTGGATGATTTTACATAGCCGTTAAGGAGTAATTAAGCTCCTTAGCGGCTTATTTTATTTCACGATAGGAGGTGAGGAAAATGAAAATTAAAAAGCTGGATGACAAGCCAATGGTCATTCACACCAAGGAGAAAGCCAAGATTCATGCCCATGAACCAAAGGGAGCCAAGATTAAAGGCAGCAACATCTATACAGTAGAGAGAGGTCCTAAGACTATCGGTGCAAAGGGATCTGATGATAAAAAGAAGTCCTATCGCAAGAGTACCATTCATCAGTCAGAGTCGAAGAATAAGGGATTATCAAGATTTAAGCGAAACTATAGAGAATCAAACACTTCCATCAAGACTAAGAACACCAATCTTCACATTGCAGGAAGAACAGGTGTACTTGCAGCCGGGGCAGTAACGGAGCAGGTGGAAGGCGGGCATGAGGTATCGCAGGCAGCATATCTTGCATATGAAGCAAGCCAACCTGTTACCGGAACTGCTTCCAAGGGGGCAGCACTTTTCAGGAAAAAGGCGGCAGCCGAGGCAAAGAAGCGTATCAAGAAGGTAGAGGCAGGAAAGAAGCTGGCAAAAAAGACAGCAAAGAAAGCTGCCAAAGATACTGCCAAGGCTGTAGCTAAAGAGACAGCAAAAGAAACCGCCAAGACTACTGCCAAGGTTGCAGCGAAAACTGCTACAAAGACAGCTGCTACAGCGGCAGGAACAGCGGTTGCACCGGGAGTTGGTACTGCAATCGGCATGGCAGCCGGATATGCTGCAGGTGTGTCCATAGAGGTCAAGGATGAAAAGATGACCAACCGGAGCAGGAAGATAAAATTCTTTCTGGATAAGATGAAAGCACAGGAGAATCAGACAGACAGCGTGGCAAAACTGGTAAAGGATCTGATTGTGCGAAAAGCGATTACCTGGGTAAAGGCAGCTGCACCGATTATCGGATTGGTGCTTTTATTACTTGTTCTTGTAGTTGCCATGATTGCGGTTCCGGTTATAGCGGTGATAGCAATCCTTTACAATTCTCCATTTGCTTTATTTCTGCCACCACTTGAATCAGGAGATACCGTGCAGACAGTAACGAGTGCTTATGTGCAGGAGTTTAACCGGGATGTGAATACGAAAGTGAATGAGCATACCGGATATGACCTTGGAGAGCTTGTATATGTGGATTATGAAGGTATGGAAGAAAACCCAAGCAATTACTATGACATCATGGCAGTCTATATGGTCAAGCATGGTATCGGAGATACTGCAACAGTCATGAATGACATTTCAAAAGGCTGGCTGCAGGCAGTAGTAAATGATATGTGTTCATACACCACAAGCACAGGAACAAAGGATGTGGAAGAAACAGATGCAGACGGTAATGTAACTACTGTCACGAAGTCGGTTCTGTATGTGAATGTCACACTGAAATCGTACAGAGATATGATTTCGGTCTATGGATTTAATTCTGATCAGGTGGAAATGCTTGAGCAGATCATGAGTCCGGAGTTTATGGGACAGCTTGGATATGCCGGAAGCGGAAGTGGCGGCGGAGGCGGAAGTCCGGGAGTAAGCTCCATGACTGAGGATGAAATCAATGCCATCCTAAACGAAATTACAGACAGCAGGCAGAAAACAGTCTGCTCCTATGCACTTCACAGAGTTGGCTTTCCTTATAGTCAAGATTTAAGAGATAGCGGTAACTATTATGACTGCAGCTCCTTAGCCTATTATTCATGGAAGGATGCAGGTGTGGATATTAGTTACGGCGGTGCAACCACAGCGGCAGCGGAGGCACAGGGACTGGATGAAGCCGGAAAGACAGTCTCCTTTGATGAGTTACAGCCGGGAGACCTTATTTTCTACAGTTTTACAAGCAACGGAAGATATAAGAACATCAGCCATGTGGCAGTATATGTCGGAAATGGCAAGGTGGTAGAGGCACTTAATGAAAGTCTTGGTGTGGTCTACAGGGATGTGGCAAGCACAGGAAAGATTGTTGTGATAGGAAGACCATAACAGGAAATTTGCAGAGAGGGCATAGTCCCTCTCTGAGACTGGAGGTAAGAATGGATTTAAAAGATATGATACTGGTAACAGAAAACGACAGGGGAACAGAGACAAATATGCTGATGACTCTGGATGATTATAAGAGTTTTATAGCAATTGATGACATGTCAGAGCTTGCAGACAATTTGTTGCAGCTTGGAAGGACGCTTGGTAAAGCAGATAACTTCACAGAGTATTACAGGGCAGCAAATGTAACTGTATCTGCGAGATTCTGTCTGGATGATATTCAGCTGGGACATTTTCTTCAGGGATTTTATAACGATTCCAAAGAATTTCGGTTTGATAAAGAAGCCAGTTCTTCTGAATGTGTTGCAAAGCTTAAGGAGATTGGAATGACCGATAAGGGCTGGGTTGATGATTTTAACCTGCATTATGAAAGTGTGGACAGATCATTTGAAAGGGGACAGAAATTTCATAACTTCAATGACCATGATTACATGGTGCTTGAAGCATTATCACCAAGAAATCTTGTGGTGATGGATATGAAGTCAGGTTCTCTTACAATCGCCCTTGGTGCGACAGAGTATAAGCGTTATCCGAAGGATGAGAAGCCTACAAAGGACAATACCACAATCGGAGTATCGTGGGAGCATGGCATTTATCTTGGTTCCACACTCTCAACCACGAATTTCAAGGCATACAAGAGGGAGTATGGCACACCGGAAAAGATAGAGGATATCTATGATTACAGGGCAAAGCTAAAGCAGAAGTTCTATTTTTATCAGGATATGTCAAAGGATGATGATGTACCAAAGAAGCTGCAGAATGACTTCCTTCACCAGATGTATGAGGATTTTGGAACGATTGAAGAGGACTGTTTTTACGACAGGCTGGAAGATGGAAAGTACGATGAGGGCTTTAAGGAAAGACAGGTAAAGGAAGAAAAGAGCCGGTGATGAGATTTTTACAGGAGGCGATATCATATGGAACAGGAATTTGATGTTGAGATAAAAGAAGTGCTTTCACGAGTACAGAAAGTAAAGGCAGAGTCGCTTGACGATGCCATCAATAAGGCAATGGATATGTATTATGCAGAGCAGATAGTCCTTGGAGCAGAGGACATGAAGGGAGTTGATTTTGCACCTATCAGCGAAAGTCAGCTCCCTTCTTCATTAAAAGAAAACGGAGGAAGAGCAAGATGAAAAGTGATTCAACAACAGTAATTAAGAACATGGAGTTTTTAGTAAAGGAACTTCATAAGGAGTGGGACAGATCGGGTGCTTCTAAGGCATCCGTTATTATTTCCCTTGAGGAAGTAGATGGTATCAATGATAAGTTAAAAGAGATTATCTATCAGACACAGAAGTCAGTCGATGAGGATGAGCTGACCTTTAAACAGAGCATTGCAAAGTCCAAGGAGTGCTATGTGCTTCTTCGTGTGGTGCGTAAGATTGCAAAGAAAAAGGATAAATGCGAAAAACAGGCAATCGACAATGAATTTGCAATCGAGCTGGATAAGGATGAGTTAAAGCTATTTAAGGGATTGTTTGCAGAGATGTTTAAGTAGAGGAGGACAAAGGTATGGGCGTTGATATGAAGGTCAAAGCGATATACGATTCTGAGATTGGTAACATCACCAGATCAGAAAAGAACTGGAAGGATGTGTTAAAGGTCGCAGGTCAGTTATACCGCTATGAATTTGACAATATCGTTATGGTAACAGCTCAGAGACCTCCGGAAAAAAGCACACTCATGGCAGATTATGATACCTGGAAAAAGGTGGGAAGATATGTAAAGCGTGGTGCGAAAGGCTGCGCCATCTTCCCATCGAGGGCACTGAATCCACGCATGAGGTATATCTTTGATATCAGTGATACCGGAGGGAAGAATGTTAAGCTGACATGGGACCTTGAGGGAGAAAATCTTAAGGATTATGTGGATTTTCTTGTGTCAGAAGGTCAGATTGAGCAGTACGATAACAGCGACAGGGAGTCTCTAAAAAATATATTAAAACAGTTTACAGGAACAGATGTTTGGCTTATAATAAAAGAAGAGTTCGGAGACCGAATGACCGAGCTTATGCAGCTATCAGGTAGTGTGATAAAGGAAGAAAGTAAGAAACGCAATGGCTTACAGCAGGAAATGGACATGGAGCAGCTTGTATATGCAAGTGTCATGTATGCTGTAGGGACGAGATGCGGATTTGACTTATCTGTGCAAGAACAGGATTTTAGTCAGATCGTAAATATCAAAGACGAAGAGATCATTTACCGTCTTGGTTCCATTGTATGCGATGTCTCCTGTAGTGTTCTTAGAGAATTTAGTCGTAACTTAAAGGCAATCGAGAGCGAAAGGAGAATTGGATATGTTAGAAGAAATGACTTACAAGGAAGTGGACGGACTGCTTTATCCGCAGATAGAGATGCCGGACGAGACGGAGGATCTCACGAAGCTGGGCAAATACGGAAGGATGGCGATGAACTATCTAAAGGAGAACGAGCCGGCAAGATACAAGACGCTGATGAGATTCGGGAAGATGTACGAGAAGATGTCAGCGGTAGAGGAGGAAGCGAATCAGCTGTACGACCAGCTGGAGATGCAGTATCTGGCGAAGCACAAGCCACAGAATCCGTCATCGACAATGGAGATGTGGAAGATAAGAGAGCAGGCGAAGATGCAGGCAGAGGAAGTGGTACTGAATCAGATAGTGATGCGATTCCACTAGAATCAGATGATACAGAACTGAATAGGGAACTTGATGAAATCAATTCATTGGGTGTTAGTAAGGAAGCCGAATATACACAGGCTTCCTTTTTTTTCGACCAGAACGGGCAGGCAAGCATTGGCACCATTCATACTGAGGACGAAAACAATAATCAGTTTATGCGTCAGTTCGAGCAGGACAGAAAAGCTGCATTAGCAGGTAAATACAATTACCTGAATCCCAAAAAGTCTGCAACAGTACCAGGTGAGTATATCAAACAGGTGCTTATGAGAGGTACAGGCTTTATCGGTGGCAAGGGCAGGGTATGCAAGATTTTTGAAACAGAGATTGATGCAGGAACCAGGGCAAAGCGTATCAAAGCAGAATATGGTCAGGGAGGTGCAGGCTGGCCGGTTGACGGACTGGGACTGCACGGATATGACACATTTCATGGGAACGGACTGCGTTTTCAGTGGCGAGATGAGGATGGAGAGGTTGAAGGATATGTTTCGTGGAAAGATATCGAAAAAGAGCTTGGTGTCCTTATTCTTACAGGGGAATACCAGCCTGAGACACCTCGTATTGATGAGCTTGCGATGGACGGACTCCGTGAGGATGATGAGGTCATTGATGCCGAATATCGGGAAGTGGAACCGGAAGAGGCAGAATCAGAGATTGATGATTATGCAATACCGGATGAGCCGGAGAGCTATGCTTCTAACAGAGATTATGTAAGTGCAAAAGGCATGACACCACAGGAAGCTGCCGATGAAGACCGCATGGTAACACAGGCAGAATATGGTGCCGAGATAGAAGCTGAAACATCTGAAAAAGATCCATCAGAGCTTAAGTATATTACACCGATTGATTATGCCAAGCGTATTGCAGAGCTTGATGAAGACCTGCGTGATGCGGCGGAGATTCTTGTAACAGATTGCAGCTGCTACACTCCGTTTAGGGCATTCCTTATGGATGTGGTGCAGTCTGATTTTGCATTTATGCCAAATAAACTTGACCTTATCAGGGATATTGCATTAGGGACAGATAATGCAGAAAGAAAGGCATATTCCAACAATAAGTATGGTCTTGTGGAGTACTCAATCAGAAGCGGATATGTGAAGATCAGCTATAAGAACAGGAATGGTGTGCGTAAAGAAGGTGCTCTCGATTGGCGTGAGTTATATGAAATCTTATCTTATATGGTAAAACAGCCATTTTACTGCGGAGAAGACCAGAAGAAGTATTATCAGGAGACAAAGCAGAAGGCTGACAGGGATAAGATGAATCCGGTCTATAAGAGATTCTTTGATATCGAGGATAGTGTAAAAGCCAATCGTCTTGAAACCAGGGAAAGAGCAATAGCGAATGGCTGGGAAACCAAGATTGATGAGAATGGACATGTGGTTTCAGATGATGCAGTATCAGTATCTGTGGATGATATTCAGGCTGATACAGAATCACAGGAAACTGTAGATTTTACACCAAAGCAGGAACCAGTACAGCAAGTAGAAAGTCTTGAAAATGAGAAGAATGTTGCCGGGCAGACGAAACACAATTTCCACTATAACCTCTGGGAAATGGAAAAAGGCGGTGCTAAGACCAGATACCAGTGGAATATGGATGCAATCCGCACTTTAAAGCAGATTGAATCAGAGAACAGGCTTGCCACACCTGAGGAACAGAAAACTCTGTCGAAGTTTGTCGGATGGGGCGGACTGTCACAGGCATTTGATGAGAATAACGCAGGCTGGAGCAAAGAATATGCAGAGCTGAAAGACCTTTTATCTGATGAGGAATACAGTGCTGCAAGGGCAACAGTAAATAACGCCTTTTATACTTCACCGGAGATTGCCATGTGCATAAATTCGGCACTTGTCCAGTTTGGTTTCAGAGGCGGCAATGTATTAGAGCCATCTATGGGTATCGGTAACTTCTTTGGAAGTATGCCGGCACCAATGCAGAGAAGCAAGCTGTATGGGGTGGAGATTGACAGCATTTCAGGAAGAATTGCAAAGCAGCTTTATCAGAATGCCAATATCAGTATCACAGGATTTGAGAATACCACATATCCGGATAACTTCTTTGATGTGGTTGTCGGAAATGTGCCATTTGGTGATTATAAGGTATTTGATCCAAAGTACAACAAGTATAACTTCCGTATCCACGATTATTTTCTGGCAAAAGCACTTGATCAGGTAAGACCGGGAGGCATGGTTGCAGTAATCACCACAAAGGGAACACTTGATAAGGCAAATCCTACTATCCGAAAGTATCTGGCTGAAAGGGCAGAGCTTGTGGGAGCAGTAAGACTTCCGAATACTGCATTTAAAGATAATGCAGGAACCGAAGTGACAGCAGATATCCTGTTTTTGCAGAAGAGGGAGAGAAAGATTGATATTGAGCCTGACTGGGTACACCTTGGTGTGACTGAGAATGGCATTGCAGTCAACTCTTATTTTGCAGAGCATCCGGAGATGATGCTTGGATCTATGGAATATGACACAAGGATTTACGGACAGGACAGCAGATATACAGTCTGTGTGAATAATGATGAGAACTTCAATATGTATGAGACTCTCAATAAGGCTATCGGTAATATCAAAGCCCAGATGACAGATTTTGAGAGAGTGGCAGATGAGGCGGAGCAGACGGAGGAAGTTATCCCGGCTGATCCGGATGTGAGAAACTACACTTACACATTTTTTGAAGGAAAGCTCTATTACAGGGAAAATTCCGAGATGGTAAGAAAAGAAGTATCACAGACTGCCGAGGAGCGAATCCGAAGCCTTGATGAAATCAGACAGATAACAAGAGAGCTGATTGATATCCAGATGGATGGCTGCAGCGAGGAGGAGCTTTCTGATAAGCAGAGACTTCTTAATGTAAAATATGATGCCTTCGTAAAGCAGTATGGAGCCATTACTTCAAAAGCAAACAGAATAGCATTCAGGGATGACAGCGATTACCCGCTTCTTTGCAGTCTTGAGGAAGTAAACGAAGATGGGGAGGTGAAAAAAGCGGATATGTTTTATAAGCAGACGATTAAGGCAAAGACAGTCATAGACAGAGTGGAGACCGCTGTGGAAGCATTAAATGTATCCGTCAATGAATTTGGATATGTAAATCTTGCCTATATGCTTTCTATCTATGAGCCGGATATTACAAATGCAAAGGAAGAACTTGCAGAAAAGTCTGGACAGACAGTGGATGAGATAACTCTAAGTGACGATGCTTTGGCAGAGCTTAGAAGGGCAGTTCTTGTGGAAGAACTGGATGGACTGATTTTCCTTAATCCCGACCGCTACAACGAGAACAATCCCGATATCGGCTGGGAGACAGCAGACGAGTATCTTTCCGGAAATGTGAGAGACAAGCTTCGTGTAGCAAAGGCTATGGCAGCGGATACAGACAATCCACAGGCAGAAAGATTTGCAGGCAATGTGGCAGCACTTGAAAAGGTGCAGCCGGAATGGATTGAAGCCTCGGATATTGATGTAAAGATTGGTACGACATGGATTGAGTCGCTTGATTATGAGCAGTTTATCTATGAGCTTCTCAATACACCAAGAAGAGCAAGGGCAGTCAGAAGCCAGTTTTACAATACAGGCATTCAGGTACACTTAAATAAGATGAGCATGGAATGGTTCATCGAGAATAAGAGCATGGATAAGCATTCAGTGGCAGCTACTAAGACCTATGGTACAAGCCGCATGGATGCTTATTCTATTTTTGAGGATACGCTGAATCTTAAAACTGTAACAGTAAGGGACAGGATTGATGACGGTGATGGCAAATATCATTACGAAGTCAATAAGAACGAGACAATGCTTGCAAGGGAAAAGCAGAACATGATCAAGGAGAAGTTCAAGGAATGGCTGTTTGCAGAGCCGGAGCGAAGACAGAAATATGTGGAGTATTACAACGAGACATTCAATAACATCCGTCTGCGTGAGTATGACGGAAGCCACTTACAGTTTCCGGGAATGAATCCGGCGATTGAGCTAAAGCCACATCAGAAGAATGCGGTGGCAAGAATCCTTCTCGGAGGAAACACACTGCTTGCACACTGTGTCGGTGCCGGAAAGTCCTTTGAGATGATGGCTGCCTGCATGGAGCAGAAGAGACTCGGACTTGCCAATAAGACAATCATGGTTGTTCCAAAGCCACTTATCGGGCAGACTGCATCAGAGTTTTTAAGGCTTTATCCGTCAGCAAATATCTTAGTTGCCACAGAGCGTGATTTTGAAAAGAGCCGTAGAAAGCAGTTTGTATCAAGGATTGCAACAGGTGACTATGACTGTATTATCATGTCACACTCGCAGTTTGAGAAAATCCCAATCTCCGCAGAGAGAAAGGAGCGGATGCTTAACGAGCAGATTGATGAAATCAGCTATGCGATTGATGAGATGAAGGAGCGTAATGGAGAAAGATGGACTGTAAAACAGATGGAAAGCCAGAAGAAAAAGCTGGAGGAACAGCTGAAATCTCTATCTGATGAGAGCAGAAAGGATGACCTTATAACCTTTGAGGAGCTTGGCGTGGATTCTATTATGGTGGATGAGGCGCATAATTTTAAGAACCTTGCGATTTTTTCCAATATGAATAATGTGTCAGGCATCAGCAGCAGTGGAGCGAAGAAGTCAACGGATATGCAGCTAAAATGCCAGTATCTATCAGAGATAAATGATGGCAGGGGCATTGTATTTGCAACAGGTACACCGATATCCAATACCATGTGTGAGATGTATGTCATGCAGCTTTACTTACAGAAAGCGGCACTTGAAGAGATGGGGATTTATCACTTTGATTCATGGGCAGCGAACTTTGGTGAAGTGACAACAGCACTGGAGCTTACTGTAGAGGGAAGCGGATTCCGTTTTAAGAGCAGATTTAATAAGTTTACGAATCTGCCGGAGCTTATGAATATCTTCCGTGAGGTGGCAGATGTGCAGACCGCAGACATGCTTGACCTTGATGTGCCAGCTCTCCGTGGCGGGAAGCCTATCATAGTTGAGTCGGAGCCTGACTGGTATGTAAAGCAGGTCATGGAAGATTTTGTTGTGAGGGCAGAGCGTATCAGAGGAGGTGGAGTAGATCCAAGCGTGGACAACTTCCTAAAGATTACTCATGAGGCAAGATTACTCGGAACAGATGCAAGGCTGATTGATAAGGACGCACCAAATAATCCAGATGGAAAGCTCAATAAGGTAGCGGAGAATGTATGGAAAGAATATGAGAAAGGAAATGCCAACGGTCATATAGGCTGCCAGCTTATTTTTTCGGATATCGGCACACCGGGACCGGATAAGGACTTTACCATCTACGATTATCTGAAGGAAACACTTATCCAGTATGGTATTCCGGCAGATGAGATAGCTTTTATCCATGATGCCAAGACAGATGCACAGAGGGATGCACTTTTTAAGGAGATGAGGACAGGTAAAAAGAAAGTTCTTATCGGTTCAACAGATAAGTGTGGAACAGGTGTCAATGTGCAGACACACCTTGTAGCAATGCATCATGTGGA
>OJSM01002137.1_pt1 | contig 11454 bp, 10 predicted proteins | sample 1599431 | NCBI WGS metagenome assembly OJSM01 (sample SAMN04168659, study PRJEB22393) | human gut metagenome | biome: human gut microbiome; feature: stool | host: Homo sapiens | collected 2014-05-12 | reverse complement strand
ATGCACCAGAAGACGCTGCCCCGATTTGAGCAAAGCTGCCAGCGCCGCACGGATCGCGCCAGTACCCGCGCCCTGTACCAGCGCCGCGGCCTGTGCGTGAAACGCGTCAGCCAGCACCTGTTCCACACGCTGGGTAATGCGGGGCTGATTTAGCCCCGGCGTTAAGCCCAAATCACCGCAGGTAAGAAACTCGCTGCCAGGAAAATGACGGCAAATCGTGTCCACCAGCGCAAACTGCTTTTGCTGCGCCTCAATAAGCGTCAGGCTTTGCAGAGGAAACGTCTTCATAGGTGCCTTCCTTAAGCCGGAACGAACAGGCCAAGCCAGTAAAGAACATTCAGCAGGATGCCGGTGATCATTACTGCCACGACCGGTGCCGCCATTTTCTGTACCGGACGGCCCAGGGATTCGTTGAGGAAGTAAATGGCAACCGCGATAGAGAATCCGGTATAGCCCGCCATTTTGATTGCTGCAAAGATCGAACCGACCAGCAACGCCACTTCCATCAGCATATTCATGGCGTTACGGATGTTATCCGACGCATTACGTACCGACGGGTAGCGCCCCAACCATTTGCCGATAGAACGAAGCAGCAAGACTTCCGCCGAAATAACCACTGCGCCTAATACCGCTGCAACCATCGGATTCGGCGAGAGATAGCCCACCGCATAAACAAAGGTAAAGCCCGCAACTGCATACACGCCGGTGGCTAACGCCGTGGTGGCAATCAACGGCACAAAACCCAGCCCGCGCATAAATTCTGCCAGTGCCGCCTGGTTGATTAGTGTTTGCGATTGTTCCGGCGTTACGCCTGCGGAGTACGCTTTCTCCAGTGTGAAGATCGACACTTCACTACCGGCGAAAATCTTCATGCTGGCAACGGCAGCAATCAATGCACCCACGATGGCGATATACGGTAAGTTTTTGATAATCCGTGATGTACGCTCTTCAAACACCGACATACCGCTGGCATCGATATCATTTTCATCACGATGACGCAGGTCATGAGTTATTGCGATCCCCAGCAGCATCACCATGCCAATAAAGATTTCGATGGATTCAGGGTTAAGATGTGGGAAATAGCGTACTACCACCACACGAGTCATCAGTACCACCACGGCGGCGATCAGACTTTGCTTCCAGCCAAACTGGTAGAAAATCGCCACCAACGGGAACAGTGCAAAAGCTGAAACCACCGGCGAGCTTAATTCCCCCAGGCTACCTAATACATCCACCGGTAGCGCGGTCAGCAGCTGGTTTACTGGCAACAGACAGGTGAGGATCAATATTCCCCAGATAGCACCAAGACCAAACGCCATCAGGCTGTTTATCGCCAGTACGCCGAGGATATCGGTAGGAAGAAAGAGTAACCATGCGTTGAGCAGCCCGGTTTTCAGGGTAAAAGAGATCCCCACCGAGGCCACAAAACCAATGCTCAGACCAAAAGCGATGCTCCCCGCCTCGCGACGGTTCATATAGCCTTCAATCAGTTGTGGCAGGATCGGGCGGATACCGTCATGAAAAACGGCCGCCGAGCGATGCGCCAGAAGCGATGTCATACCCGTCAGGCACGCCACCACGATAATCTGAATATACAGATCCATAGTCGTGCCTTTTATTTTAGATGGTTAATCAGCATCGGAATCGCGTGTTCAACGTGCTCAACGGAAAGGCCAAACGCCACTTTTCCTTCAGCGATCATTTTGGCGATATGTTCGTCTTTCGCTTTAATGCCCGGCTTGGCAATGGTGCAACTTTTGTTATAGCCAATCACCGCGATAGCAATCGACAAGGCTGCGCCCGCACCGGTATTACACGCGCCGATGTAGTAATCCAGTTGTCCGGATTTCACTTTCATTGCCGCTTCCATGTCGTTGTGAATGAAAACTTCAAAACAGCCAGGAGCCGTCGCTTCAATGGTTTTTTTAATCTGCTCACGCTGTAAGCCTGCAACGCCAATCTTTTTCATGAGTCTGTCCTTATTGGAAAAATTGAGAGGGATTTTCACGTAACATCACATCCACATCGGCCTGACTGAATCCTGACTGGCGCAATTGCGGAATAAAGGTGGTCAATAAAAAGTCATAGCCATAACCACCGTTGGCTTTTAAATGAGAGCGCCGCGTAATATCCATCGACAGCATGACGCGGTTCAGCAACCCACGGTCACGTAGCGCATGGAGCATCGCAATGCGCTTTTCGTCCGGGTAGTAACTGTTCTTGCCGATGGTGTCGAACTGCACATACGCGCCGAGATCGATCATCTTCAAAATGTTGTCGAGATTGTCTTTCAGATCGCAGTGGCCGACGGTGACGCGCGAAAGATCAACTCCGTGGGCTTGCAACAGAGCCAGTTGCTCCAGCCCCATCGTGCTGAACGACGTATGCGTGGAGATCGGGCGTCCGGTCTGGTTATGCGCCAGCGCGGCGGCAATAAACACCTTCTCTTCCAGCGACGTAATCTTCCCTTCGCTGGAGCCGATCTCCGCGATAATTCCGGCTTTCAGGTCAGTGCCATCGATACCCTGCTCAATTTCATCGACCATCTCCTGCGCCAGTTCCTGCACGCTGCGGGTCGCCACATGTTCCGGGAAAAACGCGTCCTGGTAATAACCGGTACAGCCCACCACGTTGATCCCGGTTTCGCGCATTACATCGAGCATAAATTGCGCATTGCGCCCCATGTAACGGTTGGTCATCTCAATCACATTACGCACGCCCCGGGCCATCAGGTCGTTCATCTCCTGGCAAATGAACGCATACTGATCAAGGCGGCAGTCCACGTTGTTTTTAAAGCCGGAAAGATCAATATGCAGATGCTCATGGGCGAGGGTGTAGCCCGTCGGATCAAAACTCATAGGGTGTCTCCTGCAAACCGGAAGGAGGAAAGAAAAGAGCGACCATTTTGTGGCGGTGGCGCACGGAAAAATTCACACACGGTAGCCCCCACATCAGAAAGCGTGGTGCGCACACCGAGCTGCGTAGCGACCAGTCCTTGCTGATAAACCAGCACTGGCACCACTTCGCGGGTATGGTGGCTGTGACCGATGGTCGGATCGTTACCGTGATCCGCCATCACGACCAGGCAATCATCTGGCTGCATCGCCTCAACAAGCCGGGCAAGGTTACGGTCAACGACCTGCAAACGTTCGGCATAACGTGCGACGTCTTCTGCATGACCAGCGAGGTCGGTTTCCTGGATATTGGTACAAATAAACGCCGTCGGATAGGTGTTAAATTCGTTGAGGGTGATATCCATAATCCGCTGGCTATCCACCAGGTTTTGCCAGCTCACGCCATAAGGATTGCTGACGATATCTGCCACCTTACCCACCAGCACGGTTGGCACGCCCGCTTCATACAGTTTTTGCGGCACCTGCACTTTTTCATCGACACCGTAGCCCATATGTACGACCTGGAAACCGTTGTCATAGGCGCCAGAACGCGGCGCATTGATGCCAATAAAGCGCCCTTCTTTGCTTTCTGCGGCATCGAGGATGCACTGGCTGTCGGTTAACAGGCCACCAAATGTAATGACCCGACCGACCTGTACCTGCTCACGCACGATACGACCCATTTTGATTGCGTCGTCAAAAGAGATCACAGAGAGATTGGCGGTGATGTTATAGACCTGACCTAAATCCGCCTCGAGATTATCGCCAATCGCAACCGCCTGATTGACCCACAGAAATTGCAGATCATCGCCACGACGCTCAACCTGCCAGCCAGCGGAAACTAATGCCTGCTCAACACGGTCAATCACATCACGAAAGGGCATCCGCAGCGGCGGTAATGGGCGCGTACCTAAAATTTCCTGATGCCCCATAAAGGTATCGCCACCTTCATGTTGCAGCTCTGCCACGCCCCAGGTTGCGGAGTCTGACGGCTGCATATCGCCAGGCGCATAACCCAATGCGTTGATTAGCCCCAGCGTCTCCAGCGTTGGTAGCTGCAAATGCGGCAACTGGCTCAGGATGTGACCACAGGTATTCGCCCCGGCATCCTGCGGACGCACCAACGTGACATCTTTCATTGCCCCTACGCCAAAGCTATCAATCACTAACACCACAAATCGCGCCATTTACGCCTCCAGAGGGTTGCCGAGGCTGTCATAACGACCAACTATTTCTGGTTCGCCATGGTGAATACCGGACACCAACACCACATCGCTACGGGTGATAAAAATCTGCGTGCGAAAACAGAGCACCACTGCACTGCTTACCGGATGCTCGCCTGCCAGCGGCAGGGTGTAGTCGATACTGCTGTCATCCACGGCGTTGAGATATGTTTCAGTAATTCTTTGATTTTCTGGCGTAAACACCAGCGCATGTTGCGCGTGACCACGACGGTAGTAACCGCCGCCGTAGCAGTAGCTGTCGCCACGGAAATGATGGGAGATTTCACTTAACCAGAGCATCGCGATACGTTCAGGCTGATCGCCCCGCTGGTTTGCCGGAATAGTGCCCGTCAGCGCATGACCGGGTTCGGTATGAGTCACACCGTATTCCACCAGCAATGGCAGCGACGTGCAGCTGGTCGCTGAAGGCGCGTTCAGTTGCTCAATCGCAATACCAGATTTCGCCAGTTGATCCCGTGCTTGTACCAGCGTGTGAAGATTCGGTGTCGGCAAAACTTTCCCGGCAGCCTCATCCCAAAGCAGGCAAGGGAAATGGGTAAGTCCCGCCAAATGTAGCCCCGGCAGATTCTGGATTTCAGCAACCACCTCGTGCAGCGAATGCTGTACAAAACCGCTCTCCTGCCCCGGATAAAGAAAATCATCGTCGCTATAAACTTTGAGCAGCACAGACTGCACACGTCCGGCCTTCACCGCTGCCGCAGAAATTTCCCGCGCTTTGTCGAGGGTAAACACAGTGATGACGTCGGTTCCCTGTTCAACGGCGTCAGAAACCTGATGACAAGGGATTTGTACCAGATGCCCCTGATGCGCTACCGGCAAACCGGCGCGGCGCATGACTCGCGCCTCTTTGTAATCCACCGCCACAATGCCGCTGTAGCCCAGAGCCAGCAGTTTTTCTGCCAGCCACGGATTACGACCGAATTGTTTGGTCATCAGATACAGTTCAATGCCGTAAAGCCGCGCCGTCTCAATCAGCCGCTTGCCGTTTTCCAGAACTTGATCCACGTCGATCACCCAACTGTCCGGGGCGATCTTGCCCTGCTGCCACAAACTTAGTGCGGCGGAAATCAGCGACGGGTTCTGGCGTTTCAATGCTTCTACAAACATCTTGTTGCCTCGTTTCTGTTCCTTGAATTAAATATTCATTTTTTTGAATATTTAGGTTGTACGACGTGGATTTATCGGGAGCTTCAAACCTCTTCGTTAGCAGCCATCCATAATCCATAAAGGTTGGCCAGCAAATAGCCTTCTTCACACGGGTTAACTTCCAGTGCAAATTCCTTCAACAATACCTGATGCAATTGCACAACGGCTTGCCAGTGGCTGGATTGCGCCAGTTCCGCCAGCAATTCGTCATCCAGCGGCTCTATTTCTTCACCACGGCGACTGCGCATCAGTGCACTCGCCATATGTGTCATCGCCATCGTTCCTTGCTCACTGCGCACCGGTAGATGGCACTCTGTTTCCAGTACATTGACGACCTGCATCATGCCTTTGCAGATGTCCTTATCAATAACGCCTGCATCGCAAAGCAGGTTGAGTCTGGTTTCCATATCAGATGCCTTTCGTTTAATAACTGGGTTCCTGTTCCCCACTGACTACTCGCTGTTGATGAGCAAGCAGGGCATGTTTATCAACAACTGCACGCAGCAGTTGTTGCATTGGGTAATCATCGACTCGCGTCAGGACCACGGCTTCGGTGGCCTGTAAAAATCGCGGATCGTCTGTGAGCGGCGTCGCTTCTAATCCCAGCATGGTCAGTTCGTTTTCCGCCACTACGTTCCAGATAACCGCGTCAACATCGCCTTTAACAATGCGTTGTAAACTCTCGTGATAAGAGAGATCGACTCGTTCCACATCACTATCGCCAAAAAAGACATCGGTCATGATTTTCTGATCCGCCGAACGGTTATCCAGCCCCACGCGCTTCACGTTTGCGGACTCGCCTTTACGGCAAATCAACTGGTGCTCGCCAACGTAGGTATGCGGTCCCAACTCCAGCGCGAGGCATAATCCTTTTTGCGTGAGATAACTTTCCGCCGCCAGTCGCGAAACCACCGCCATGTCATACACGCCGTTAAGTAAACACTCCACGCGAATATCCGCGCCGCGCATATGCGCATAGTAAAAAGGAATGCCATCAAACTGGGCTTTCAATCCGCTCGCCAGGCCTTCGTACAAACGGGTATAGGGCAAGGGCATCGCACATACCACGTTGTTGATATCCACATGAGTCAGCAATGCTTTGTTATCCATCTCAACCAGATAACTGCCATTGCGCCCACGGCGTTCAATCCGTATCGCTCCGCTTGATTCCAGCGTTTTCAACGCGGCCTGCGTCAGGCCAACCGATGAACGGCATTCAGTTGCCAGCTCATCTATGGTTTTCAGTCGATTACCGCACTTTTCACCCAACAAATAACGGGCCAGTGTCGTGATAACGACGCCTTCTTTTTTGATAAACGTTCGACGCATAATATATTTTCAATAAAATGAATGTTTATATCTTCAGGAATTTGAAGATAAGGCGCAACAGCGAGATGTGGAAACGGCGAGGCGCTTCACATTTTTTCGGATTATTGCAAATGAGGATAAAAAAACCGGGTTTCCCCGGTTTTTTTGGCATTAATGTTAAATTACGGCTTCGCCACAAAACCAATCGCTTCGTACACCGCTTTTAGCGTACGGGAAGCGTGTGCGCTGGCTTTTTCTGCGCCGTCTTTCATCACCTGTTGCAGGAAGGCTTCATCGTTGCGGAAACGGTGGTAACGTTCCTGCAATTCAGTCAGCATACCGGAAACGGCATCAGCCACTTCACCTTTCAGATGACCATACATCTTGCCTTCGAACTGTTTTTCCAGTTCCGGGATGCTCTGGCCCGTTACCGCAGAAAGGATATCCAGCAGGTTGGAAACGCCCGCTTTGTTCTGCACATCGTAGCGAACTACTGGCGGCTCGTCGGAGTCAGTGACCGCGCGTTTGATTTTCTTCACTACCGATTTCGGATCTTCCAGCAGGCCGATAACGTTATTGCGGTTATCGTCAGACTTGGACATTTTCTTGGTCGGCTCCAGCAGCGACATTACGCGCGCGCCAGATTTCGGAATAAACGGCTCTGGCACCTTAAAGATATCGCCGTACAGCGCGTTGAAACGCTGGGCGATATCGCGGCTCAGTTCCAGGTGCTGTTTCTGGTCTTCACCCACCGGTACCAGATTTGTTTGATACAGCAGGATGTCCGCTGCCATCAGCACCGGATAGTCAAACAGACCAGCGTTGATGTTCTCGGCATAACGCGCAGATTTATCTTTAAACTGCGTCATGCGGCTCAGTTCGCCGAAGTAGGTATAGCAGTTCAATGCCCAGCCTAACTGCGCATGTTCCGGCACGTGGGACTGAACAAAAATGGTGCTTTTCTCAGGATCGATACCACAAGCCAGATACAACGCCAGCGTATCCAGCGTCGCTTTACGCAGCTTCTGTGCATCCTGGCGCACGGTGATCGCATGTTGGTCAACGATACAGTAAATGCAATGGTAGTCATCCTGCATGTTTACCCACTGACGCAGCGCACCCATGTAGTTACCAATGGTCAATTCACCTGAGGGCTGTGCGCCACTAAAAACGATGGGCTTAGTCATTTTTCGATTCCTGATTTTCGCTATGCGGAAGCCCTAATGCGGGCAGAAGGTCATTTATAGACTGATAAATTACATCAGGCTGGCTGAGATCGATAGCCTCGCCGTAGTTATATCCGTAGGTTAAGCCAACTGATGGGCAACCTGCCGCTTTTGCTGCCTGAATATCATTGCGTGAGTCGCCAACAAACAGCATCTGTTGTGGAGCAATGCCCATCCGTTCAGCCACCAGTAACAGCGGGTCCGGATGCGGTTTTTTGTTTTGCACATCATCACCACCAATCACCACGCTGAAGTATTTGGCGATATCTAAGGCTTCGAGCAGCGGCGCGACGAACGGCGTCGGTTTGTTGGTGACCAGGCCTAGCGGCAGGCCTTTAGCCTGCAACGCGCCCAACGTATCGGCAACATGCGGGAACAAAAACGTCCCCTCTTCGGCAACCTCGCCATAGTAGCGATCGAACAGTTTACGCAGAATACGTACCTGTTCTTCTGCCGGAATGTCGTCATCAACGGGCGGTTTACCCATTGTTTTACGCAGAGTCGCACGTTCCTGACGCGCCCAGGTCAATGCGCGCTCCATCAGAATATCTGCGCCGTTACCAATCCAGGTAATAACGCGTTCTTCACCTGCGACAGGCAACTCCAGCGCATACAGCGCCATATCTACCGCAGCAGCAAGACCGGGTGCACTGTCAACCAGCGTACCGTCGAGATCAAAAGCGACGCCGCGAATATCTTCAAACTTATTCATGACTTACCTTTGCCAGTTCACTGCGCATTTCATCAATGACTTTTTTGTAGTCTGGCTGGTCGAAGATTGCCGAACCAGCAACAAACATATCCGCGCCCGCCGCAGCGATTTCGCCAATGTTGTTCACCTTCACGCCACCGTCCACTTCCAGTCGAATGTCAAAGCCAGACTCGTCGATACGACGACGTACTTCGCGCAGTTTATCCAGTGTTTGAGGAATGAAAGACTGACCGCCGAAACCAGGGTTAACAGACATCAGCAGGATCACATCCAGCTTGTCCATTACATAATCCAGATAGCTCAATGGTGTCGCCGGGTTAAATACCAGACCCGCTTTACAGCCATTTTCTTTAATCAGTTGCAGCGTGCGGTCAACATGCTCGGAGGCTTCTGGATGAAAGGTAATGATGCTGGCACCAGCGGCAGCGAAATCAGGCACAATGCGATCGACGGGTTTCACCATCAGATGTACGTCGATAGGGGCGGTAATGCCGTAGTTACGCAAGGATTTCAGCACCATTGGCCCAATCGTCAGATTGGGAACATAGTGGTTATCCATGACGTCAAAATGCACGACATCTGCACCCGCTGCCAGGGCTTTTGCGGTATCTTCACCCAGGCGGGCAAAATCAGCCGACAGAATTGAGGGGGCAATCAAATACTGTTTCATCCGCTTCTCCTTGAGAATTATTTTTTCGCGGGTGAAACGACTCCTGGTTTGTACAAAGCCAGCAGTTCGTCCACCTTTTTACGTGTGCCGCCGTTGCTGCTTATACTGCGTCGAACTTTGACGACATGCAATTTTGCGCGCTGATACCACTCACGCGTTAACATCGTATCGTGATTGGAGATCAGCACTGGAATATGGCGATCAACCAGACCTTCAGCGATCTCCGCCAGATGCGCTTGTTGTTCAAGCGTAAAACTGTTTGTGTGATACGCCGTAAAGTTGGCAGTCGCAGACAGCGGCGCATAAGGCGGATCGCAATAGACGACAGATGCATCATCTGCGCGCGCCATGCTATCGGCGTAAGACTCACAATAGAAAAAGGCATTCTGCGCTTTTTCAGCGAAGTGATACAACTCTGCTTCCGGGAAATAGGGTTTTTTGTAGCGGCCAAACGGCACGTTAAACTCACCGCGCAGATTGTAACGACACAGGCCGTTGTAACCGTAGCGGTTCAAATATAAAAACAGTACCGCCCGACGGAACGGATCCTGGCTTTTGTTGAACTCTTCGCGGAACTGATAGTAAACCTCGGCGCAATTTGTTTCGGGAACAAATAGCTCGCGTGCGGCCTGTACGTACTCATCAGTACGCATCTTCACAATGTTATAGAGACTGATCAGGTCGCTATTGATATCGGCAAGGATATAACGAGAAAAGTCGGTGTTGAGAAACACCGACCCGGCACCTACAAAAGGCTCAACCAGACATTCGCCCTTGGGCAAATGCCGTTTAATATCATCAAGCAGGGGATACTTGCCCCCTGCCCACTTCAAAAAAGCGCGATTTTTCTTCATGCTGACTAACTAATTACACCTTCTCCGGCTGTGGAGAAAGCTCCGACAGCATCCTGCGCTTTAGTCTTTGTCCCGCAATTGGGCGAAACAGCAAACCATTGCAGAACATATCCTATCTTACTTCAAATCGGCCTGAACCTGGTGCAGCGGTTTTGCCCACGGGTTTTTCGCCTGAATATCAGCGGGTAACGTAGACACTGCACGTTTCGCATCTTCTTTAGACGCATACACGCCTGTTACCAGAACATACCACGGTTGACCGTTACGCGTTGTCTGGTACACCACATAGTTCTTCAGGTTTTCTTTCTTCGCCCAACCGTTCAGGTTGTCGTAGTTAGAAGAACTGCTGAGCTGCAGCGTGTAATGGCTGGACGGCGCAGATTTTAACGCTCCAACGTTACCTGCACTTTTCGCTCCGCCAGCAACAGGTGTTGTCGTTGTTGCTGTCGCCGTTGGCGCAGGCGTTGCGGTCTGTGCTGGCGCCGTCGTGGTTGCTTTCGGCTCAACGGTCGCTTTCGGCGTAGCGGTTACCACAGGCGCTTTGGTTGTGGTAGTCGGCGCAGTTGCGGTTGGTTTTGCCTGGGCAACAGGTTTCGGCTCTGTCGGCGTCGCTTTCACCGTAGTTTGCGATTTGCTCTTCGGCTCAATTACGGCCTGTTTACGTTCCTGATGCGTAGACGCAGGACGTTCAGTCGTTTCCGTTTTCGCAGTCTGGCGCGCAGCATTACCATTACGCATCGGCGCAACGGTCGCAGGTTCGGTCGGCAGCGTAGAGTTAACCACAGCGTTGTTAACTTGCTCCTGCCCTTGCGGTTGTGTCAGAGCGTTGTTCAAATCGCCCTGCACTTCAACACGCTGCTGCCCTTCAGTTGCCGCAGGTGTCTGACCTTGAGTCGGGGTAGAGGAAATCGGTGGCAGGGAAACATCCTGCTGGGTATTGCCAGCAGTCTGCTCTGCGCCCGTTGCAGGTGTCGTTGCACTCGCCTGATCCGTTGCATTGCTGCCAGAGAGATCGATGCTCTTCTCACCAGATGCTGCCTGCTCATTGGAAGAAGATGAGGGGGCTTTCAGCGCAGAACCAATGCCGATAATCAGCAGCAGCAGTACCAGAACACCCACGCCCATCATCATATACTGGCGGGAGGCAGGCTTGCTGGCGGCTTTCTTACGCTTGCGCGGACGACGTTCTACACGCTCTTCATCCACGGTATCGTCATCAGATTCATACTCTTCTTCAATGTCCTGCTCTTCATCACGCTCTTTGCGTGCGCGCGCAGGACGGCGATCGTCAGCATCCAGATCAACATCATCAAAATTGATTTGCGGCTCATTATCGCGTTCAGACGATTGACGAGAACGACCAGTACGACGATCGCTGGGATCGGGTTTCAGCTCGTCTT
>OJSM01002127.1_pt1 | contig 11494 bp, 6 predicted proteins | sample 1599431 | NCBI WGS metagenome assembly OJSM01 (sample SAMN04168659, study PRJEB22393) | human gut metagenome | biome: human gut microbiome; feature: stool | host: Homo sapiens | collected 2014-05-12 | reverse complement strand
ACGGTGGGTGGTGTGGAAGGGGCTGAGGATCAAAAGTCCTCACCCCTATCCGATTTCATACCGTGTCCTAGTGGGCATCCATGTGGGCCTTGAGCGCGCGGCCCGTATGGGTGTTCGTGGAGGTGAGCGTCTCGGGAGTGCCCGCGGCCACGACTCTGCCGCCGTTGGCTCCGCCCTCGGGGCCCATGTCGACGATCCAGTCGGCCTGCGCCATCAGGTCGAGATTGTGCTCGACGACAATCACCGTGTTGCCTGCGTCGACGAGGCGCTTGAGCACGCCGATGAGCTTGTCGACGTCGGCCATGTGCAGGCCCACCGTCGGTTCGTCAAGCACGTAGAGCGTGTGCGGACTCTTGCGTCCCCTGGTGGAGACGGAATCCTTGACCTTGGTGAGCTCGCTCACGAGCTTGATGCGCTGCGCCTCGCCGCCGGAAAGCGTGGGTGAGGGCTGGCCAAGCGTGAGGTAGCCCAGACCGATGTCCTGAAGGAGTTTGAGCGGGTGTGCGATCGTCGGCATCGAGTTGAAAAACTCGACTGCTTCATCGACCTGCATCTGCAGGATTTCTCCGATGTTTCGATCCTTCCAGGTGACGGCCAGCGTTTCCTGATTGAAGCGTGCGCCGTGGCACACCTCGCAGGGGACCTTGACGTCAGGCAGGAACGACATCTCGATTGTGCGCAGTCCCTGTCCGGCGCAGGCTTCGCAGCGGCCGCCCTCGTTGTTGAAGGAGAAGCGTCCCACGCCGTAACCCCGAGCCTTGCCTTCATTCGTGCCTGCAAAGAGCGCGCGGATTTTGTCAAAGAAGCCGACGTAGGTGGCGGGACACGATCTCGGCGTCTTGCCGATGGGGGTTTGATCCACTTCCAGAACACGCGCCACCGGTTCGCGGCCCGTGATTATGTCGCATCCCTTCCACTTCGCCTTGCTCGGATCGGAGCCGAGATTGCCGATCAGATTTTCAAAAAGCACTTCACGGGTCAGAGTGGACTTGCCGGAGCCGGAGACGCCCGTCACGACGGTCAGGCGGTTGAGCGGGAATTCCACGACTCCGCCTGCCAGATTGTGCATGCGGGGATTGATCACCGACAGCTTCGGGTCTGTCTCGGGATTGAAGGGACGGCTGGCAAAATGCCTGTGCTTGCTCGGATTTCTCAGGTATTCACCCGTAAGTGAGCGCTCGCACTTCATGATGTCGTCAACCGTGCCCTCGGCAACGAGTTCGCCGCCTCGAACGCCGGAGCCGGGACCGATGTCGATGATATGGTCCGCCTGACGGATCGTGTCCTCGTCATGCTCGACGACGAGCAGCGTGTTGCCCTGGTGGGTGAGCCGGTCGATGGCGTCAAGAAGGATGCGGTTGTCTCGAGGATGCAGTCCTATCGTCGGCTCGTCGAGCACGTAGCAGACACCCCTGAGGTTGCTGCCGAGCTGTGCGGCCAGACGAATGCGCTGGGCTTCACCGCCGGAAAGCGTCGGCGCGCTGCGGTCGAGCGTGAGGTATCCGAGTCCCACTTCCTGAAGGAAGGAGAGGCGAGACAGGATCTCGGCGACCGCGTCGTGAGCAATGGCCGCCTCGCGTCCCTCGAGCCTGAGGTTTCGGAAGAACTCCTCCACGCTGTCGATCGTCATTGCACCGAAGTCCGAAATGCTTCTGTCGTGCCAGCGCACCGCCCTTGCAACGGGATTCAGACGAGTCCCCAGACAGTCGGGGCAAAGCTCCGCCCCCTCCGTGTCGCTGAGGTCGGTGTTGAAGTCCTCCTTCTTTTTCTGCGCCTTCTTGAGCGCCGAAGTGATGAGACCGTAGCCTGAGCACTTCGGACACGCGCCTGCGCTCGAGTTGTAGGAGAAAAGCTTCGGATCCAGAGCAGGGAAGCTCTTGAGGCAGGAGGGGCAGGCTGCGAGCGTCGAGTAGAAGACGTCCTGTTCGAGCAGACCTGTCGTCGGTTCGTCGGGAAGCGAACGCGTCACAAGCAGGCGACCGTGCCCGTGAAGGAGCGCGGCGGCCACGATCTTTTCCAGCGCTTGCTCGTCGGCACCGCATATCCCGACGGCAAGCTCGAGCTCGTGTTCCGAATAACGGGCGAGCGAAGGGATTTTGAGGGATATATCGATATATGCTCCATCGATGCGCATGATCCTGTGTCCGGCGACTGCGGCCGCCTCCATTTCCGCTCTGAAGATGCCCTTCTGACGACGCACGATCGGCGCAAGCACGGCGATTTGGTCCGAGCCGAAGTCGCGGCGGATTGCCTTGATGATGTCGTCGTGGGACTGGGGGCTTGCCGGGATGCCGCAGTCCGGGCAGTACTGGGTGCCTAGCTTGACGAAAAGCAGGCGGAGGAAATGCAGGAGCTCCGTCGTCGTGCCGACGGTTGAGCGCAGGCCACCGCGCGAGGTACGCTGCTCAATGGCAACCGTGGGCGGAATGCCGCGGATTGAGTCGACCTCGGGGGCGGGAGCGGGCTGGACCATGCTTCGCGCATAGGCATTGAGGCTTTCAAGATAACGCCTCTGTCCTTCCGCGAAGACGAGGTCGAAGGCAAGCGTCGACTTGCCGGAGCCCGAGGGGCCCGTGACAACCGTGAACTTGTCCCGGGGAATCGTGACCGAGAGATTCTTGAGGTTGTGCTCCCTGGCGCCCTGAATGACGATCCGGGTGTTGTCCTCGGGGGCGCTGAGCTTCATCGGCGGGAAGTTGAAGAAGCTTTCCCGGGAGACTTCCTGCCCGTCAAGGACGTTTCGCCAGTCCCTGAGTGCGCGTCCCGTGAAGGAGCTGACCTCCTTGACGATCTGGTCGGGCGTGCCTTCGAAGACCACGAGGCCGCCCTGACGTCCGCCGGCGGGACCGAGTTCAATGATCCAGTCGGCCGTATTGAGGACGTCAAGGTTGTGTTCGATCACCAACACCGAATGTCCGAGGCAGATCAGTTCGTTAAATACGCAAACGAGCGTCGCCGTGTCGCCAAAGTGCAGTCCTGTCGTCGGTTCGTCGAAGACGAAGAGCTTCCCTGCGCTGTAGCCGCAGCGACGTCCGAGCGAAAGCCCCTCGGAGAGGGTGCCTGCGAGCTTGAGGCGCTGGCGTTCGCCGCCGGAAAGCGTGGTCAGCGGCTGCCCGAGCTTCAGATAGCCGAGGCCCACTTTGCAAAGCTGTTGGATTCCCCAGGTGATGCTGGGGTATTCAAAGAAAAGTCGCGTGGCTTCATCTGCCGTCATGTCTAGCACGTCGGCGATGCTGTAGTCGCGGTCGTCCGAGAGACGGATCTTCACCTCCAGAGTAGAGTCCTTGTAGCGCTTGCCGCCGCAGGCGGGGCAGGGCAGATAGACGTCCGAGAGGAACTGCATCTCGATGTGTTCGAAGCCGGCGCCGCCGCAGGTCGGACAGCGTCCCTTGCCGGAGTTGAACGAGAAGTCGCCGACGCTGAGCCCCAGATGGCGGGCCATGGGCGTGGCCGCAAAAAGCGATCGGATGCCGTCGAAGCTGCCGACGTAGCTCACGGGGTTCCCGCGGGTTGTGCGCCCGATGGGACTCTGGTCGACGTAGATCACATCATGGGGAATGCATCCCGCCAGTCCGTCGAACTTGCCGGGCTGGTCGGTGCTTTTGCCGGACTTGCGCTTAAGGGCGGGCACGAGGATGTCGGAGACGAGCGTCGATTTGCCCGAACCCGAGACGCCTGCGATGGCGACGATGGCCCCCATCGGAATGGCCACGTCGATGTGGCGGAGATTGTGTTCTGATGCACCCTTGATGATCAGGCGGGGCCTGTCGGCCGTCACGAATTCTGGATCGGGACGCCGCACGCGCCTGCGGCCCGACAGGTAGTCGCCTGTCAGGGTGCCAGCGTCGAGCACTTCACGCGTGCTGCCGTCGAAGATGATCCGGCCGCCGTCCGTGCCCGACCCCGGGCCCATGTCGATGAGGCGGTTTGCAGCGAGCATGACCTGAGGGTCATGCTCCACGACGACAAGCGTGTTGCCCGCTTCGGTCAGGCGGCGCATGATGCGGTTGACGCGATGCATGTCGCGCGGATGCAGGCCGATGGAAGGTTCGTCCAGAACAAACAGCGTGTTGACGAGGGCCGTGCCCAGTGCCGTCGTGAGGCTCACGCGCTGCACTTCACCGCCCGAGAGCGTGCGGCTCTGTCGGTCGAGCGTCAGGTAGCCGACGCCCACGTCGCAAAGGAACGTCAGGCGCGAGCAGATTTCGTCCAGCAGCATCTGCTCGGATTCGTCGGCGCGTGCGCGGCGTTTTTTGAAGAAGTCCCGCAGGTCTTCGATCGGGAGCGTCATGAGCTCGTGGTAGTTGAAGCCGGGCAGCTTCGCGTAGGCACGGTCGGAAAGGGTCATGCCGATCGGCTTGAAGACGCCGCCTTCGATGGTCTTTGCAAGCACGAGCTGCTTTTCCTCGAGGGTGCCGTATCGCCAGAAGAGCGACGGCTGCTTCAGGTGGGAGCCGCGGCACGAGGGGCACTCCGTGTAGGAACGGTAGCGTGACAGCAGCATGCGGACGTGCATCTTGTAGGCCTTGCTCTCGAGCCATTCGAAAAAGCGATTGATGCCGTACCACTGCGTGCGCCAGTTGCCCGTCCAGTCCTCGCCGCCCTCCCAGACCCAGCGCTTCTCCTCAGCCGTGAGCTTTTTGTAGGGCGTGTTGGTGCGAATGCCGCGCACGGCGGCGTAGGCAAGCATCTCCTGCTGGCATTCGTTGAAGGACTTTGTCGTCCATGGCTTGACGGCTCCCTCCTCGAGGGTTTTCGAGGGATCGGGGATCACGAGCGACGGATCCACCGTAATGATGCGGCCGAAGCCCCTGCATTTCTCGCAGGCGCCTACGGGAGAATTGAAGCTGAAGAGAGAAGCGGAGGGCTGGGAAAAGGACTTGTCGCAGTCTGCGCAGCCAAACCCCTTCCTGTAGGGGGCGAGCGGCGTCGAGCCTTCTTCGGTCTTGATGAGGACAGCCATCGCGCCGGCTCCCTTGTCAAGGGCCTGCTCGATCGCCTCGATCGCGCGCGACCGCTCGACGGATGATGCGCGGAAGCGGTCCGCCACGACCGTGAGAATCGTGCCGTCCTTGACGGCGCGGCGAGATTCGATGCGGGTGAACCCCTGTGCCGACAGACCTGTCTCGGCCGTTTCCAAGGCAAGCGCCTTGGGCACCTTCATGTCGAACGTGACGAGAACCCTGCTGTCCAGCCCCTCGGGCATTCCCGCGAGGCGCTCGAGCACGTCGTCCCAGATGCTCTGGGGCGTGTGCTCGACGACGCGTCGGCCGCATTTGGGGCAGTAAAGCTCTGCATGATGGGCGAAGAGCAGCTTTATGTGGTCGTTGAGTTCCGTCATCGTGCCCACCGTCGATCGCGACGTGCGCACAGTGCTGTTCTGGTCGATGGCGATCGCAGGCGGCACGCCGTCGATTCGATCGACATGCGGGCGGTCCATGCGGTCGAGGAACTGGCGCGCATACGGGCTGAAGGTCTCGACGTAGCGGCGCTGCCCCTCCGCATAAAGCGTGTCAAAGACAAGCGAGCTCTTGCCTGAGCCCGAAAGGCCCGTCACGACAGTGAAGTCTCCGGTGCGCAGGTCCAGATCGATGTTCTTCAGGTTGTTCTGTCTGGCTCCGCGGATGCGGATCAGGCCGTTGTTCGATGCGGTGTCGGTCATGCTCTTTCAGTCTGGGTTGTAAGATGCTTTCCGCAGACTACCGCAAGCAGGAGGAAAAGTGACGCCCGTCAGCCTCAAGAATGCCGGTGGGATGGGTTAATTACAAACAGTTACATTCTTGCCTTCGCTTTTCTGAAAAGTATGGTATAGTTCTGCTTCTCCACTTCTAGTGGGGGATTAGCTCAGCTGGGAGAGCGCTTGCATGGCATGCAAGAGGTCAGCGGTTCGATCCCGCTATCCTCCACCACGATCAAGGTCCCTATCGTCTAGAGGCCTAGGACACGACCCTTTCACGGTCGGTACCGGGGTTCGAATCCCCGTGGGGACGCCAATTTCAAAGCCCGTCAGGTTAGCGCCTGTCGGGCTTTTGGCTTTTATGTGCGGTGCTGTCCGCACGAACATAAAAAAAGCGCCGGCATGCTTGTCCGGCGCTTTCGGGGACCCCGTCCGACCATTCAGGTACGGACGTAGGTCATTCCATTAGTGATTGCGGCGCTTTTCGGCCTCTTCCTTAACCGAGCGGCGAACCGTGTCAAACGCTTCGTTGAGCGCTGCCATCACATCCATGTTCGTGCGGTTCACGATGAGTTCCTGACCCGATGCCATCAGGTCGATGCGAATCGTGAAGGCGCCCATGGTCTGGTGACCTTCCTGGCTGACGGTCACTTTGCAGGCACCGAGCTGGTTGTCGAAGCGACGGAGCGCTTCAACCTTTTCGGTCACCGCAGTTTCGACAGCGGGCGAACGATTGATGCCGTGGAAGACGATCTGCAGAGATTGGGGCATATAACACCTCTCTTTTTGTTGTGGCTTTTTGATGGGACAACGCTCTTGTCCGTACTCCAAGTCTATATCCAATCCTTGCGCTTTGCACAAATTCCACTGGTTATCACTTAGAATGTGGCGATACGCTGTCGGGCAAGACGCCGCAGTCGTCGCCGGACAGTTAATCACAGCCTGAACCGCTACTCCCGCAAGGAAAGGGAGGCGGCAGGCCCCTTTGAAGAGATATGAGCAAAATGGATCGCAAACCTTGGCAGAACAACGGCCCGCATAGGGCTCCCTTTGGTTCCGACCGCCGCGAGGGCGGCCGCAGCGACCGTCGCGAAGGCGGCGAGCGCGGTTTCGGCCGTCGTGAATTCGGTGATCGCCGCGAATTCGGCGGTGAACGCCGCGGTTTTGGTGAACGCCGTGAGTTCGGTGACCGTCGTGAATTCGGCGGCGATCGCGGTGAACGTCGTCCGTTCGTGGCCGGCGAGCGTCGTGAGTTCAACGGTGAGCGCCGTGGCTTCGGCGATCGTCGCAAGTCCTTCGGCGGCGGCCAGCGTCGTCGCGAAGACTTCGGCGTTCGTTCCGGTCCGCGTGCCCGCGCGCTTGAAACCCGCCGCTTCTCCGAGCGCTCCGACTTCGCCAAGAACGCCGTCGTGAAACTTGACGCCGACATCGCCGACTACTTCAAGAGCGCCGAGGACGTCAACAAGGCCCTCCGCCTGGTGATCGAGCTCGGCAGGCTTGCCAAGAAGCCCGAGGTCAAGACGGAAGCTGAAAAGGTCGAGCAGGCCGAGGCTCCCGCCGTCGCCGCCGAAGAAGCCATGTTCACGGAAGACGTCTTCGAGGACGAGGACGTGGAGGCTGTCGCCGAAGCTGAGGAAACGGCTGAAGCCAAGTCCGAGGACAAGGCCGAATAAGGCTCTCTGACGGGTGACGCAGGTCACTTGAAAGCTTCGCTCCCGCAGGGAAAGCGGAGCTTTTTTCGTCTCTGGCGGATGGTGGTGGTCCACTCCCCTGCCATCGGGAATCTCCCCTAGGCAGGCACGGCCTTTTTAGTTAAACTTTCAAGGCTCAAAATCCGAAAACCACCCCCGTGCGTGCGCCGGGGCTGCGAGACCGGCCGCTTACATGAAATACATTCTTGCTCTTGATCAGGGGACCACGAGTTCCCGCGCCATTCTGCTGAATCACCGCGCCCAGATCGTTTCCCTGGAGCAGCTTGAGTTCCCGCAGCATTATCCGCAGCCCGGCTGGGTCGAGCACGACGCCATGGACATCTGGCGCACGCAGCTCGCCTGCGCCCAGAACTGCCTGAGAAAGGCGGGCGTCTCGGCCTCCGAGGTCAGCGCCATCGGCGTGACGAACCAGCGCGAGACGACGGTCGTCTGGGACAGGACGACGGGGCTGCCGATTGCCCCTGCCATCGTCTGGCAGGACCGCCGTACGGCTCCCTACTGCACGGAGCTGCAGAGAAGGGGCTTTGAAGTGCTCGTGCGTGAAAAGACGGGCCTTCGCATCGATCCGTACTTCTCCGCCACCAAGATCCGCTGGATTCTCGACAGGGTGTCCGGAGCGCGTGCGCGCGCAGAACGCGGCGAACTCGCCTTCGGCACGATCGACACGTGGCTCATCTGGAAGCTCACGGGCGGCCGCGTCTTCGTGACCGACATCACGAACGCCTCCCGCACGATGCTCTGCAATCTCGAAACCTGCAGGTGGGATGACGAACTTCTCGACATCTTCGGCATTCCCGCCTCGATGCTTCCCGAAATCGTGCCCAGCTCATGCGTGGTCGGCGAGGCGCTGCCCGAAATGCTCGGCGCCGCGATTCCCGTGGCGGGCATTGCGGGTGACCAGCAGGCCGCGACCTTCGGTCAGACGTGCTTTGAGGCCGGCTGCGCAAAGAACACCTACGGCACGGGCGGCTTCCTTCTGATGAACGTGGGAAGCGAGCCCCGCATGAGCCAGCACCGCCTGATCGGCACGGCCGCCTGGCAGCTCTGCTGCGAACGCACGCAGTATGCGCTTGAGGGCTCCGTCTTCATTGCCGGCGCCGTCGTGCAGTGGCTCAGGGACGGCCTGCAGTTCTTCAATTCCGCCGAGGAGATCGAGTCGCTCGCCAAGAGCGTGCCCGACAACGGCGGCGTCTATCTCGTTCCCGCCTTCGTGGGGCTCGGCGCCCCGCACTGGGACAGCGAGGCCCGCGGCATGATGATCGGGCTGACGAGAGGTACGACGAAGGCGCACGTCGCGCGCGCCGCGCTTGAGGGCATCGCCTTCCAGTGTGCGGAGGTGCTTGAGGCGATGCAACTTGATGCAGGGACCGAGCTCAAGGAGCTGCGCGTTGACGGTGGCGCCTCCCGCAACAACCTTCTCATGCAGTTTCAGGCGGACATCTCCGGCGTGCCGGTCATTCGTCCCGCCATTACCGAAACGACTGCGCTCGGGGCGGCGTTCCTTGCCGGCCTTTCGACGGGCGTCTGGGAGTCGTGTGAAGAAATTTCCGCCTTGTGGCGCGTCGACAGGGTGTTCGAGCCCTCGATGACCGCCGACAGGCGAGAGTATTTGATGAACCAATGGGCCCGAGCCGTCGGCCGCGCCCGCAACTGGAATAAGTGACCATGGCTGAAGTGAAAACCACCTGCCGCGAGGAACTGCTCGCCAAACTTCGTGAAGATCCCGTCTGGGACGTCGTCGTCATCGGCGGCGGCGCCACGGGCGCCGGCATTGCGGTCGACGCCGCCTCCCGCGGCCTCAAGACCGTCGTGCTGGAGGCCCAGGACTTTTCGTCCGGCACGTCGTCCCGTTCGACGAAGCTGATTCACGGCGGCGTGCGCTACATGAAGAATCCGCGTGACTGGGGGCTCGTGCGCGAAGCTCTGAAGGAACGCCGCATCCTCATCAAGAATGCTCCGCACCTCGTGCACTCCAAGCCCTTCATCCTGCCCTGCTACAAGAAGGGCGAGCGCGAGTTCTACACGATCGGCCTCGGCATCTACTCCGCCATGACCTACGGCGGCTACAACATCGGCCACACGTCGAGCCTCTCCCGTGAGGACACCCTCATGCGCCTGCCCGGCGTCAAGCCCGAAGGCCTGATGGGGGGCGTGCAGTTCTTCGACGGCCAGTTCGACGACGCGCGTCTTGACGTTGCGCTCATTCGCACGGCCTACGAACACGGCGCCGTACCGCTCAACTACATGCCCGTCGTTGGCGTCACCCGTGAAGGCGGTCGAAACCACGTCGTCCTCGGTGTACTCGATGATACCCTTGAACTCGTTCTCCGAAGCCTTCTTCATGGCAGCCTTGATCTCGTCGTACGAAGCGCCCTTCTCCAGACGGCAGGTCAGGTCTACGACCGAAACGTCGAGCGTCGGAACGCGGAATGCCATACCGGTCAATTTGCCGTTCAGGGCGGGGATCACCTTGCCTACGGCCTTTGCAGCACCGGTCGACGAGGGGATGATATTGCCGCCGGCAGCACGGCCGCCGCGCCAGTCCTTCATCGAGGGGCCGTCTACGGTCTTCTGCGTTGCGGTGGTAGCGTGTACGGTGGTCATGAGACCCTCGACGATGCCGAAGTTGTCGTTGATGACCTTAGCCAGCGGAGCGAGGCAGTTCGTGGTGCACGATGCGTTCGAAACGATCTTCTGGCCGGCGTAGCTGTCGGTGTTCACGCCGCATACGAACATCGGGGTGTCGTCCTTCGAGGGGGCCGACATAACGACGTATTTGGCACCGGCTGCAATGTGGGCCTCGGCCTTCTCCTTGGTCAGGAACAGACCGGTCGACTCTACGATATACTCGGCGCCGACTTCGTTCCACTTCAGGTTTGCGGGATCCTTCTCGGCGGTTACGCGGATCACGTTGCCGTTCACGATGAGCTGGCCCTTCTCCACGTTATAGTCGATCGTACCGTTGAAACGGCCGTGTACCGAGTCGTACTTGAGCATGTAAGCCATGTAGTCTACCGGAACGAGGTCATTGATACCTACAACCTCAATGTCTGCATTGTTGCATGCAGCGCGGAATACCAGACGGCCGATACGACCGAAACCGTTGATACCAACTTTGATCTTTGACATAGTTTTATGATTTATTTGTTAATAAAAAATGCGTTATTTTTTCACTGCACAAAAGTACATACTTTATGTATATTACGCAAATAAAAAATTAAATTTTTTTAGGAACCCGGCTGCCTACTTTGCAGCCAGCTTGGCCTTTTTGGCCATCGCCGAGGCGAATACGAAATCGTTGAGTTCCGGGTTGTCGGCATGCAGGATATCGTCCTTGGTACCCTCCCACCACTTGCGACCTTCGTGAATGTATACAATTTTCTCGCCGATCTCCATGACCGAGTTCATATCGTGCGTATTGATGATCGTCGTGATGTTGTACTCGCGCGTGATTTCGTGGATCAGGTTGTCGATGACGATCGAGGTCTGCGGGTCGAGGCCCGAGTTGGGCTCGTCGCAGAACAGGTAACGCGGGTTGAGCACGATGGCGCGGGCAATGGCCACGCGTTTGATCATTCCGCCCGACAACTCGGCGGGATAGAGGTGGTTGGCGTCTTCCAGCCGCACGCGCTGCAAGCAGAAATCCACACGTTCCATCTTCTCTTTCTCGCTCTGCGAGGTGAAGAGGTCGAGCGGCAGCTTGACGTTCTCCACAACGGTCGAGGAGTCCAGCAGCGCCCCGCCCTGAAAAATCATGCCGATATCCTTGCGGATGGCGCGCCGCTGCTTGAAATCCAGCTGCGTGAAGTTGGTGTCGTCGTACCAGACGTCGCCCGAATCGGGTTCATGGAGTCCCACCAGCGTCTTCAGCAGCACGGTCTTGCCCGAACCGCTGCGGCCGATGATCAGGTTGGTCTTTCCGGTCTCGAATTCGATCGAAATATCGTCGAGCACCACGCGACCGTCGAACGATTTGGTGATATGTTCGGCGCGTATCATATGAGCAGGACTTGCGTCAGTATAAGGTTAAAGATCATGATCACTACGGAGCTGGCCACCACGGCGCGCGTCGAGGCGGCGCCCACTTCGAGCGAATTGCCCTTGG
>OJSM01002126.1_pt1 | contig 11495 bp, 7 predicted proteins | sample 1599431 | NCBI WGS metagenome assembly OJSM01 (sample SAMN04168659, study PRJEB22393) | human gut metagenome | biome: human gut microbiome; feature: stool | host: Homo sapiens | collected 2014-05-12 | reverse complement strand
AAAACAGCACTTTGTGTTAAAGCCAGCTCTTCAGCTGCCCGGGTATAACTTTCGTGACGCGCAACCACTTCAAAAGTTACCAGCAACTCCGTCTTGGGTATTTTTCCTCTCATAACCTCTTCCATTTGCAGCGTACAAAAATAGTTTAATTTATAAAAAATAATTCAAGACACCCAGATAAGCATCGAGAGTTATATTTTATTTTATCCATTGATGTCATTGATCCAATCCATGATTTACTCACACTGATGACGGGTAAATATTAACCAATAATACTTAAGGGAAACAATAAACACAATTTAAATAAGGTTAAACTTAAGCAAATAGTGCCAATAAGTTCTTAATAATTTTTCAAGTCATCTTGTTTATTGCAGAAAAAACTTTGCGAGATTAATCAATATTATCAATGCGATAATTTTGGATAATTTCACGTTATAACTTACGGGCAAACGACTGCTTTTTATCATTCCTTGATGTAGTTTCTGCCTTTTTTTGTTAGACGTGATAAAGGACACAATGTGAAAACTTTCGGAAAGGTCTGGCTCGTTGGGGCAGGTCCCGGTGATATTTCATTACTTACCCTCAAAGCAATGATGTGCATTAAACAGGCTAATGTCATTATTTACGATCGGCTGGTCAATCCTAAAATTTTGGAATGGGCATTACCAGATTGCCTGCTTATCAATGTCGGCAAAAACCCAGGCTTCCATTGTGTACCCCAGGATGAAATCAATGCGCTGCTTGTCCAGTATGCCCAAACTCACAATAATATTGTACGCCTGAAAGGTGGCGATCCGTATGTTTTTGGACGCGGGGCTGAAGAAGTTGAGGATCTCGTCGAGACGGGCATCCCGTTTGAAGTGGTGCCGGGTATCAGCTCAACCATTGGTGGCCTGACCTATGCCGGGATTCCGGTAACACACCGCGATTTCGCCTCGGGATTTCACGTCGTGACCGGCCATACGCGGGAGGGCAACCAACAGCAGGACTGGCGTCAACTGGCAAAACTGAATGGTACGCTGGTTATCGTCATGGGTATCGCCAATCTGGCGTTTATCTGTGAGGAATTATTGATGGGTGGAAAATCAGCAGATACGCCTGCAGCGCTTATTATGTCTGCCACCCGCGATAATCAACGCCGACTAACCTGTACGCTCGGTTCACTACTGAGCAAGGCGCAGGAAGCTAACATCCTTCCCCCTGCACTGATAGTGATTGGTGATGTGGTAACCCTGAGCGATCGGCTCTCTTTTATCCCTGAAGCCTTCAAGCTGCCAGAAAACCTTTACTGTGACAGTCTGGCATGACGAAAAGACTGGGGCGACGTTTGATGCGCCGCCCGGAAAACGCGACAAAAGTAGCTGGTTTGTGCGTATTGGAGTTTCCGGGCAATGCTGTCTATGGAATGAACGGGATCGTGCAATAACTCCCCCGCTTTTTGCATTTTTTTCTGATTCACCCAGGTTTTAAAGTTAACGCCCTGCCGTTTCTTAAAAAAACGGCTGAAATAGTTTGCGCTTAAGCAGACGTGAGCTGCTACGGATTCCAGGGATAATTCACCATACAAATTCTCATCGATATAACGCAACGCTGCCAGTAGCTTTTTCTCGTGTCGGGAAGGTTCTGTAAAATAATGACGCATGTAACTGGTCGCTGGGATAACAATCTCATCAGATTGTTGTTCTGTCTCAAAATTATCAATAATAAAATTCAATAAATTTGCTGATGCCACCAGCGTATTATTATCGACTACCGCCACCTTACTCCATTCAGTTTTTATTTTTGGTTCATCCATCCATGAGTATTCATTATCAATAATGATAGTTTTATATTCCTGATATTTTGCCCGCACCTGCCCACAGAGCATAAAACCGTACAGATTCCCCTCGCGAATTAATGGCATAGAAAACAGACTTAGCCCCGCATGACAGCTGAGTATTCTGGGTTTAAGGTGTTTTAATCCTTCAAAAGCACAATACTTGTCACACTTTTGACAACTCACACAATAGCGTTCATCCGCCCGCATTAATGTGCAGAACGAATTAAAATTATGACAATCCGAGAGAATTTTTCCGGTAACATCAACCACGACGGTGGCTAATCCAGTCGCACTGGAAAATACCTTTGCTATTGAGAAAAAACATTGTAGGTAATCATCCTGAATTTTCAACGACACGGTATCCTCCGGCATTAATCAAATTAAAGCCGGTAATATGCAGAATTTAATCAAGAGAAAGAATGATGTTCACCTCAAAAAATAATCTTATTTATGCAGATGATTATGAGTAATTTGCAAGATTCAGATAACTAAAAATAAAAAAAGGCCATCATCAGATGGCCAACCATGTCGAAACGGGACCAGCCCTTGACTACGCAGAGAGTCAGGGCTGTTTTTTATTTATTACTTAATAACGGTTTTCAGCGCTTCGCCGATATCGGCCAGGCTACGAACAGTTTTCACGCCTGCAGCTTCCAGCGCAGCGAATTTCTCATCCGCCGTACCTTTCCCACCTGCGATGATCGCACCCGCGTGACCCATACGCTTACCTTTCGGCGCAGTCACACCCGCGATGTAACCCACAACCGGCTTGGTTACATGATCTTTAATGTATGCCGCCGCTTCTTCTTCAGCGCTACCGCCGATCTCACCGATCATGACGATCGCTTCAGTCTGCGGATCTTCCTGGAACAGCTTCAGGATGTCGATGAAGTTAGAACCTGGGATCGGGTCGCCACCAATGCCCACACAGGTGGACTGGCCGAAACCGTAGTCGGTAGTCTGCTTAACCGCTTCATAGGTCAGGGTACCTGAACGGGAAACGATACCCACTTTACCCGGCTTGTGAATGTGGCCCGGCATGATGCCGATTTTGCACTCGCCCGGGGTGATAACACCTGGGCAGTTCGGGCCGATCATGCGCACGCCAGCTTCATCCAGCTTCACTTTCACGGTCAGCATATCCAGCGTCGGGATGCCTTCGGTGATGGTGATAATCAGTTTGATACCAGCATCAATCGCTTCCAGTATGGAGTCTTTGCAGAACGGTGCCGGAACGTAGATAACGGTGGCGGTCGCGCCCGTCGCTTCTACGGCTTCACGTACGGTGTTGAACACCGGCAGGCCCAGGTGCGTGGTGCCGCCTTTACCTGGCGTTACGCCGCCAACCATCTGCGTACCGTAAGCAATCGCTTGTTCGGAGTGGAATGTCCCCTGGCTACCGGTGAAGCCCTGGCAGATAACCTTGGTATCTTTATTAATTAAAACTGACATTATTTCCCCTCCACTGCGGCAACAACCTGCTGAGCTGCATCCGTCAGACTTTTCGCTGCAATAATATTCAGGCCGCTATCAGCCAGTTTTTTCGCGCCGAGTTCAGCGTTGTTACCTTCCAGACGTACCACGACCGGAACGTTTACACCTACTTCTGCTACCGCGCCGATGATACCGTCAGCGATCAGGTCGCAACGTACGATACCTCCGAAGATGTTAACCAGTACGGCTTTAACATTGTCATCTGAGAGGATAATTTTGAACGCTTCGGTTACACGCTCTTTGGTCGCACCGCCACCAACGTCGAGGAAGTTAGCCGGTTCGCCGCCGTGCAGCTTAACGATGTCCATGGTGCCCATTGCCAGGCCCGCACCGTTAACCATGCAACCGATGTTGCCGTCGAGCGCAACGTAGTTCAGTTCCCACTGCGCAGCCTGCGCTTCACGCGGATCTTCCTGAGACTGGTCGCGCATTTCGCGCAGGTCAGCCTGGCGGAACAGCGCGTTGCCGTCAGCACCCAGTTTGCCGTCGAGGCAGATCAGGTCACCCTGCTTGGTGACAACCAGCGGGTTGATTTCGATCAGCGCCAGGTCGCGCTCCAGGAAGATAGTCGCCAGGCCCATGAAGATCTTGGTGAACTGCTGAACCTGTTTACCTTCCAGACCCAGTTTGAACGCCAGCTCACGTCCCTGGTAAGGCATCGGGCCTGCCAGCGGATCGAGCGCCACTTTGTGGATCAGGTGCGGGGTTTCTTCCGCTACTTTTTCGATTTCCACGCCGCCTTCGGTAGAGGCCATGAAGACCACGCGACGGGAGCTACGGTCAACAACTGCGCCGAGGTAAAGTTCTTTACCAATGTCGGTCGCGGCTTCAACCAGAATCTGATTTACCGGTTGGCCATGAGCGTCTGTCTGGTAAGTAACCAGACGTTTACCCAGCCAGTGTTCAGCAAAAGCGCGAATGTCTTCTTTGCTGTTCACAACCTTCACACCGCCCGCTTTACCGCGGCCACCAGCGTGAACCTGACATTTCACTACCCACGGGCCAGCGCCGATTTTTGAAGCGGCTTCTTCTGCTTCACGCGGAGTAGTACAGGCATAACCCACCGGTGCCGGTAAGCCATAGCGGGCAAAAAGTTGTTTTGCCTGATATTCATGTAAGTTCATGTGTTCTGTCCATCCTTCAGGTAATCGTTATCTTTTACCCGTAGGTCTGATAAGCATCCAGACCTACGGGGCAGGTGATACTCTTATTAACTACACGTCCAGCAGCAGACGCGTAGGATCTTCCAGCAACTCTTTAATGGTTACCAGGAAGCCTACTGACTCACGACCATCGATCAGACGGTGGTCATAAGACAGCGCCAGATACATCATCGGCAGGATTTCAACCTTGCCGTCTACCGCCATCGGACGATCTTTGATGGCATGCATACCCAGGATGGCGCTCTGCGGTGGGTTGATGATCGGCGTGGACATCAGGGAACCGAACACACCACCGTTAGTGATGGTGAAGTTACCGCCCGTCAGATCTTCAACCGTCAACTTGCCGTCGCGACCTTTAACTGCCAGTTCTTTAATGTTCTTCTCGATGTCAGCCATACCCAGCAGATCCACATCACGCAGGACCGGCGTGACCAGACCACGCGGCGTGGAGACCGCCATGCTGACATCAAAGTAGTTGTGATAAACCACGTCATCGCCGTCGATGGACGCGTTCACTTCCGGATAGCGTTTCAGCGCTTCAACAACCGCTTTCACGTAGAAAGACATAAAGCCCAGACGGATACCGTGGCGTTTCTCGAACGCATCACCGTATTGCTTACGCAGGTCCATGATTGGCTTCATGTTGACTGCGTTGAAGGTGGTCAGCATGGCGGTGGAATTTTTCGCTTCCAGCAGACGCTCGGCTACGCGTTTGCGCAGACGGGTCATCGGAACACGTTTTTCGCCACGCGCGCCCAGTTGAGCCTGTGGTGCAGGTGCTGCTGCCGGCGCTTTTGCTTCGGCTTTCGCAGCCGGGGCTTTCGCCAGATGTTTTTCAACATCTTCACGCGTGATACGACCGCCGACACCGGTGCCATTGATAGCGCTGGCTTCAAGGTTATGCTCACCCAGCAGGCGACGGATCGCCGGGCTCAGGGCATCGTTGTTCTGCTCAGCAAGAGACGCCTGCTGGCGCTGTGCCGGAGTAGAATCTTTCTCTTCAGACTTAGCGCTGGTTTCTTTACCGGTGCTGTTGCCTTCACGCAGGCGACCAAGGATCTGGCGAGAAGTGACGGTTGTCCCTTCATCTTCCAGAACCGCATCAAGAATACCGTCCGCTGATGCCGGTACTTCCAGTACCACTTTGTCAGTTTCGATTTCTACCAGTACTTCATCACGACGTACTGCATCGCCCGGTTTTTTGTGCCAGGTTGCAACCGTTGCATCCGCTACGGATTCAGGCAGGTCGGGAACAAGAATATCTACGCTACTCATTATTTATCCTTTATTTAATCGACGTTCAGCGCGTCATTTACCAGATCTTGTTGCTGCTTCTGGTGAACGGACATATACCCTACTGCCGGAGAGGCAGAGGCCGGGCGACCTGCATAACGCAGAGCTGACCCAAATGGAATTACTTCACGGAAATGATGCTGGCTGCAGTACCATGCGCCCTGGTTGAGCGGCTCTTCCTGGCACCAGACAAAATCATGTACATGAGCAAACTGTTTCAGCGCTTCCTGCACCGCTTTATGCGGGAACGGATAGAGCTGTTCGATGCGCACAATGGCAACATCTTTTTGGTCGTTCTTGCGGCGTTGCTCCAGCAGGTCGTAATAAACCTTACCAGAACACATCACGACACGCTTCACGCCTTTCGGATCAAGTTCATCGACTTCGCCAATGGCTGGCAGGAAGGTGCCATTTGCCAGTTCGTCCAGCGTAGACACCGCCAGCGGATGACGCAGCAGCGACTTCGGTGACATCACCACCAGCGGACGGCGCATACCGCGCAGCGCCTGACGACGCAGCATGTGGTAGACCTGTGCCGGGGTAGACGGGACGCAAACCTGCATGTTTTGCTCAGCGCAAAGTTGCAGATAACGTTCCAGACGCGCGGAGGAGTGCTCCGGACCCTGACCTTCGTAGCCGTGCGGCAGCAGCATCACCAGACCGCACATACGGCCCCATTTCTGCTCGCCGGAAGAGATGAACTGGTCGATAACCACCTGCGCACCGTTGGCGAAGTCGCCGAACTGCGCTTCCCAGATGGTCAGCGTGCGCGGTTCTGCCGTGGCATAACCGTATTCAAACGCCAGTACCGCTTCTTCAGACAGTACGGAGTCCCATACGCGGAACGTGCCCTGACCGTTATGCACATGCTGCAGCGGCGTGTAGGTTGAACCGTTAGCCTGATTATGAATAACCGCGTGACGGTGGAAGAAGGTTCCGCGACCGGAGTCTTCACCCGACAGACGAACCGGAATGCCTTCGTCAACCAGCGTGGCGTAAGCCAGATTCTCTGCACCACCCCAGTCGAATAGCTTCTCGCCTGCGGCCATGGCCTGACGGTCGCCGTAAATTTTGGCAACACGCGACTGCATTTCAACGGCTTCAGGCACGGTGCTGATGCGTTTTGCCAGCTCCTGCAGACGCTTCATCTCAACCTTGTTCGGGTAGCTTTCGTCCCACTCGTGGTTGAGATACGGCGACCAGGTGAAGGAGTGCATGTTCATTGGACGCCACTCTTTCACCACGCACTCACCAGCATCCAGCGCATCACGGTACAGATTGACCATTTCGGTCGCATCTTCCAGCGTGGCGACTTTGTCCGCTTCCAGCTTGTCAGCGTAGATTTTACGCGGGGTCGGATGCTTTTTGATTTTCTGATACATCAGCGGCTGGGTTGCGCTCGGCTCGTCGGCTTCATTGTGGCCGTGACGGCGGTAGCACACCAGATCGATGAACACATCGCGTTTGAAGGTATTACGGAAGTCCAGCGCCAGACGCGTCACGAAAGCGACCGCTTCCGGGTCATCCGCGTTAACGTGGAAGATTGGCGCCTGAACCATCTTACCGATGTCGGTGCAGTACGGAGTAGAACGCGCATCCAACGGGTTTGAGGTAGTAAAGCCCACCTGGTTGTTGATGACGATGCGAACGGTACCGCCCACTTCGTAACCACGCGCTTTCGACATGTTCAGGGTTTCCTGAACCACGCCCTGCCCGGTTACCGCCGCATCGCCGTGGATGGTGATTGGCAGTACTTTATTACTGCTCGGCTCGTCCAGACGATCCAGGCGTGCACGTACGGAGCCGATAACCACCGGGCTAACGATTTCCAGGTGAGACGGGTTAAACGCCAGCGCCAGGTGTACCAGACCGCCTTCGGTTTCGATATCAGACGAGAAGCCCATGTGGTACTTCACGTCACCGGTGCCGAGGTGTTCTTTATGTTTGCCCGCAAATTCGTCGAACAGTTCCTGCGGGCGTTTGCCCAGTACGTTAACCAGAACGTTCAGACGGCCACGGTGCGCCATGCCCAGTACCACTTCACGGGTACCGCTGTTACCAGCGTGGCGGATCATCTCTTTGAGCATTGGGATTAACGCATCACCGCCTTCCAGCGAGAAGCGTTTCGCGCCCGGGAATTTAGCGCCCAGGTAGCGTTCCAGTCCTTCTGCTGCGGTCAGTTCGCTCAGGAAGCGTTTCTTCTCTTCGCTACTGAATGCGGCACGGCCAGACTCGATACGCTGTTGAAGCCAGCGTTTTTCTTCGGTGCTGGTGATGTGCATATACTCGGCGCCAATTGGGCCGCAGTAGGTTTGTTTCAGCGCAACAACCAGGTCGCTCAGCTTCATGGTGTCTTTGCCGCCGGCAAAAGAACCTACGTTAAAGCTTTCCTGGAAATCCGCATCGGTCAGATCGTGGAAAGACGGGTCCAGATCGGCCACATTTTCTTGCTGCCACAGTCCCAGCGGATCAAGATTCGCATGCTGATGACCGCGGAAACGGTAGGCATTAATGAGCTGCAGGACTTTAACCTGCTTCACATTGGCATCAGGGTCGGAGATAGAAGAAGAGTAACGTGGAGTAATCAACGCCTGCCGACGGAAATAATCACGTGTTTTTGAGTGGAGTTGATCCGGTTTGACTCCGGTACCAGGTAACTGCTGGAACGTCGAACGCCAGTTAGCATCTACCGAGTCAGGGTCGGTTAAGAAGTCTTCATAGAGCTGTTCTATCCAGCTCTGGTTAGAACCAGAGAGGTAAGAAGAGTCCAACCAGGCTTTCAAAGCGCTGTTCTGCATCGTGATCCCTTAAGCATCTTTTCTGCTTATTTAATACTCTAAATAGATCGCGTTTCAGGAAGGCGGCAAGCTTGCGAATCCCTGAGAGCTTACATCCAGTAAGTGACCAGGGTGAGCAAGTGCAGCCAACGCACATGCAACGTGAACTATGACGAGTATTTCGCCGTGGATACTACCACGCACACCGATGTGCGTGCCGGGGTTCACTTGTTGCGGACTGTCGTGTCATCTGCGTCCGCTAAGGAACCTTTAAAAACTGTCTAATAATCTTCGCTGTTCAGGCTACGACTGCGTTGCGGCCTTGTCTCGCTCTGAACATCTCGATTACTACTACTCATATGGCAGTTTTTAGAGGTTTCCTGTACTACCGGGGAATCACTTCCCCGGCAACCACTACAAAATCTTACGCACTACGTTTGAGCAGCATCGACTTAATATGGCCGATGGCGCGCGTCGGGTTCAGTCCTTTAGGACATACGCTGACGCAGTTCATGATGCTATGGCAGCGGAATACGCTGAAAGCGTCACTTAAACCTTCCAGGCGGCTGTCGGTCTCGGTATCGCGGCTATCAATTAAGAAGCGATACGCGGCCAGCAGGCCTGCCGGGCCAATAAACTTGTCCGGATTCCACCAGAATGATGGGCAGGACGTTGAGCAGCATGCACACAAAATACATTCATACAGCCCATCGAGCTTCTCACGCTGCTCAGGCATTTGTAAATGCTCACGAGCCGGCGGATTTTTCCCATTATTCAACAAGTAAGGCTTAATCTTCTCATACTGTGCGTAGAATTGCCCCATGTCTACCACCAAATCGCGCACAACCGGTAAACCCGGCAGCGGGCGAATGACAATTTTCTTGCCCGGCTGATTCAGCGCAGAAATAGGTGTGATACAGGCCAGTCCATTTTTGCCGTTCATATTCAGACCGTCGGAGCCGCAGACCCCTTCACGGCAGGAGCGGCGGAACGACAGAGACGGATCTTTTTCTTTCAGCTGCATCAATGCATCCAGCAGCATCATGTCGCGCCCTTCTTCCGCCTCCAGGGTGTAATCCTGCATATGCGGAGCGTCGTCAACATCCGGGTTATAGCGATAAACTGAAAACTCGAGTTTCATTGTCCTGTCTCCGCATTAATAAGTACGAATCTTCGGCGGGAATGCCGGGCGCAGCTTCGGTTCCATATTGACTTGACGTCGCGTCATGGATTCCGACTCTGGCAGGTACAGGGAATGGCACAGCCAGTTTTCATCATCACGTTCCGGGAAGTCGAAGCGGCTATGCGCGCCACGGCTTTCGGTACGGAAGTTTGCAGATACTGCAGTGGCGTACGCGGTCTCCATCAGGTTATCCAACTCCAGACACTCAACGCGCTGGGTATTGAACTCGCTGGAGGTATCGTCCAGACGGGCATTTTTCAGGCGTTCGCGAATCGCTTTCAGCTCTTCCAAACCTTTCGCCATCGCATCGCCTTCGCGGAATACCGAGAAGTTATGCTGCATACATTCTTGCAGCGCTTTGCGAATCGCCACCGGGTCTTCACCATTACGGTTACCGTTCCAGCGGTTCAGTCGTGCCAGAGAAGCATCGATTTCATCTTCGGTCGCATCCAGCAGGTCACCCTGCTCAGCGATAGATTCCTGCAGATGCAGACCCACCGCACGACCAAACACCACCAGGTCCAGCAGTGAGTTGCCGCCCAGACGGTTGGCGCCGTGAACCGACACGCAGGCGATTTCGCCGACGGCAAACAGCCCCGGGATCACCACATCTTCGCCCTGCTCATTCACAGTCAGCGCCTGGCCAGTAACTTTGGTCGGAATACCGCCCATCATATAGTGGCAGGTTGGGATAACCGGAATCGGCTCTTTAACCGGGTCAACGTGAGCAAAGGTACGGGACAGTTCGAGAATGCCCGGCAGACGGGATTCCAGCACTTCTTTACCCAAGTGGTCGAGTTTCAGCTTAGCGTGCGGACCCCACGGGCCGTCACAGCCGCGACCTTCACGGATTTCGATCATGATGGAACGCGCCACCACGTCACGACCCGCCAGGTCTTTCGCATTCGGGGCATAACGCTCCATGAAGCGCTCGCCGTGTTTGTTCAACAGATAACCACCTTCACCACGGCAGCCTTCTGTTACCAGAACGCCCGCACCGGCGATGCCGGTTGGGTGGAACTGCCACATTTCCATATCCTGCACCGGCACGCCAGCGCGGATAGCCATACCAACACCGTCACCAGTATTGATGTGGGCATTGGTGGTGGACTGATAAATACGGCCAGCACCGCCGGTCGCCAGCACGGTCGCACGGGCTTTGAAGTAAACTACCTCACCGGTTTCAATACACAGCGCGGTACAACCGACAATCGCGCCATCGGCATTTTTTACCAGATCCAGCGCATACCATTCTGAGAAGATGGTGGTATGGTTTTTCAGGTTCTGCTGATACAGCGTGTGCAACAGCGCATGACCGGTACGGTCTGCCGCTGCCGCAGTACGTGCCGCTTGCTCACCGCCGAAGTTCTTCGACTGGCCGCCAAACGGACGTTGATAAATTGTGCCATTGTCGAGGCGAGAGAACGGCAGCCCCATGTGGTCCAGCTCCAGAATTGCTTCCGGACCGGTTTTACACATATATTCAATAGCGTCCTGGTCACCAATGTAGTCCGACCCTTTAACGGTGTCGTACATGTGCCATTCCCAGTTATCTTCATGGGTATTACCGAGCGCAACGGTGATGCCACCCTGCGCGGATACGGTATGGGAACGGGTTGGGAACACTTTAGAGAGCAGCGCACAAGTCTGCCCGCTCTGGGAAATTTGCAGCGCCGCGCGCATACCTGCGCCGCCGGCACCAATCACAACAGCATCAAATTCTCTGACTGGCAATTTCATCACACACCCCACACCACAACGAATCC
>OJSM01002102.1_pt1 | contig 11589 bp, 9 predicted proteins | sample 1599431 | NCBI WGS metagenome assembly OJSM01 (sample SAMN04168659, study PRJEB22393) | human gut metagenome | biome: human gut microbiome; feature: stool | host: Homo sapiens | collected 2014-05-12 | reverse complement strand
TCCCTTGCAGCCTATACCGTTATCCTCTGTTTCTCCCTGTTCAAATCCGGCGCACTGGCGAAGTCGATATTCTCCGCGCATTAGCGGCGTGTCAAGGGCAGGGTGGAGATTTTCAGAGCGAAGCGGCGAAAATACGACCCGACCTTGACGCGGATAACCCCCATATAATACGGGCGGGCAAAGGGCATAGATTGACCTTTGCCTTGATTACCCTTATGGAAAATTACAGCAACACCAAACCCAGAGAAAGGAGGTTTTCACTTGGCGTATGTACCCGTACCCAAAGACTTATCCAAAGTCAAGACAAAAGTAGCTTTCAACCTTACCAAACGGCAGATTGTATGTTTTGCGGCGGCTCTCCTGTTCGGCTTGCCGCTTTTCTTTCTGCTCAAAGACAGCACAGGCACAAGCCTTGCGTCTATGGCTATGATTGCCGTCATGCTGCCCTGTTTCCTCTTTGCCATGTATGAGAAGCATGGACAGCCCCTTGAAGTGGTGGTGAAGAACATCATACGGACAAAATTCATAGCCCCCAAAGAACGACCATACAGGACAGACAACTTTTATTCCGTCTTAGAACGGCAGAGAAAACTTGAAAAGGAGGTATCAGCGATTGCAAAAGGAAACACGAAGAAACAGCGCGGCGGGAAGCACAAAGCCTAACCCGCCCCGCAAGCTCACCCGCGCCGAGAAAAAGCAGATTGCGGAAATCATCAGACAGGCAAAGGGCGACGGGAAAGCCCACACCGCGCAGCAGACAATCCCCTATATCCAGATGTACCCGGACGGTATCTGCAAGGTTACGGGACGGAAATACTCAAAGACCGTCGCCTTTGAAGATATTAACTATCAGCTTGCACAGGCAGACGACAAGACCGCCATTTTTGAGAACTGGTGCGACTTCCTCAACTACTTTGACGCTTCCGTTTCGGTGCAGCTTTCTTTCATCAATCAAGGGACGCAGCGCGGCGAAGCGGAAAAGGCGGTCAATATCCCGGCACAGGAGGACGCTTTCAATTCTATCCGCACAGAATACCGGGATATGCTGAAAAACCAGCTTGCAAAGGGCAACAACGGGCTTGTCAAAGCAAAATATATCACCTTTGCCATTGAAGCCGACAGTCTGGGCGCGGCGAAATCCCGCCTTGCCCGTATCGAAACGGACGTACTCAACAACTTTAAGCTCTTGGGCGTGTCTGCCCGCCCCATGACAGGCTATGAACGCCTTAAAATGCTGCATGGCATTTTCCACCCGGAGGGCGGGCAGTTTGCCTTTGATTTTTCATGGCTTGCCCCGTCCGGGCTTTCCACAAAGGACTTTATCGCCCCGTCCTCTTTCCGTTTTGGCGAGGGGCGTTATTTCCGCATGGGGCGCAAAATCGGCGCGGTTTCATTCCTTGAAATCCTTGCGCCGGAATTAAACGACCGTATCTTATCTGACATTCTGGACTTGGAAACGGGCGTTATCGTCAATCTGCATATCCACAGTATCGACCAGACCGAAGCCATAAAGACAATCAAGCGCAAGATTACCGACCTTGACAAAATGAAAATCGAGGAACAGAAGAAAGCGGTACGCAGCGGCTATGACATGGATATTATACCGTCCGACCTTGCCACTTTCGGCAGCGAAGCGAAGAATCTCTTACAGGACTTGCAGAGCCGGAATGAAAGAATGTTCCTCTTGACGTTCCTTGTGGTGAACATGGCGGACACGAAGCGGAAACTGGAAAATGACGTATTCGCGGCGGCGGGCATTGCACAGAAGAACAACTGCGCCTTAACCCGCCTTGACTACCAACAGGAAGCGGGGCTTATGTCCTCTGTACCGCTTGGGGAGAACCTTATCCCCATTCAAAGAGGGCTTACCACGTCAAGCACCGCTATCTTTATCCCCTTTATCACACAGGAGCTTTTCCAGACGGGCGCGGCTTTGTACTACGGCTTAAACGCCCTTAGTAACAACATGATACTCTGCGACCGCAAGCAGCTAAAGAACCCCAACGGCTTAATCTTGGGTACGCCGGGAAGCGGGAAATCCTTTGCCGCCAAACGGGAAATGACAAACGCTTTCCTCATTACCGACGACGACATAATTATCTGCGACCCGGAAGCAGAGTATTTTTCCCTTGTGCAGCGGCTTGACGGGCAAGTGATACGCTTATCCCCTACGGGCAAGGGCATTGACGGGAAGCCCCAGTATGTGAACCCTATGGATATTAACCTCAATTACAGCGAGGACGACAGCCCCCTTGCGCTGAAATCCGACTTTATCCTCTCCCTCTGCGAGCTTGTCATAGGCGGCAAGGAGGGCTTGCAGCCCGTCGATAAGACCGTCATTGACCGCGCCGTTAGGAACGTGTACCGCCCTTTCCTTGCAGACCCCGACCCGGAGAAAATGCCTATCTTGGGCGACCTCTACAACGAGCTTTTGAAGCAGCCGGAGCCGGAAGCGGCGCGTATTGCGGCGGCGTTGGAGCTGTATGTTTCCGGGAGCCTTAACGTATTCAACCACCGTACCAACGTGGAGCTGAACAACCGCCTTGTCTGCTTTGACATCAAGCAGCTTGGGAAGCAGCTCAAAAAGTTAGGTATGCTCATTGTGCAGGACCAGGTATGGAACCGCGTCACCGTCAACCGGGCAGAAAGGAAATCCACCCGGTATTTTATGGACGAATTTCATCTTCTCTTGAAAGAGGAACAGACCGCCGCCTATTCCGTTGAAATCTGGAAGCGTTTCAGAAAATGGGGCGGCATACCCACAGCCATTACGCAGAATGTCAAGGATTTGCTTGCTTCCCGCGAAGTGGAGAATATCTTTGAAAACTCTGATTTTGTCCTCATGCTCAATCAGGCGGCGGGCGACCGGGCTATCCTTGCGAAGCAGCTCAACATCTCCCCGCAGCAGATGAAATATGTCACCCACACCGAAGCGGGCGAGGGGCTTATCTTCTACGGGAACGTGGTGCTGCCCTTTGTAGACCGCTTCCCGAAAGACACCGAGCTTTACCGGGTAATGACGACGAAGCCGGAGGAAGTGGGCGAAGCATGAACGGGCTGAAAACTGACACCATCATCAACCGGGACGCGCTCTATGCCTTGCGGGAGCTTCCAGAGGAAAGCGTACACTGTTGCGTCACAAGCCCGCCCTACTATGCGCTTAGGGATTATGGGCTTGATATGCAGATTGGGCGGGAGGACACGCCGGAGCAGTACATTGACAGGCTGACCGAGGTTTTCCGCGAGCTGCGCCGGGTACTGCGTTCTGACGGTACGCTCTGGCTGAATATCGCGGACACCTACTGCGGCACAGGGAACAAGGGCTACCATGCAGACCCGAAGAACCCGAAAGGCAGAAACGGACAGCAGATTGCAAAAAACAACCGCGTTTCCGGCTGCAAACAAAAGGACTTAATCGGTATCCCTTGGCTTTTAGCCTTTGCCCTACGCGCTGACGGGTGGTATTTACGGAGCGACATTATCTGGCAGAAAGAAAACCCCATGCCGGAGAGCGTGAAAGACCGCCCTACCCGCTGCTATGAACATATCTTTCTGCTTACGAAGTCAAAGAAATATTTCTATGACGCAGCCGCCATAGCCGAGCCGTTAGCCCCCACAACGGCGGCGCGGTACCGCACCGGGCGCAGCGCGGGACAGAAATATGCGGACGAAGTACCCGGACAGGGGAAAGTACAGGGGCTTAACCGGGCGAGAAGCGGCAGCTACTACGACGAAGCCCTCATGCCGACCATGCGGAACAGGCGGGACGTGTGGCTTATCAATACCGTACCCTACAAGGGCGGGCATTTCGCCGCGTTCCCGCCAAAACTTGCCGAAACCTGTATCAAGGCGGGCTGTCCGAAAGGCGGCGTTGTGCTTGACCCCTTTTTCGGCAGCGGCACGACGGGAGCAGCCGCAAGGCAGCTTGACAGGCATTATATAGGCATTGAGATAAACGCCGAGTATTGCGCCCTTGCAAGGGCGCGGATTGGAGGGACAGAAAAATAAAACAGTATCGAGCGCGTGAGAAAGTCACGCAGAAAATGACCCGCGAGGGGGCTGTCGAGGTAAACGCCGCCACCGGGAAAAAGAAACGTATCAGCAAGCGGATAAGGGACGCGGACTTTGCAAAGACCGAAGCACCGCAGCCGCCGGAACAGGCAGCGCAGACCATACCGGGCGGCGCAGCTCCCGCGCCCACAGCCGCCGCGCCGCCGCTTCCCCATGCGCCGGGGGCAGAACGGGAACAGGACACCGCCGCAGCCGAGCGCGTCTTGGAGCGTATCGACGGGGCGCGTACCAGAAAGGCGAGCAAAAAGGCGGCGAGGAAAGCACAGGCAGAAGCCACAGCAAAAGAAAAATCTTCCCGCTTGCAGTTTACCGACGAGGAACGGGCAACGCCGGAGCTTGAAAGGTATATCCGAAAATCGGACAAAGCAGCCGACCGTCTGGACGCGGCAAAGGCGGCTATCCCCAAAGAAAAGAAACTTGTACGGGAGCGCACCTTTGATGAAGCCACCGGGAAAGGCAAGACCCGCCTACATTTTGAGGAACAGGAAAAGCCCATAGGAAGGAATAAGCCCCACAATAACCCGCTATCCCGCCCCGCACAGGAAGCGGGTATTTTCGTCCACAACAAGATACATTCCGTTGAAAAGGACAATTCCGGCGTTGAGGGGGCGCACAAATCCGAAGAACTGGCAGAGCGCGGCGCAAAGTACGGGACGCGGAAAGTCAAGGAGGGCTACCGCAGCCACAAGCTCAAACCCTACCGGGCGGCGGCAAAGGCAGAGAAAGCGGCGTTCAAGGCGAATGTGGATTTCCAGTACCATAAATCCCTACATGACAATCCGCAGATTGCGGGCAATCCCCTTTCCCGCTTCATGCAGAAGCAGCAAATCAAGCGGCAGTATGCAAAGTCGGCAAGGAAAGGCGGCGCAAAAACGGCGCAGAAAGCCGCAGAGAACACCCGCAAGGCGGCAAAAAAGACCGCCGAGGAAACAAAAAAGGCAATCGCTTTTGTAGGGCGGCACCCGGCGGGCGTATGTATCGCCGTTGCCGCGCTGCTCTTATTCATCATGGTATCGGCGGGGCTTTCCTCTTGCGGCTCCATGTTCTCCGGCTTGATGAACGGCATACTTGGGACTTCCTACACGTCGGAGGACAGCGACCTTGTGGCGACGGAAAATAATTACGCCGCAAAGGAAAACGAGCTTCAGCAGCAGATTGACAATATCGAAAGCACCCACCCCGGCTATGACGAATACCGCTATGACCTTGACAGTATCGGGCATAACCCCCATGAGTTAGCGTCCTACCTCACCGCCCTTTTACAGACCTACACCCCGCAGAGCGCACAGGCAGAACTAAACCGCGTCTTTGCCATGCAGTACACTTTGACGCTGACGGAAGAAACGGAAATCCGCTACCGCACAGAAACAAGCACAGACCCGGAAACAGGGGAAACGACCAGCGAGGAAGTACCCTACGAGTACCATATCCTCAACGTGAAGCTGACGAACAAGCCCATTTCCGAGATTGCGGAGGAACTTCTAACGCCACAGCAGCTTGAAATGTACCGCGTCTATCTGGAAACAAGCGGAAACAAGCCGCTGATTTTCGGCGGCGGCTCCCCCGATATGGGCGCGTCCGAGGATTTAAGCGGCGTACAGCTTGTAAACGGCACACGCCCCGGCAACACCGCCGTTGTAGACCTTGCGAAGCGGCAAGTCGGCAACGTAGGCGGGCGACCCTTTTGGAGCTGGTACGGATTTAACAGCCGCGTGGAATGGTGCGCCTGTTTTGTTTCATGGTGCTACAATCAAGCCGGGAAAAGCGAGCCGCGCTTTGCCGGGTGCCAGTCACAGGGCGTACCCTGGTTCCAGTCACGCGGGCAATGGGGCGCGAGGGGCTATGAGAATATCGCCCCCGGCGACGCTATCTTTTTCGACTGGGACGGGGACGGGAGCGCAGACCATGTAGGGCTTGTTATCGGGACGGACGGGGAGCGCGTCTATACCGTCGAGGGCAATTCCGGCGACGCCTGCAAGATAAAGAGCTACCCCGTCAATTACTCCTGTATCAAGGGCTACGGCTTAATGAATTGGAACTGACAACAAAAAAATGAAAATCTGAAAGGAGAAATTTATTGATGGCTATGAACAAAATTGAACGTATCGACAAGGAGATTGCAAAGACCCGCGAGAAAATCACCGAGTACCAGAATAAATTAAGGGGGCTTGAAGCGCAGAAAACCGAAGCGGAAAACCTGCAAATCGTACAGCTTGTGCGCTCCATGCGCCTTTCCCCGCATGAGCTTTCCGCTATGCTTTCCGGGGGCGGTATTCCGGGCATGGAAGCCGCGCCGGGCTACCCCGCAGAACCCGCAGACCACGACACCGAAGAAATGGAGGACACCGAGAATGAATAAGAAAATCCTTAGAACACTGACCGCACTTTGCGCCGCCCTTGTACTTATGGGCGGCTTTTCCGTCACCGCTTTTGCACAGACCCCGGAGGGAGAGGACGACACCAACGACAGCGGCGTTGTCTACGAGGAACCCCAAAAGGAAGAACCCCTTACCCCGGACGGGAACGCGACCCTTGTAGACGATTTCGGCGGCAACAAGCAGCTTATCACCGTAACGACCAAAAACGGCAATTACTTTTATATCCTCATTGACCGGGACGACGAGGGCGAGAACACCGTACATTTCCTTAATCAAGTGGACGAAGCCGACCTCTTAGCACTTATGGAGGACGGAAGCACCGAAGCAGCCCCGCCCGCCGTTTGCAGTTGCACCGAAAAATGCGAAGCCGGAAAGGTAAATGTGAGCTGCCCCGTCTGCAAGGACAACATGACCGCTTGCAGCGGCAAGGAAGCAGAGCCGGAAACCGAGGAACCGCCGGAGCTGCCCAAAGAGAAAGGCAATGCGGGCGGGCTTGTGCTTTTCCTTGTCGTGGCACTTCTTGGCGGCGGGGGCGCGTTCTATTATTTTAAGTTTATGAAGCCGAAGCAAAACGTCAAGGGCGGCACCGACCTTGAAGATTTCGATTTTGACGACTACGACGAGGACGAGCCGGACGAGGGGGACGGGCTTTCTGATGAAGAACAGGAGGACGAGGAAGCATGACCCTGTTTACCGACAATCCCTTTGAAAAGATGATGATACAAAGACCGGGCGGGCGGCGTGACAATGCGCCGCCCGTTCCCCATTCCCCGGCTTGCGCTTCCTGTCCGTACAAAGGGCAGCTCCCTTGTGTGGGCTACTGTCTGAAACAGGTACAGGAGAAAAAGGCAAGTGAGCCGGAACGCTGAAAATGGACTTTTAATTTTCGTTTGCAACATCTATGAGATTTTCGTAATGCAAAAGTGTTATGTTATTTTCATTTTGCAGTTGGAGCTTTCTATCACGAATATTCTCAAAATCTTTACGGAGTCCGGCTATCACAGCATAGTAGATTTGATAAGGGCAATATTTGTATAATTGTCTGGGTAACTTTGTATTGGAGAATGAGTGCTTTTCCAATTCTGCTACAATTACATTCCAATTTGCAGCAATATACATTTGCCAATCCCTAACCTGTTCAATCCCTTTATTGATTACTTCCCCGAAACGAGTACCTTTTTCTTTTGTTATCCGCCCGTTGGGAGCTTCTAATTCCACAAAGACAAATTGATAACCGTCTGAACTATTACCTATGAGCAGATAATCAGCCACATAAGCCGACCCGATTTTGAACTCTGGAAAGATATAATTATCGTCATGGTGTCCTGTTCTGTAATAATGCCGTAATAAGCCAAACAAATAATTCCATGCACGATTAGAAGCTATCCAATTTAGTATAGCTCTTTCTGTTGTATCGGAAGAAGTAATCAGTTGATAAAACTCTTTTGTCGTATCATATATAGGTGTGAACCTTGAATAATGGTTGTTGGGAAATAGCGAAGTAGCACACTCAATAAAGTAATCCATTTCTTTGTTTTTACCGCGCCTGTAATGCCCGCCACGTTTTTTATTCATTGCTTCTTCCTGTTCATCAGTAGGAGCAAAAACATCGAAAGTATGTATTGATTTCATATTGTCACCTGTTTCTTATAGTAATGCTTAAAGTATAAACCAATTTCAAACCTAAAACAACCGAAAGGAGAACAGAAAATGAAACTGATTATTGCAGAAAAGCCGAGCGTGGCGCAGACTATCGCCGCCGCGCTTGGCGTTAAGGAAAAGAAAGACGGATATATCGAGGGCGGCGGCTGCCTCATTTCATGGTGCGTCGGGCATTTGGTACAGCTTGCGGAAGCTGCCGCCTACGGGGAGCAATATAAAAAATGGAGTTTTGAGAGCTTACCCATTCTGCCGGAGGAATGGCAGTACGCCGTTGACCCGGACAAGGGGAAGCAATTCAAAACCCTAAAAGAGCTTATGCACCGCGCCGACGTTTCCGAAGTGGTAAATGCGTGTGACGCGGGGCGCGAGGGAGAATTGATTTTCCGCTTTGTCTACGAAGCGGCGGGCTGCAAGAAGCCCATGCGCCGCTTGTGGATTTCCTCAATGGAGGACGGGGCAATCAAGGCGGGCTTTGCTTCCCTCAAAGACGGGCGGGAATATGACGCGCTCTTTGCGTCTGCCCTCTGCCGCGCAAAGGCTGACTGGCTTATCGGCATTAACGCCACCCGGCTTTTCTCCTGCCTGTATGGAAAGACCTTGAACGTGGGGCGCGTCCAGACCCCGACCTTAAAAATGCTCACCGACCGGGACGCGGCTATCTCCCATTTCCAGAAAGAAAAATATTATCATGTGCGCCTTGATTTATCCGGCGCGGAAGCGGCAAGCGAGAGGATTTCCGACAAGGCAGAAGCCGACGCGCTGAAAGGGGCTTGCGAAGCGGAAACGGCGGTATGCGTTTCCCTCACCAGAGAGAAGAAAACCGCAGCCCCGCCGAAGCTCTTTGACCTTACCTCTTTGCAGCGGGAAGCGAACCGCATTTTCGGCTACACCGCGAAGCAGACCCTTGACCTTGCACAATCCCTTTATGAAAAGCGGCTCCTTACTTATCCGAGGACGGACAGCAGCTTTCTTACTGACGACATGGGCGGCACCGCAGCGGGCATTATCGCGCTGCTTTGCGAAAAACTCCCCTTTATGGCGGGCGCGGACTTCACGCCGGAGGTTGTAAAGGTATTAGACAGTAAAAAAGTATCAGACCACCACGCAATCATTCCCACTATGGAGCTTGCAAAGGCTGACCCGGACGCGCTGCCGGAAAGCGAGAAGAATATCCTTACCCTTGCGGGGGCGCGTCTGCTTTTTGCCACCGCCGAGCCGCATATTTATGAAGCGGTTACGGCGGTTTTCTCATGCGCCGGGACAGACTTCACCGCAAGGGGAAAGACCGTACTTGCGGAGGGTTGGAAAGAGCTTCAACGCAGATACCGGGCGACGCTGAAAGATAAGCCCGAAGCGGAGGACGGGGAAAATGCAGACGTGACGCTGCCGAAGCTTTCCGAGGGACAGGGCTTTCCTAACCCCGCCGCAAAAGTAACGGAGCATACCACAACGCCGCCGAAGCCCCACAGCGAAGCAAGCCTTTTGTCGGCTATGGAACGCGCCGGGAACGGGGACACCGACCCGGACGCGGAACGCCGGGGGCTTGGCACTCCCGCCACCCGCGCCGTCGTCATTGAAAAACTGGTAAAGGGCGGCTTTGCGGAGCGCAAGGGGAAGCAGCTTATCCCTACCAAAAACGGGAACAGCCTTATCTGTATTCTGCCGGATATACTCACTTCCCCACAGCTTACCGCAGAATGGGAAAACAATCTGACGCAGATAGCAAAGGGAGCCGCAGACCCCGGCGAATTTCTGTCCGGCATTGAAGCTATGGCGCGGGAGCTTGTGCAGACACACGCCGCAGCACTGGACGGGAAAAAGGATTTGTTCCGGGAGGAAAAGCCCTCTGTCGGCAAATGCCCCCGTTGCGGTTCCCCCGTCCATGAGGGGAAGAAAAACTATTATTGCAGCAACAAAGAATGTGCCTTTGTCATGTGGAAGAATGACCGCTTTTTCGAGGAACGCAAGACCGCTTTTTCCGCGAAGATTGCCGCCGCGCTCCTTAAATCCGGCAAGGCGAATGTGAAGAAGCTCTACTCCCCGAAAACAGGCAAGACCTACGACGGAACTATCGTTCTGGCTGACACTGGCGGGAAATACGTCAACTACCGTATCGAAGTGCAGAAGAACTAAAAACTTGAATAGCAAGCATAGGAAGCGGGTACCCACTTCCGTAAATCCCCGTTGCGACGCTGACGCGCCGGACGGGGATTTTGCTTGTTGGGAAGTTTCCCAAACCCTCTTTTGCGGAGGGCTTCACCCTCTAAAAATTTTCAAAAATATTTGGCAGAAATGCGGGCGTACCCGTAGTAGACCATGCAGCCAAAAAATGCAGCTTATGACGCTGCCGCAGAGAAAGGAGGTTTTTCACTATGGCAAGTTTACGGGACACCGTAAAGGACTATCAAGACGAGCTTAGGGACGGTATCGCATGGGTGGCGTTCTGGAAACAGGGGCGTTCATGGAACGCGGAATATTTTCATCTTGATATGGACGATACGCTCTACCCGGAGGACAGGAGCCGGTTAGAGGAAATAAAAAGCATTGACCCCGCCGCCGTTATCTTAAACGGCTACTATTGCGGGCATTTAGGCGAGGACATGAGCCTTGACGAGCTGACCGCCGGAGTGCGTTACCACTACGAAAACAGCATGAACGACATTGACGGTTTTATCGGAGCGCATGACGACAGGCTTCCCCCGGAGGTTATCGAGGAAGCGAGGGCAGCCGCCCATGAAGCGGGGCTTCCCTTTTCCGAAAAGCCCTACCGGGACGGGGAGGATTTTAACCCCTATGTATTTGACGGGAGCATGAGCATTGAGGATTTTGAGCTTATGCACCGCATGATTGAAAAAGAAAGGAGCGAACAAATGGCAGAACCGATTTTAAGCGGCTATCTTTCCAATCTTGGGAAGTACACCGAGGGCAGACCCGCGGGCGAATGGGTGACATTCCCCACGACTGCCGAACATCTGAAAGAAGTCTTTGACCGTATCGGGATTGACTTCAAGCACTATGAGGAATGGCATTTCACAGAATTTCAATCCACTATCCCCGGCTTGACGGAGCATTTAAGCGAGTATTCCCACCCCGACGAGCTGAACTATTTAGGGAAGCTCTTGGAAATGCAGTTTGACGACGACCGGGAGAAATTCATTGCAGCCATTGAATACGGCGACCATGCCGACAGCTTACAGGACATTATCAACCTTGCACAGAACCTTGACTGCTACTGGATTTATCCGTCCGTCCACAATGAAGAAGAATACGGGCGTTATCTGGTTGATGAACTGGAAGAACCGGAACTTCCCGAAGAAGCGAAAAAGTATTTCATGTATGAGGAATACGGGCGGGACGCTTCCATTAACGACGACGGTATGTTTACCGAAAAGGGCTATATCTACAACAACCGCAACACCTTTACAGAATGGTACGACGGGCGCGACGTGCCGGAGGAATACCGGGTAACGCCGCAGCC
>OJSM01002095.1_pt1 | contig 11624 bp, 6 predicted proteins | sample 1599431 | NCBI WGS metagenome assembly OJSM01 (sample SAMN04168659, study PRJEB22393) | human gut metagenome | biome: human gut microbiome; feature: stool | host: Homo sapiens | collected 2014-05-12 | reverse complement strand
TATTCAAAATATAATCTGTAATGAAACCGTAATAGTTTTTTAACAAAGCTTATACTTTATAAAGAGGGGATTTAAAATGACAGCTTCAAAATCGAAAAAGAACAAATATGAAATAGACATGTGCAATGGAACTGTTTTAGACAAACTGATTTCATTTTCCATTCCGCTCATGCTCTCCAGTATTCTCCAGCTTCTTTTCAATGCAGTAGATATCGTCGTTGTCGGAAGATTTTCAGGAAGCCGCGCTCTGGCGGCAGTCGGCTCTACGACAGCGCTAATCAATGTATTTACGAATCTTTTTATCGGAGTTTCCCTCGGAGCGAACGTACAGGCTGCCCGTTTCTATGCGACAAAACAGGAAAAGCAGATGTCTGAAACAGTACATACCGCAGTTACTTTCGCTTTGATCAGCGGAATCGTCATGGTCTTTGTCGGACTTTTCTTTTCAAAAGCAGCCCTGCTGCTTATGGACACTCCTTCAGACGTCATCGGCCAGTCCGCCCTTTATATGCGGATTTATTTCGCCGGAATGCCCTTCTTTATGCTCTATAATTACGGAGCGGCAATCCTGCGTGCCGTCGGAGATACAAAACGGCCTTTATTTTTCCTTATCATCGCGGGAATCGTAAACGCAGCTTTAAACCTCTTCCTCGTGATCGTATTACACCTCGGAGTCGCGGGAGTTGCAATCGCCACAGTGATCGCACAGATGATCTCCTGTCTCCTTGTCCTTCGCTGTCTATATCGCTCGGACGGAAGCTATCAACTTCGATTTTCCGCAATGACAATCAAGTGGATCTATTTAAAACAAATTTTTCAGGTAGGTATTCCCGCAGGCATACAAAGTACGGTTATCAACTTCTCAAACGTACTTCTTCAATCTTCGGTAAACTCTTTTGGTTCTATCGCAATGGCGGGCTATACAGCTGCAAATAATATCGTCGGATTTCTGTACGCCGCAGCCAACTCGATCACACAGGCATGTATGAGTTTTACGAGTCAGAATTATGGTGTGGGAAAATATAAACGTATGGATCGTGTGCTGATCGACTGTCTGATTCTTACGGTCAGTGTTTCCCTGCTGCTGGGATGTGGCGCATGGTTTTTCGGACCGCAGGTACTTAGTATATATACGAGAGAAAAGGATGTGATCGAGAGCGGCATGGAGATTCTTGCCATTACAACAGTGCCGTATTTTCTGTGTGGCATTATGGATTTGTTTCCCGGAGCACTGCGGGGGATGGGACATTCGGCAGTGCCGATGATCCTGTCGGTGATCGGTACGGTCGGAACGAGAATTCTCTGGATTTTTGGATTTTTCCCACATCACAAATCGTTGTACTTCCTGTTTATTTCTTATCCGGCATCCTGGATCATCACGATTGTGATGCAGGTCATCTGTTTTTATTTTGTGAGAAAAACGGTGCGCAGGGAATTGATGCGGGGATAAAACGCAGCGCAAAAAATGTGCCCAAAAATCGGAAACGATTTTTGGGCATTTAGTTTCTTGAAGAAAGAAAGAGAACATGCTACCATAATGGAAACTGAAACAAAGAAAATAGTTTCCTTCCGGCAGAAAGGATGAAAAGAATGAATAAAGAACTGAAAGAGAACATTATGCAGGGAACGTTGCAGGCATTCAATCAAAAAGGTTTGAAATTTACGATGGATGATATTGCAAAGATTTTAGGGATCAGTAAAAAGACGATTTATCAGGTGTTTCGTGATAAGGAGGCTTTGTTTCTGGAAACGGTGGACTATTTGTTTGACCGGATCAAGGACAGTGAGCAGAAGATTGTAGAGAATCCGGAGATGGACACCCTGCAAAAGATTCACACAATCCTTGGTGTGATGCCGGAATGTTATCAGGATGTGGATTTTCGACAGTTATATCAGTTAAAAGAAAAATATCCGGAGATTTATCATCAGGTGGAAGTACGGCTCGAAACAGGCTGGGAAACGACCATTGCCCTGTTGGAACAGGGCATGCAGGAAGGTGTGATCCGTCCGGTCCGGATTTCGATTTTAAAGATGATGCTGGAAGCATCGTTAGAGCAGTTTTTCCAGCGCGATATCCTGCTGCAGAATGAAATTACTTATGCGCAGGCATTGCAGGAGGTTGTCGGGATTCTGATGTATGGAATTGCTTCGGAGAGGTAAAACGAAAGGGGAGCATAAAGAAGCATGGAGAGGTTGTATTGGAACAATGACTGGAAATTTGCCGAAACATGGGAAGAAGCCATGAAAGAGGCAGTATATCCGGAAAATGAGATGGAGGATGTGCGGCTGCCGCATACCTGCAAAGAGCTTCCGTATCATTACTTTGATGAGCATGCGTATCAGATGCTGTGTGGATATCGCAGACATTTTATGGCGCCGGAAGCGTGGCAGGGGAAAAGTGTGGAACTGACCTTTGAGGGAGTGGCGCATGATGCGGTTGTTTATGTCAATGGGACAGAAGTGAAAGCGCACCATTGCGGTTATACGGCATTTTTTGTGGAAATTGCAAAATACCTGAAATATGGGGAGGACAATGTACTTGCGGTGCGTGTCGACAGCCGGGAAAATTTGAATATTCCGCCGTTCGGATATGCCATAGATTACATGACTTTTGGCGGGATGTATCGTGAGGTTTATGTGCAGGTGAGAAATAAGACACATCTCGCAGATGTATTTATCAAGCCACAGATACATCCTCTGCAGGTGACTACAGAGATTACGGTACAGAATATTTCGGATGGGATAACGTTGCAGCAGGAAATCCGCAAAAAAGGCGAGGGTGCATATAGTCCCCTGGGAAAAAAGCCGGTAAAACAGACAAATGTGCAAACCGTTTTTCCGGTGCAGGAGATCCGTTTGTGGGAACCGGAAAATCCATATTTGTATGAAATCCGTACGAGTTTGTGGAAAAATGGGGAAATGATAGATGCGCGTGTGGATATCACAGGGTTTCGGGAGGCCGGATTCCGAAAAGATGGTTTTTATCTGAACGGAAAGAAACTGCGGCTTCGTGGGTTAAACCGTCATCAGAGTTATCCGTATGTGGGATATGCAGCGCCGGCATCCATGCAGATTTTCGATGCCGATATTCTCAAAAAAGAACTTGGCGTGAATGCTGTGCGCACTTCCCATTATCCGCAGTCGCAGGATTTTATCCGTCGTTGTGATGAAATCGGTCTGCTTGTGTTTACCGAGTTTCCGGGGTGGCAGCACATCGGGGGTGAAGAATGGAAGCGGCAGGCGGTGCAGAATTTAAAGGAAATGATCGTGCAGTACCGCAATCATCCTTCCATTATTCTCTGGGGTGTGCGGATTAATGAGTCGCAGGATGACGATGTTTTTTACAGGGAAACAAACCGGGTGGCACATGAACTGGACGATACACGTGCAACCGGCGGAGTGCGGATGCTAAAGAAAAGCCATCTTCTGGAGGATGTTTATACGTACAACGATTTTCTTCACGATGGCAGACATCCGGGGTGTAATCCGAAACGAAAAGTTACACCAGATATGAAAAAACCGTATCTGATCAGTGAGTATAACGGGCATATGTTTCCGACCAAGCCGTTTGACGATGAGGAACACCGGACGGAGCATGCAATCCGTCATGCAAATGTATTAAATGCGGTGGCACAGGAGCCGGATATTGCAGGAAGTTTTGGCTGGTGTATGTTTGACTATAATACGCACAAGGATTTTGGCAGTGGTGACAGGATCAGTTACCATGGCGTGATGGATCTGTTCCGCAGCCCGAAACTTGCGGCGGCGGTGTATAGCAGTCAGCAGGAAGATACACCGGTTTTAGAACTGAGTTCTTCGATGGATATCGGAGAGCATCCGGGCGGAAACCGTAGCGGAAACTGGATGATTACAAATGCGGATGCCGTGCGGATGTACAAAAACTCTAAATTAATCAAAGAGTATCATCGGGAGGACTCCCCATATCGTGCACTGGCGCATGGACCGATTCCTGTGAATGACTTTATCGGAAATGCGATTGTCGAAAATGAGCCGATGAAACCGAAACAGGCCAGACTGATAGGGCAGCTGCTTAACATGACGGCGTATTACGGGCTGAACAATCTTCCGGCAAAGTTCTACCTTCTGGCATTGCGGCTGATGGTCTGCTATCACATGAAACCAAAGGATGCGGTTGCGCTTTACACACGATATGTCGGGGACTGGGGGACGACTTCCACGGTCTATAAGTTTGAGGCTGTCAGGGACGGAAAAGTGGTAAAGACCGTGATCAAAGAGCCGATGCAGCAGGCACATCTGGAGGTGAAGGTAAGTGCACATAACCTGACCGAAGGCAGAACCTATGATATGGCGGCGGTTCGTATCCGGGCACTGGATGAAAATGGAAATGTGCTGGGATTTTTCAATGAACCGGTGCAGTTTGAAGTGAAAGGTGTTCTGGAACTGATCGGTCCAAAGACCATATGTTTACAGGGAGGTATGGGTGGTACTTATGTAAAGACGACCGGACAGGCCGGAGAAGGAATTTTGACAATTGAAAATGCGCAGACGGGGAAAATCTGTGAACATTTTCAGGTGGCACGGGAAGAGTAAGGGGGAAATACAATGAAATTATCAGCAAAAGAAAAAACGGCATTCGGCCTGGGGGCTGTCGGAAAAGATATGGTATATATGCTTTCGGCGAGCTATATTCTGTATTATTACCAGGATGTTCTCGGAGTAAGTGCGATGGCAATGGGAATTATTCTCATGGCAGCGCGGGTGTTTGATGCATTTAACGATCCGATTATGGGAGTGATTGTTGCAAAAACCAGAACACGCTGGGGAAAATTCCGTCCATGGCTTCTGGTTGGAACCCTGTGCAATGCGATCGTGCTGTATCTGATGTTTGCCGCACCGCCGGCATGGAATGGAAGCGGGATTGTGGCATATGCAGCCATTACCTATATTGTGTGGGGAGTCACCTATACCATGATGGACATTCCTTTCTGGTCGATGATTCCGGCATTTACAGAAGGCGGAAAAGAGCGCGAAAATTTAACAACTATGGCGCGTTCCTGTTCGGGTGTCGGTTCCGCTCTCGTTACGATTATTACGATGAAATGTGTGTATATGCTGGGACAGGGAAATGAGCGCACGGGTTTCCGCTGGTTTGCACTTATTGTTGCGGTATTGTTTGTGCTGTTTATTACGATCACCTGTCTGACGATCCGGGAAAAATCCACGGTTCATATGGAAACACCGACCGTACGGCAGATGTTTTCGGCGCTGATTCACAACGATCAGGCAATGACGGTTGTCATCACCATTGTACTGATTAACTGCTCTTTGTATATTACGTCCAATCTGCTGCTGTATTTTTTCAAGTATGATGTGAGTGGGGAGAGCTGGTATAACAGCTATACACTTTTTAGTACATTTGGCGGAGCAGTACAGATTTTGTCCATGATGGTATTGTTTCCGCTGCTGCGGAAGTTTATGAGCAGTATCCGTGTGTTCTACCTGAGCTTTGGAATGGCAATCGCAGGGTATGCGATTCTGCTTGTGCTGATGATTGGCGGTCATACTGTGCTTGGAGCCCTGGTGGTGCCGGGATTTTTGATCTTTGCGGCATTTGGCATGCTGACCGTGCTTACCACAGTATTTCTGGCAAATACGGTAGATTATGGGGAAATGAAAAATCACCGCCGTGATGAAAGTGTGATTTTTTCCATGCAGACGTTTGTTGTGAAACTGGCTTCGGGAGTTGCCGTGCTGATCGCAGCGATCTGTCTGTCTCTCTGTAACCTCAAGCAGGATACAAGTGCGGCGGTTGTTGCGCGTGCAGCGGATTCTTCGGTGCTGGGACTGCGGCTGACGATGGCGGGAATTCCGATGATCGGTCTTTTCATCGCGGTATTGGTATTTCGGAAAAAATATATTTTGACAGAGAAAAAGCTGCAGGAGATTAATGCAGCAATTAAAAATCAGGAGAACTGCTAAAAGAAAGGATGACAGCTATGATTCGTAAAATTGGACAGGCATTCGTACTGGATACGGCACATACAACATATGCATTTTCCATTCTGCCGGGGGGACATCCGGAGCATCTGTATTACGGGAGAACTATTCATATCGAGCATCCGGATGATCTTGAAATTCTTGTGGAAAAGCATGTGTTTGCACCGGGAAATGTGAATATCTGTGAAAAAGAGCATGCCGGTTTTTCGCTGGAGGATGTGCGGCTGGAAATGTCTTCGTACGGAAAGGGCGATATCCGTGAGCCGTTTGTTGAGGCCATTCTTTATGATGGGGCAAAGACTCTGGATTTCCGCTATGAAGATGCCGTTATTACCGGGAAAAAAGATGCGCTGGACGGACTTCCGGGTTCCTATGGAAGTGCGGGAGAAGTGCAGCAGCTGTGTGTGACAATGGTGGACCGGCAGTATGATCTGAAGCTGTTGCTCTACTACTATGTCTATGAGGCGGCAGATGTGATCGGACGGAGTGCGAAGATCGTCAATGCCAGCAGTCAGGATGTACAGCTTACCCGTCTGATGAGTCTGCAGCTGGATTTTGATGACAGTGATTATATTTTTACGACATTTCGCGGCGCATGGGCGCGGGAGATGCACCGCTGTGACCAGACGCTGACCGGTGGCAGAATTGTCAATGATTCTTTTACCGGAACCACGTCGAGCCGGGCAAATTCGTTTGTGATGCTGAGCCGTCCGAAAACGGGAGAAGATCAGGGAGACTGTTACGGATTTCATCTGATCTACAGTGGAAATCACTGTGAGACTGCGGAGGTCAGCAGTTTTGGAAAACTCCGGCTTCTTACGGGGATCAATCCACGGGAATTTTCGTGGAAACTGGAGCCGGGAGCACAGTTTCAGGCACCGGAGGCCTTTATGACCTATGCGCCGGATGGATGGGGAGGCATGAGCCGGCGGATGCATGCGTTTATCCGGGAGCATATCGTGCGCGGATATTGGAAAAACAGGCCGCGCCCGGTACTTTTAAACAGCTGGGAGGCCTGCTATTTTGATATCAGTGAGAGCAGGCTCTTAAAGCTGGCAAAGGTGGGAAAAGATGCCGGAATCGAATTGTTTGTGGTGGATGACGGCTGGTTTGGCAGACGAAACGATGACACTTCTTCGTTGGGAGACTGGGTGCCGAATACAAAAAAACTGCCCGGCGGCTTATCGCGCCTAGCAAAAAAAATTACAGATCTGGGGCTTGCTTTTGGAATCTGGGTAGAGCCGGAGATGGTCAGTGTGGACAGTGACCTTTACCGGAAGCATCCGGACTGGACCATTGAAATTCCCGGAAAACCACATGCAGAGGGACGAAACCAGAGAATTCTGGATCTTGGCAGGAGAGAAGTGCAGGAGTATATCATTGCCAGTATGACAAAGGTCTTTTCTTCGGCACCGGTTTCTTATGTGAAGTGGGATATGAACCGGACGTTTTCCGATTATTATTCACAGAGCCTGCCGGCCGCACAGCAGGGAGAGGTGGCACATCGTTATGTGCTGGGACTGTACCGGTGCATGGAGGAACTGACCCGTCGTTTTCCGGAAATTTTATTTGAAGGGTGTGCAGCAGGCGGAAACCGTTTTGATCCCGGCATTTTGTGCTATTTTCCACAGATCTGGGGAAGCGATGACACAGATGCCTGTTGCAGGGCGGACATACAGACAAATTACAGTTACGGGTATCCGCTCTCGACGGTGAGTGCACATGTATCTGCGTGTCCGAACCATCAGACGCTGCGCCGGACACCGCTTACGACCCGCTTTGCAGTTGCCGCATTCGCAGTGCTGGGGTATGAATGTAATTTCTGTGACTGTACCAGAGAGGAACTTGAGGAGATCAGGGCTCAGATTGCACTGTACAGGAAGTGGCGTAGTGTATTGCAGCAGGGCACATTTTATCGTGGGCGGACATTTGCTGACGGAAATCTCACAGAATGGACCTGTGTTTCAGAAGATCAGACACAGGCAGTCGGCATGCTGATGCAGAAACTTGCGGAACCGAATACACAGTTTCATGCGTATTATCCCAAAGGACTTGCAAAAGAGAAACGGTACCATTTTACCAACCGCGCGTTAACGTACAGTATTCTGGAGTTTGGGGATCTGGTCAACACGGTTGCTCCGGTACATATCCGCCCGGATTCTGTGACACATCATCTGCTGGCAAAATTTGTAAAGATGGATGGGGAAACGGAGGATTTCTGTGCATACGGGGATGCCCTGATGTATGGAGGTGTACATTTGCACCCGGCATTCGGAGGCACCGGGTATAATGAGAACGTACGGTATTTTCCGGATTTTGCGTCTCGTTTGTATCTGATGGATTGCAATTTATAGCCGAAAAGTGCTATGATACAAAAGAGCAATTCAGGCAGGACAGGAGATAAGAAAATGCAGAAACGAAAAAACAGATGGTACATAGCCGTTGTAGCAGTTATAATTTTAGCAGTTGTTCTGGTATTGGCAGTTGTGCTGGGGAAAAAGGGAAAGAACAAAAAAGATCCAAAGATGATTGAGCCGACGCAGCAGGAGCAGGCATCGGAAATACCGACGGAAACAGAGGAAGTATTTGATTATTCCGCTACGGAGACCGCAGAGACAAAATCGCTTCCGAAGTCCGTTGTTAGCAAGCAGGGAATTCTCATTGATGTGGATGCCGGAACGATTCTGGCTGGAAAAGATGCATTAAAACGTATGATTCCAGCATCTATGACCAAAATCTTTACCGTGCTGGTAGCAGCGGAAAATATTAAGCCAGAGCAGCTGGACGAGCTGGTTACCATCAGTATTGATGCCACAGATTTCAGTTATAGTAATGACTGCAGCAATACCGGATACGAAGTGGATGAGCAGGTAACGGTAAGGGATCTGTTTTATGGAACCATTTTGCCATCAGGGGCAGATTCTGCGGTTTCTCTGGCAACTTATGTGGCCGGTTCACAGGAAGCATTTGTGGATATGATGAATCAGGAACTGGAAAAAATGGGATTGTCGGAGACCACACATTTTACCAACTGTGTCGGCATATACAATGATGACCATTACAGTACGCCGTATGATATGGCAATGATTTTAAAAGCCGCAATGGACAATGATCTGTGCAGGGAAGTTCTTGGAACGCGAACCTATACGACATCAAAATCCAAACCACATCCGGATGGGATTACAATATCCAACTGGTTTTTGCGGAGAATTGAAGATAAGGATACACACAGTGAAATTATCGGGGCAAAGACTGGCTTTGTGAATCAGTCCGGAAGCTGTGCGGCAAGTATGGCACAGACACCGGATGGAAAAGAGTATATCTGTGTGACTGCAGGGTCCACCAGCAGCTGGCGCTGTATCTATGATCATGTGGATATTTACGATGCGTTTCTGCCGGAGACGGCACAGCCTTTTGAAAGTGAAGAGGTAACACAATAAAAAAGGAACAGCGAAAGCTGTTCCCTGTTGTTTAAAGAATGATGATATTGGCACAATTGATATCTTCTCCAAGGTTGTAAACATTACCGCTGGTAAGCCCGACAACCACAGGACGGAGAATATAGTGCGGAATATTTTTGACCACACGCGCCTGTTCGCCGTTACTCAGTTCCACGATGCTGTCTACCGGATATAGAATCATGCTTTCAAGGAAGCTTTTCATGGCAGTTATGTCGAGTTCCATGGTCATGGACATAATCATTTCCACGGCATCTCTCTGGGAATAGGCTTTTTTATAGGGGCGTTCGGTAACCAGGGCATCATAGATATCCGCTACGGACAGAATCTTGGCATAGGGGCAGATTTTCTCCGCAGACACACCCATCGGGTATCCGCTTCCATTGATCTTTTCATGGTGTTGCAAAACACCAAGGCAGACAGCCGGAGAAAATTCCGCACGATCCTTGATCATGTTGTAACTGTATGTCGAGTGCTGCCGCATAATGGCAAATTCGTCATCAGTGAGTTTGCCCGGTTTGTTTAAGATAGCATTTGGAATTTTGGTTTTTCCAATGTCGTGCAGCAAACCACAGACACCGATTTCCCGTACTTCTTCGGGAGAGAGTCCCTGCTGCTTGGCAACGATCATGGAAATGGTTGCTACATCCACGCTGTGTTTGAAGGTGTATTCGTCACTGGTTTTGAGTGTGGAGATATCAATTGCGATGGCATCATTGCTTTTAATGGAACGCATCAGGTCATCGGCAATGCTCTCTGTGGTGGCAACCATTTCCTCGGAGGTTGTATTGTTGTAGATAAACTGGATACCGGTAGAGACACGTTCACGGATACTGGCAGAAAGGGTAACTTTTGCGCGGTCTTCGGTACGGAGCCGTTCGATATTTTTTTCTGCTTTTGGAGAAGTAGGAACCTGTTCTGGGTTTTCCTCTTCTTCCCCCTCTTGGATGTAAACAGACATAATACCCAGTTTCAACAGGGAATCAATCATATAATCATCCAGTTCGGCACCTCTGGCAACGAGATTACGTCCCAGACGGTCAACGACCGGATGATCGAGCTTCATGCCCGGTTTTAATTGTCTTGTTCTCATGTACTTTCGTTTTATCATATTTATATTTTACTATTTGTTGGATATTTTTCCAAGTTTTTTTGGAAAACTTTAGGAGAAATTTAGGAGAAATGATATGCTTCCACAACTTTTTTTAGATCGAATGAAACAAATGCTGGAGGAAGAATACCCGGCATTTCTAAACAGTTACGAAGATACGCGTTATCAGGCACTGCGGATCAATCCGTCAAAAACCGACACAGACCGGCTTATAGAGGAAACTTCCTTTCATCTGCAGCCGGTGCCGTGGGAAGCGAACGGGTTTTATTACGAAAAGGAAGATCAGCCGGGAAAACATCCGTATCACGAGGCGGGCGTGTACTATATTCAGGAGCCGAGTGCCATGGCACCGGCTGCATATCTGGATGCGCAGCCGGGCGAAAAAGTTCTGGATTTATGTGCGGCACCGGGGGGCAAAAGTACACAGATTGCGGCAGCGATGCAGGGGAAAGGGCTCCTTGTCAGCAATGAGATTCATCCGGCGCGGGCAAAGATTCTTTCCGAGAATATGGAACGGATGGGTGTAAAAAATGTGATGGTGACAAACGAGAGTCCGCAGACACTTGCGGGAATGTTTACGGAATATTTTGACCGGATCATGGTAGATGCTCCGTGTTCCGGGGAAGGAATGTTTCGCAAAAATGAACAGGCGTGTGAGGAGTGGAGTCCTGAAAATGTTCAGATCTGTGCGGCGCGGCAGCAGGAAATTCTTGCATGTGCGGCCTCCATGCTCCGGCCGGGAGGACGTATGGTTTACTCTACCTGTACCTTTGCACCGGAGGAAAACGAGGGAACGATCAGCCGTTTTCTGGAACAGCATCCGCAGTTTCATATTGTGCCGGTGAAAAAATATCCGGGAATGGCAGACGGTGTAGCGGCATGGACAAAACATCCGGCAGCGGAGATTGGCGATACGATCCGGTTATTTCCGCATCATCTGCACGGAGAGGGACATTTCGTTGCGGTTCTGGAAAAAGAGGGAACCGTTTCGGAAAATTACCGGGGATATTGTGCGAATGGAGAAGAAAAACCGCTGGCAAAGGGAGAAGCAAAAGCGTATCTTGCAGGATTACAGG
>OJSM01002084.1_pt1 | contig 11660 bp, 10 predicted proteins | sample 1599431 | NCBI WGS metagenome assembly OJSM01 (sample SAMN04168659, study PRJEB22393) | human gut metagenome | biome: human gut microbiome; feature: stool | host: Homo sapiens | collected 2014-05-12 | reverse complement strand
GTTCTGAAGCTTCTTGAGGTGATTGGTTGGCGCTTGCCGTACGGCATTGCGTTTGGCGCTGCTGCTTGGCTGCTGTTGCCGTTCGATGCTGAGATTCGTGAGGCGGTCGCCATGTGCTGTCTAGCGCCGATTGCCGTGTTTTCCACGCTGTTTACCGACAAGGTGCTTGGCAATGCGAAGCTTGCTGGTTTTACGCTGTCGATTACTGCGATCATCAGTTTGCTGCTGATGACCGGCGCTCACTTCGTGTTCGTTGCGCTTGCATAAGAGCGGCAAGGGGATCGTTACCGGGTGTGAGAGATTATTTGTGACTCCTGCAGAAAACGAAGTTGTTGAATGCTTGCTTGCTGGTAGTTGCAGTACCGTTTTCTTGTCGTTCACTGCATAATGCGATCGTTTCGTTTATTACATGTTTGGAAGTGTGACGAAGACTTGCGGCGGAACTATGCATACGATTTCAGTAATCGTCAAAAGTATGCATGTCGAAGATGAAGGTGGTCGGAACCGCGCTATATTGCGAATCTTAGTGAATATGTTAACTCAAGAAACATTTTTGTGTTGTTCTGTCTTATTTTGTGGGTATCTTGTGAGATGAAGAGATACGGAATGCGGCATGCGGGAATCTGCAGAGATCCTCAGCTCGTTCCGCTTCATAGTGATGATGAAAGGACCTATCAACATGGCCATCAATCCTCCCGTTGACGCCACCAAGACCCCGGAGTGGGCCGCGCTGCAGAAGCACTACGACGAGCTGCAGTCCGAGGGCATCAGCCTCAAGCAGTGGTTCGCCGATGACGCCGAGCGCGTCGAGAAGCTGAGCTTCGATGCAGGCGACCTGCACTTCGATCTGTCCAAGAACCTGATCAAGCCGGAAACCCTGCAGCTGTTCGCAGACCTCGCCAAGGCCGTCAAGCTCGACGAGCGCACCAAGGCCATGTACACCGGCGTGCACATCAACAACACCGAGGACCGCGCCGTGCTGCACACCGCGCTGCGCCGCCCGGTCGAGGACGAGGGCAAGTACATCGTCGACGGCCAGGACACCGTCAAGGACGTGCGTGAGGTGCTCGACCGCATCTACGCGTTCGCCGACAAGGTCCGCTCAGGCGAGTGGACCGGCGTGACCGGCAAGAAGATCGAGACCGTGGTCAACATCGGCATCGGTGGTTCCGACCTGGGTCCCGTCATGGTGTACGAAGCGCTGAAGCCGTACGCTGACGCAGGCATCTCCGCACGCTACATTTCCAACATCGACCCGAACGATCTGGCCGAAAAGACCAAGGGCCTCGATCCGGAGACCACCCTGTTCATCGTCGTTTCCAAGACCTTCACCACCCTGGAAACCCTGACCAACGCTCGTGAAGCCCGCACCTGGCTGCTCGACGCCCTCAAGGCCGCTGGCGCAGTCGACGGCTCCGACGAGAAGAACGCCGAAGCCATCAAGAAGCACTTCGTCGCCGTCTCCACCAACCTGGAGAAGGTCGCCGAGTTCGGCATCGACCCGAACAACGCCTTCGGCTTCTGGAACTGGGTCGGCGGCCGTTACTCCGTCGATTCCGCCGTCGGCACCTCCCTCGCCGTGGTCTTCGGCCCGGCCCGCTTCGAGGAGTTCCTGCACGGCTTCCACGAGATCGACGAATACTTCGCCAACACCCCGTTCGAGAAGAACGTCGTCGTGCTGCTCGGCATGCTGAACGTGTGGTACCGCAACTTCTTCAAGGTCGCCTCCCACGCCGTGCTGCCGTACGACCAGTACCTGCACCGCTTCCCGGCCTATCTGCAGCAGCTGACCATGGAATCCAACGGCAAGTCCGTGCGTTGGGACGGCACCCCGGTCACCTCCGAAACCGGCGAAATCTTCTGGGGTGAGCCGGGCACCAATGGCCAGCACGCCTTCTACCAGCTGATCCACCAGGGCACCAAAATGGTGCCGTGCGATTTCATCGCGCCGGCAATCACCCACAACCCGCTGTCGGATCACCATCCGAAACTGCTGTCTAACTTCTTCGCGCAAACCGAAGCGCTGGCTTTTGGTAAATCTCGTGAAGTGGTTGAGCAGGAATATCGCGACCAGGGTAAAGATCCGGCTACGCTTGAGCACGTTGTGCCGTTCAAAGTGTTCGAAGGTAACCGTCCAACGAACTCCATTCTGCTGCGCGAAATCACGCCGTTCAGCCTGGGTGCGCTGATTGCGCTGTACGAACACAAAATCTTCACTCAGGGCGCGATCCTGAACATCTTCACCTTTGACCAGTGGGGCGTTGAGCTGGGCAAACAGCTGGCGAACCGCATTCTGCCAGAGCTGAACGATGATAAAACTGTTTCTTCCCATGATGTTTCTACTAATGGGTTGATTAACCGTTACAAAGCCTGGCGCGCCTAATGGCGCTGCGCTTATCCGGCCTACAGGCACATATCCTGTAGGCCGGATAAGGCGTTTCGCCGCCATCCGGCATTAATGAAATAAAAAAGCCGATATTAATATCGGCTTTTTTATAAGATTACTCCAGGATATCTACGTTTTTACTTCACCCTTTAATTGAGCTTAATCCTAAAATAATTTATTCAACGTTATCCTGTTTCTGATATTTTCAGATTTACCGGGTGTTGTGTTTTTATTATTATATTTTAACTCTTTGAATTAAGTTGTTTTTATTATTTGTTGTTAATCATATTTTCTCTCGTTATCTAATTATCCTAAATTCCCTCTCGATCTAATTTACAAACTTCGCTTGTGTATACTCGATCTCGCCCGAAATTCTTTTGGGTAAATCTCCATTCATACAATGAAGGGAATTTGTGATGAAAAAAGTTCTGTATGGCCTTTGGGCTATATCTGCGCTTGCGGCGACCTCTGTCTATGCCGCCCCCGTTCAGGTGGGTGAGGCTGCAGGGTCGGCTGCTGCGTCGGTTTCGGCAGGAAGTTCCTCCGCAACCAGCGTGAGCACCGTAAGTTCTGCGGTGGGGGTTGCCCTGGCGGCGACCGGCGGCGGCGATGGTTCTAATACCGGAACCACAACCACCACAACCACCAGTACCCAGTAATAAAGGTACGTTTAATTCTAACCACACTTCGGTGTGGTTATTTTGGAATTGCCAAAAGTCTGTGGGATTTGTAGGCCGGGTAAGCGTTGCGCCACCCGGCAATAAAGCGGAGAAACGTCGTGAAGCGACCAGCGATCATAATGGTTTGCCTGCTACTGCAGGCGTGCTCAGCCACTACCGAAGGGCTGGGTCATTCGCTGTGGGATAGCGTGTTTGGTACTCCCGGCGTACAGATGACGGACGATGAAATTCAAAACATGCCTTACGCCAGCCAGTACATGCAGCTCAACGGCGGTCCCCAACTGTTTGTGGTACTCGCGTTTGCAGAAAACGGACAGCAGAAATGGGTGACTCAGGATCGGGCTATTCTCGTCACGCAGCATGGGCGCATTGTGAAAACGCACCTTGGCGGGGACAACCTAATCGAGGTGAATAATCTGGCGACAGACCCGCTCATCAAGCCAAATCAGATAGTCGACGGCACAACGTGGACCCGCACGATGGGCTGGACTGAACATCAGCAGGTACGCTATGCCACCGCGCGCTCGGTTTTCACATGGGATGGCGCAGACACCATCAAAGTCGGCAGCGATAACACGCCGGTACGGATCCTTGATGAAGAAGTCACCACCGATCAAACGCGCTGGCATAACCGCTACTGGGTAGACAGTGACGGCATGATTCGCCAGTCGGAACAGTATCTTGGCGCAGGTTTCTTCCCGGTGAAAACCACGCTGATTAAGGCGGCAAAACCATGATGAAACAAATGATTACTGCGCTGACATTCAGCCTGTGCGCGGCATCTGTTTTTGCTGCGGGCAGCGTAAAAGTGATTACGACAGGTAGCACAGAAGCAAAAACGCTGACCGGGGCTGAACATCTGCTCGACCTGGTTGGACAGCCGCGGTTGAGCAATAGCTGGTGGCCAGGCGCGGTTATCAGCGAAGAGCGGGCAACAACTGAGGCACAACGTCAGCAGCAGGCATTACTGGCTCGTCTGGCGACGTTGAGCGCTGAAGCAAGCGGTGAGGATGCTGGCGCTATCAACGCATTACGCCAGCAAATTCAGGCGCTGAAGGTGGCCGGTAGACAGACGATTAATCTCGACCCGGATGTAGTGCGTACCAGTGAGCCAGGCAACCCGCCGTTGCAGGGTAATTACACACTGTGGGTCGGACCGCAGCCCACGGATATCACGCTGTTGGGTTTGCTAAGCCACACGGGTAAACAGCTGTTTATACCCGGACGTGATGTTGCCAGCTATCTCGATGGGCAGCATCGGCTCAGCGGCGCGGATCGTAGCTACTCCTGGGTTGTCTATCCCGACGGACGCACACAAAAAGTACCGGTCGCCTACTGGAACAAACGTCACATTGAGCCGATGCCCGGCAGCATCATTTTTGTCGGGCTGTCGGACTCTGTCTGGAGCAGCACCCCGGATGAAATCAATGCCGACATTCTTCGCACCCTGACCCAGCGGATACCCGAATAATGAGAAAAACTTATCTGCTCAGCCTGTTGGCGCTGGGTATTAGTGCGGCCTGTCACGGTGAAACGTATCCTGCACCGATTGGTCCTTCCCAGTCCGATTTTGGCGGCGTGGGGCTGCTGCAAACCCCAACCGCACGCATGGCGCGTGAGGGCGAAATGAGCCTTAACTACCGCGATAACGATCAGTACCGCTATTACTCTGCGTCGGTGCAGCTCTTCCCGTGGCTGGAAACCACGCTGCGCTATACCGATGTTCGCACTAAAAAATACAGCAGCGTGGAGTCGTTTTCTGGCGATCAGACTTACAAGGATAAAGCTTTTGATCTCAAACTACGTCTGTGGGAAGAGAGCTACTGGATGCCGCAGGTGGCGGTAGGTGCGCGCGATATTGGCGGAACGGGCCTGTTCGATGCGGAGTATATTGTGGCGAACAAAGCCTGGGGACCGTTTGATTTCTCACTCGGTCTTGGCTGGGGATACCTCGGGACCAGCGGCAACGTCAGCAATCCGTTTTGCTCATACAGCGATAAATTCTGTCATCGCGATAACAGTTACAAGCAGGCGGGTTCCATTGACGGCAGCCAGATGTTCCACGGCCCGGCGTCGCTGTTTGGTGGCGTGGAATATCAGACACCCTGGCAGCCGCTGCGTCTGAAACTGGAGTATGAGGGTAATAATTACCAGCAGGATTTTGCGGGCAAGCTGGATCAGAAGAGCAAGTTTAACGTCGGCGCTATTTATCGCGTCACCGATTGGGCCGACGTTAACCTCAGCTATGAGCGCGGCAACACCTTTATGTTTGGGGTCACGCTGCGGACTAACTTTAACGATCTGCGACCACACTATAACGACAACGCCCGACCGGAATATCAGCCGCAGCCGCAGGATGCTATCCTGCAACATTCGGTGGTGGCGAATCAGCTAACGCTGCTGAAATACAATGCCGGGCTGGCGGATCCTAAAATCCAGGTGCAGGGCGATACGCTGTATGTAACAGGCGAACAGGTGAAATACCGTGATTCGCGCGAGGGGATCGAGCGTGCCAACCGGATCGTGATGAACGATCTTCCTGACGGGATCCGCACGATCCGTATTACGGAAAATCGCCTTAACTTGCCGCAGGTGACGACCGAAACAGAGGTTTCCAGCCTCAAGCGCCATCTGGAAGGCGAGCCGTTGGGCCATGAGACTCAACTGGCGCAAAAACGCGTGGAGCCCGTGGTGCCGAAAACGACCGAGCAGGGCTGGTATATCGATAAGTCGCGCTTCGATTTCCATATCGATCCGGTGTTAAACCAGTCGGTGGGCGGCCCGGAAAATTTCTATATGTATCAGTTGGGCGTGATGGGTACGGCGGATTGGTGGGTGACCGATCATCTGCTGACCACCGGGAGTTTGTTCGCCAACCTCGCCAATAACTATGACAAGTTTAACTACACCAACCCGCCGCAGGATTCGCATTTGCCGCGTGTGCGTACCCATGTACGTGACTACGTGCAAAACGATGTTTACGTGAATAACCTGCAGGCCAACTACTTCCAGTCACTCGGCAACGGCTTTTACGGACAGGTGTACGGCGGCTATCTGGAGACCATGTACGGCGGCGCGGGGGCAGAAGTGCTCTATCGTCCGCTGGACAGCAACTGGGCGTTTGGTGTTGATGCCAACTACGTGAAACAGCGTGACTGGCGTAGCGCGCAGGATATGATGAAATTCACCGACTACAGCGTGAAGACCGGGCATTTGACCGCGTACTGGAATCCTTCTTTCGCCCAGGATGTGCTGGTGAAAGCCAGCGTGGGTCAGTATCTGGCCGGGGATAAGGGCGGAACGTTGGAGATCGCCAAACGCTTCGACAGCGGTGTCGTGGTGGGTGGTTATGCGACTATCACTAACGCCTCGCCGGATGAGTATGGCGAGGGTGATTTTACAAAAGGGGTGTACGTTTCCGTGCCGCTGGATCTGTTCTCGTCTGGTCCGACCCGCAGCCGTGCGGCGATTGGCTGGACGCCGTTAACACGTGATGGCGGTCAGCAGCTTGGGCGTAAGTTTGGTCTGTACGATATGACCAGCGATCGCAGCGTGAATTTTCGGTAATCGAGCCGTTTGCCAGCCGGATGGCGCTACGCTTATCCGGCCTACAAAGTGCCTGTATTGCAGGCCGGATAAGGTGTTTACGCCGTCATCAGGGAAGTTACAGGCGACGTAATAATTTTGCCGGGTTTCCCGCGTACACGCCTTTCTCGGTGATTGATTTGGTCACTACGCTTCCTGCGCCGATGACCGCGCCATCGCAGACAGTGACCGCCAGAATGGTCGCTCCACTGCCGATCGAAACATCGTCGCCAATCGTAATTCTTCCCCAACTGTTGCGGTCGGCGTTGGGTTTACCTTCGCGGAACATATCGTTGGCGAACATCACGCCATGCCCGATAAAACAGCGGGAACCGATGGTGACATATTCGCAGATGAAGGTGTGCGACTGAATTTTGCTGTCTGCGCCAATCTGTGTGTTGCCCTGGATTTCAACAAATGGTCCGACAGAAACGTTGTCTCCCAATGTGCAATCGTAGAGATTGGCGGGTTCATAAATCACTACGTTCTCACCGCAGGTCACGTTGCGGACAGCGGATTGTCTTAGCTGCATAATTCATCCTGTGAAATGTATCGTGGCATTCATCATTCTCCGTTGACCTTTCTTGCACAAAATATAAACAAAAAATGTAGATCTCTGTCACATTTTTGCGTTATACAGGAACCTCGCCACTGAGTAAGAGGTGCTGTTATGACGTCGCTATCTCGTCCGCGCGTGGAGTTTATCTCCACTATTTTACAGACCGTGTTGAATCTGGGACTGCTGAGTCTGGGCCTGATCCTGGTTGTATTCCTCGGGAAAGAAACGCTGCATCTGGCGGACGTGCTGTTCGCTCCGGAACAAACCAGCAAGTATGAGCTGGTGGAAGGGCTGGTGGTTTACTTCCTCTACTTTGAATTTATCGCGTTGATTGTGAAGTACTTTCAGTCAGGGTTTCACTTTCCGTTGCGCTACTTTGTCTATATCGGGATCACCGCGATTGTGCGGTTGATCATTGTCGATCATAAAGCGCCGATGGATGTGCTGATCTATTCTGCAGCGATCCTGCTGCTGGTGATCACCCTGTGGCTGTGTAATTCCAAACGGCTGAAGCGAGAGTAAAAGACAACACGCCGCAATCGGGCTGCGGCGTGTAGACGTAGTTAATTATTGGCAAATATCTTAATCAGGCTGGTACTACTTGCTTTCATTTGCTGCTTCCATCATGAGCTGTTGCTGCTTTTCTTTGGATAAGCGAGCAATGCCAAAACCAGTGAAACCCCATAACGTCGCAAAGAAAATGCCACTCCAGCAGAGAATCGCCCACGGAAGATAGCTTAATGTTGCAACACCAAGCGTACCTGCCATGTAGGCTCCCGCCGCAGTCCAGGGCAGAATCGGCTCGAATATGGTGGCAGAGTCTTCTACTGTCCTTGCCAGATTTTTTGGGTGTAGCCCACGCTCAATATAAGCGCTTCGTAGCATTTCAATCGGAATCAGGATTGAGATCTGACCATTACAGGTCACGCTAATCATTGTTAAACCACAGGCAATAGTCGCAAGAATCATGGTTCCTGTGGAATGAACTAGTTTAAGTAGGTTGTGGACAATGACTTCTAAAGCACCGCTCAGAGCCAATGTTCCCGCAAATGAAAGGGCGCAGAAACAAATCAGCAGCGTACTCATCATCGAGTTCATGCCACCACGGTTAAGCAAATTACCCAGTAGGGGATTAACATCTTTATCGGCAAGCATTGAAACGTTAAATCCGTCTACGGCGCTTTTTACAATATCGTGCAGAGTGAAACCCTGAATGACGCTGGCGTTGATCATGGCAACCAGTGCCGAAACTAACATAATTGGAATGGTTGGTTTCTTGGTAATCGAGCCGTACAGGACAATAGCAATGGGTAACAGTAACAACAAATTAAAATGGTAAATACCCTTTAATCCCTCTGTAATTAACTGAACTTTATCGGGAACGGTCGAGCCGCCGAGATCGCCATTCATACCATAGAGAGTCATGACAACAGCAGAAAGGATCAAGGAAGGAAGGGTTGTGTAAAGTAAATGAGCGATATGTTCATAGAGATCTATCTGGGCGGCCATCGCTGCCAGGTTAGTGTCACCAGAAAGGGGAGACAGTTTGTCCCCGAAGTAAGCTCCCGCCACAATAGCGCCAGCAGTTGCTGCCAGATTAGCCTCCATTCCGATGGCCACGCCCATAAACGCTACACCGACTGTGCCCGCTGAGCCCCAGGATGTTCCTGTGCACACAGAGACGACTGCAGTGACAAGCAGGGCTGTCACATAGATCATTGAAGGGTTTATCAGATTAAGGCCGTAATAAATCATCAGCGGAATAGTACCGCCTATCATCCATGTCCCAATCAGTAGGCCCACGCTGATCAAAATTAAGAGAGCGGGCATCGTTTTGGCGATTTTCTGCGAAATTGATTCAAGGATTGCGTTGTAGCCGTACCCCAAACGCTTAACCAATAGTGCCGCAATGACGGTCGAAAGGACCATTAATGGCTCAGGTGGTAGATCGAAAGCCGCATAACCGACCCCCAGCAATAAGACCATCGCCAGTATCGGTAACATTGATTCCACCAGAGTTGGTGTTCTTGGAGTATTGTTATTATTCATGGAGGGAAACTCCTTTAGTGTAGGGTATGCTCTGATAAATCCGTTCAAATGCTTCTTTAAGAATGGTTCTCGGCGTGGCAATGTTCACACGGAAAAAACCAAGTCCTTCATCGCCAAAATCTGATCCCCAACTCATCTCAACACCTGCGAGCGAAACAAACCAATGGCGTAGCTGCTCTTCGCTGATGTTCATCGCTCGGTAGTCAATCCACAACATGTAAGTTCCGCCACCAGAGGCTAAAACTCAGTCTGGAAAATGAGTCTGGCAAAAGGATTGAACCCAACTCCTGTTTTCGGCTAAATAATCTTTTAATGCTGCTAACCAAGAATCACCATGGCGGTAAGCACAGAGAAATGCAGGAACAGAGAAATAACCAGGATTATGGATACCTGCTGCAATAAGAGCTGATTTAAACTTTTCTCGATACTTATCATTAGCAATAACAATATTGGCGATTTCAAGTCCGGCCATATTGAATGTTTTTGCCGGAGATGTACAAATAAACGAGTTTTGTGCAACGTATGAACTTATCGAAGAAATTGTTTGATGTTGTTTTTTGATGAAATTGAAGTCTGCATGAACATCATCAGAAATAATAAAAACGTTGTATTTCTCTGCTAATGAAGCTATTTTTCTTAGATTATCTTCTGACCAGATTGTTCCTGTTGGATTATGCGGCGATATTAGAATGAAACAACAAGCCGTTTTAAACTTATCTTCGAGATCCGCAAAGTCTATTTCATAGGAGCGGTCACGATAAAGCAACGCACTTTCCAGCAATACTCTATGGTTGACTTCAACTGCATGGCTAATAGGATGATAGGCTGGTGCCAGGCTGACAATAGCATCTCCCGGTTGGGTAAAATTCTGGATATATAATGAAACGGCTTGTACCACTCGTGGGCAAAAAACAATGTGTTCAGGGTTGACCTTCCACGAGTAATGGCGTTGATACCACTGTGCTGTCACTTGCTGCCAGTCATCACTTAATAATGTATAACCGTAGATACCTTTCTGATTTGCGACTGATAATTCAGAAACCATAAAATCAGCTACCGGGATATCCATATCAGCTACAGATAGAGGGATGATTTCACGCCCCTTGTTATTATATTTAGCGCTATAGGTTCCGTCGCGTGAAATAACTTTATCAAAATTATAAACTTTCATATTTGTTACTCGCCCGATTTCATCTTTAGAGTAATGTAATATTTCGAGGGTGGAAGTGTTATTCTGTATTTTGTTTTCGTCATTATGAAAATTTGCATATGTGATGCTTATCACAAAGATGTTAACTATCTGTCAATAAAAATAATCCGGCGAATGTAAACGTTTTACATCGCTTAACAGCCTGTAATTTACATAAAAAAAGGGCGCTCCGTAGAGCGCCGAATAACAGTCACAGGTTGGGATAACATAAGTTGAGGGTTGCAGTGGCATTGCCCGTTGCCGGGCAGTTACTTCGGTAAAACTTAACCTTTCACACCACCTGCCGTCAGTCCGTTGACCAGCCAGCGCTGCGCCAGCAAGAACACCAGAGTGATCGGAATGGCTGAAAGTACAGCTGCGGCGGCAAAGTCGCCCCACAAATAGTTCTGTGGATTGAGGTACTGCTGCATACCTACCGCGAGGGTATAGCTGTTCACATCACGCAGCAGCAGTGACGCGACCGGTACTTCGGTAATAGCGGCAATGAAAGACAGAATAAACACGACTGCCAGAATCGGAACGGAAAGTGGTAGCAGCACCAGGCGGAATGCCTGCCACGGCGTTGCGCCATCCAGCGCGGCCGCTTCTTCCAGCGAACCGTCGATGGTTTCGAAATAACCCTTAATCGTCCATACATGCAGCGCAATACCGCCAAGATAGGCGAAGATCACGCCGCCGTGCGTGTTCAGGCCGATAAACGGAATGTACTGGCCCAGGCGGTCAAACAAAGCATACAACGCGACCAGAGACAGCACCGCCGGGAACATCTGGAAAATCAGCATCCCTTTCAGCAGGGTTGCTTTGCCCGGGAAACGCATACGGGCAAAGGCGTAAGCACAGGTGGTGGAAAGCGTCACGATACCGATCGCGGTAATGCTGGCTACTTTCACAGAGTTCCACAGCCACAGCAGTACCGGGAACGGCGGCGGCGTCACACGGCCATCCGCGTGTTCAACGCTAAAGCCCAGTGCCAGTTTCCAGTGTTCCCAGGAGATGTTTTCCGGGATCAAACTGCCGGTGGCAAAGTTGCCTTCGCGCAGCGAGATAGCGATAACCATCAGCAACGGGAACATGATCGCCGCGATGAAAATCAGCAGCAGCAGGTGCGTTGTTAAGAGACGCAGTTTCTGAGATTTGGGTTGTACCATAGCCATGTTCGTTGTCTCCCTTAATCAAACTTCATACGTGTGG
>OJSM01002077.1_pt1 | contig 11683 bp, 9 predicted proteins | sample 1599431 | NCBI WGS metagenome assembly OJSM01 (sample SAMN04168659, study PRJEB22393) | human gut metagenome | biome: human gut microbiome; feature: stool | host: Homo sapiens | collected 2014-05-12 | reverse complement strand
ATTAGCGTCAATAATCAGCAGCGTTTTCATTATGCCTCTCCTGCTGTCAGTTAAAAGGTTGTAAGTCGACGCGCGCCATCATTGCGGCCAACTGCGGACGATCGGTAATACCCACATTGCTTTGACTTACCGCCAGGGCTGCAACAGCTGTCGCCAGACGCAGTGTGTGTTCACTGGATTCACGCATCAGCAAGCCATAAATCAGGCCACCAACCATAGAATCCCCTGCGCCAACGGTGCTTACGACATCGACTGACGGTGGTTTGGCGATCCATTCGCCGGAGGCATTAACCCAAAGCGCGCCTTCGGCACCCAGTGAAATAACAACATGCGCAATACCTTGTTCACGTAGCGCATGTGCAGCTTCAATCACATCTTTCATTTCAGGCAGTTTACGGCCTGCCCAGATTTCCAGCTCGCGGCGGTTAGGTTTCACCAGCCACGGTGCCGCTTTCAAACCTGCTACTAACGCTTCACGGCTACTATCAAAGATAATGCAAGGACACTGACTACGCAGGCGAGTCATCCAGTCGGTGAACGCTTCCGGGCTGACGCCTGACGGTAAGCTTCCGCTGACACAGACCATATCGAACTGACCGAGCCAGCTCAGAGAATCAGTCACAAAGCGTTCCCAGTCGGCGGGGGTAACTTCAAAACCCGAGAAGTTGAAGTCGGTCACTTCGCCGTCTTTTTCCGTCAGCTTAACGTTAATTCGGGTGCGCCCCTGTACAACCTGGAAACGGTTGGCAATGCCCAGCTCGCTGAACAGTTGCTGAAAACCATCCTGATTGTCTTTACCCAGGAAGCCGCCAACGGTGACATCAATTCCCAGGTCTTTTAATACTTTGGCCACGTTGATGCCTTTACCCGCCGCATGCAGACCGGTGGTTTTCACCAGGTTCACTTCGCCGCGTTCAATTTCCGGGCAGAAACCAACAAGGTCATAAGCCGGATTAAGGGTGATCGTAGCAACACGTCTGCTCATTATGCGCCCTCCCCAAGACCAGCAGCGATAGCGTCGCCAATGGCTTTCAGCGCCTGTTCAGCATCTGCACCCTGGGCGGTAAAGCGTAGGCGATGACCTTTCTTAACGCCAAGTGCCACAACTTTCATCAGACTACGTCCGTTTGCCGGTTTGCCGGTGCCATCAAGGTTTGTCACGGTAATATCACTGTTAAATTGTTTAATGGTATTGACCAGCATGGTACCTGGACGAGCATGCAGGCCGTGTTCATTGCGCACCACAAACTCCGCGCTTAACACGTCGTCGGTCGGCGCATCATCGCTGGTCAGCAGCGCCAGCAACGTTGCCGCATCCGCTTTCAGCAAGCGGTCAGCTTTATTATCGAGCAACAAATCAGCGAGACGCTTAAGAACCGCGATGGGCTGATCGTCATTCATTGCCACACTCACCAGCATGGCTGCCGTTTCGCCGTCCACATCAAAAGCATTTGCCGCACGGCTTACCGCAATCGCGCTACGCAGATTGCCTTCGGCGCTATCGCTCAGCCAGATACCCTGTCCGAGGTTCAGCGGTTGTTCATTGATGGCTTTGGTGACGAAAGTGGCGTCAACTGCCCCCGCTTCTTTCAGACGCGCAGCGTTCAGCGCCTGAAGAGTCAGCAGATCGCTGGCGACGATATCCAGCGTCAGCATTTCGTTGTCGAGCTTCAGCTGCTCACTCTGCTTTTCGCCCATCAGCAATGCGCGAAGTTCTTCTGCTGTTGTTGCTGACTTCAGTTGTTCAGCAACGGAATCATCGCTCAGTACGTGGGTCAGCTGGCGTAGCAGGCCCAGATGTTCATCCGAGCTGGCAGCAATACCGATCGCCACGTACGCTACCTGGCCGTCCCCCCAGGTGACGCCTTCCGGGAACTGAAATACCTGAACGCCGGTTTTCAGCACCTGATCGCGGGTGTCGGTAGTGCCGTGTGGAATAGCAATACCATTGCCGAGGAACGTTGAGGTTTGCTGTTCGCGCGCCAGCATGCCATTGACGTAGCCTTCAGCTACATTACCGGCCTGCACCAGCGCCGCAGCGACCTGGCGAATCGCCTCTTCTTTGTCTCCGGCCTTTTCGCCCGGATGGATGTCCTGTACAGATAACTGGAACATAGTTCTCCTCTCTTGCTGAATTGAAACGATTCAGCTTCTATGAGAAAAAAAGCGCCAACCTGGCTTAGGGTTAAAGACAAGATCGCGCTGAAACGTTTCAAGGAAGCATAATACTTCTGTTTCAGCGCGCAAGGAAAGCCGTAAAGTTATGAGCAAAAGTTTGATGTGCTGCACAATTTTTTGTCATTTTTCCTAATTGCTGATGGGAAAATCCGTTATCAGCAATTTCATTTCAGCAGTGTCAGCAGCCAATCAGCAACAGTGAAATGGCATTTTGATTATTCGTGGCGCTTTTGATTTCGCTGTCTGTTTATTTTCTGACAAGCAGCGTAAACTCCGCGTCTTCCTCTTCCAGTGATCGACCAGCATGCATAACTCCCCCACAGTCACCAGCGCGAAATCGTTTGACCTGACCTCGACGGCGTTTTTAATCGTTGCCTTTCTCACCGGTATTGCGGGCGCTCTGCAAACCCCGACACTCAGCATTTTTCTTACTGATGAAGTACAGGCCCGTCCGGCGATGGTGGGATTCTTCTTTACCGGCAGCGCTGTCATTGGGATTCTGGTGAGTCAGTTTCTCGCCGGGCGCTCTGATAAGCGCGGCGATCGCAAATCGCTGATTGTCTTTTGCTGCCTGTTAGGCGTGCTGGCCTGCACCCTTTTTGCCTGGAATCGCAACTACTTTGTTTTGCTATTCGTTGGCGTCTTTCTTAGCAGCTTTGGCTCGACCGCTAACCCGCAAATGTTTGCCCTTGCCCGTGAACATGCTGACAAAACCGGACGTGAGGCGGTGATGTTCAGCTCTTTTTTACGCGCTCAGGTTTCACTGGCATGGGTCATTGGCCCACCGCTGGCTTATGCCTTAGCGATGGGTTTCAGCTTTACGGTAATGTATCTGAGCGCAGCGGTAGCGTTTATTGTTTGCGGCGTGATGGTGTGGCTGTTTTTGCCGTCGATGCAAAAAGAGCTTCCGCTGGCGACCGGCACGGTTGAAGCGCCGCGCCGTAACCGTCGCGATACGTTGCTGCTGTTTGTCATTTGTACATTGATGTGGGGCTCGAACAGCCTGTACATCATCAACATGCCGCTATTTATTATCAACGAACTGCATCTTCCCGAGAAACTGGCCGGTGTGATGATGGGGACCGCCGCCGGGCTGGAAATCCCGACCATGTTGATCGCCGGATATTTTGCCAAACGTCTGGGTAAGCGCTTCTTAATGCGCGTTGCTGCCGTGGGTGGCGTCTGTTTTTACGCAGGAATGCTGATGGCGCATTCACCTGTCATTCTGTTGGGCTTGCAGCTGCTAAATGCTATTTTTATTGGCATTCTTGGCGGCATCGGGATGCTCTATTTTCAGGATTTGATGCCCGGTCAGGCAGGTTCAGCCACCACGCTCTATACCAACACTTCGCGCGTGGGCTGGATCATCGCAGGATCAGTGGCGGGCATCGTCGCCGAGATCTGGAATTATCACGCTGTGTTCTGGTTTGCGATGGTGATGATTATCGCCACTCTGTTTTGCTTACTGCGAATTAAAGATGTTTAAGGCGCGGTCAACATTTCCAGATCGATAAGCCAGATCATGGCCTGCTGACGCGAGTTACCGCACATTTCAGCGCTGGCTTGTAAGCCTGCACAGACTTTCGGTCGCAGTGGCGAGGTGAAAATTTTACAGCGTTGCTGTTCATCAAGCTGAATGCAGGGAGTATTGGCGGGCTTGCCATCTGGCATACCGGGAATAGGGCTGGAAATTGAAGGGGCAGTGCAACACGCCCCGCAACCCGGACGGCATTCCATACGTTGTTCTCTTAAGGTTAACCACCGGATTGATGAGCGCGCACAGTACCACCTTTTTTGCACCAGCAAAAGTGCGAATACCACTTGCCCGAAAGGCCCGTCGCGAGTACTTTGTCGCGATATTTTTGACATTTTTGACTACAGGAATTTTTCGATGCCAAGAGCGAACGAAATTAAAAAAGGTATGGTACTGAATTACAACGGCAAACTGCTGCTGGTTAAGGACATTGATATTCAGTCGCCCACTGCCCGCGGTGCCGCTACGCTGTACAAAATGCGTTTTTCTGATGTCCGTACCGGGCTGAAAGTAGAAGAGCGTTTCAAAGGTGATGATATCGTTGACACCGTGACGCTGACCCGCCGTTACGTTGACTTCTCCTATGTCGATGGCAACGAATATGTCTTTATGGATAAAGAAGACTATACCCCGTATACCTTCACCAAAGATCAGATTGAAGAAGAGTTGCTGTTTATGCCTGAGGGCGGCATGCCGGACATGCAGGTGCTGACCTGGGACGGTCAGTTGCTGGCGCTTGAGCTGCCGCAGACCGTTGATCTGGAAATCGTTGAAACTGCACCAGGTATCAAAGGGGCATCTGCCAGCGCCCGTAACAAACCGGCGACATTGAGCACTGGTCTGGTGATTCAGGTACCAGAATACTTAAGCCCGGGCGAAAAAATTCGTATCCATATCGAAGAACGCCGTTATATGGGTCGTGCTGACTAACTTCAGCCGCATGCAGAAAAGGGATAGCTCAGGCTGTCCCTTTTTTAATTTATTATACCAATCTTCTATTTTGCGCTTCCTGAACACCTTACGCCCGCAATTTTCACTCGTTGATTGATCGCCCTCACACTTCATCGCATTAACAATCCAGACCAATTTCAATTGCTGTCATATAACTTTACACTGTCATTGTTAATTAATCGTTACTAAGACGTGACTCCTATGAATACAATCGCCTCCGTTACGCTCCCGCATCATGTACACGCTCCACGCTACGATCGACAGCAGTTGCAATCACGTATCGTTCATTTTGGCTTTGGAGCCTTTCACCGCGCACATCAGGCATTACTGACCGATCGTGTGCTGAATGCCCAGGGCGGCGACTGGGGGATCTGTGAAATCAGCTTGTTCAGCGGCGATCAACTGATGAGCCAGCTCCGCGCACAGAACCATTTATATACCGTGCTGGAGAAAGGTGCGGACGGCAATCAGGCGATAATTGTCGGTGCCGTTCACGAATGTCTGAATGCAAAACTGGATTCCTTAGCGGCAATTATTGAGAAATTTTGCGAGCCACAGGTGGCAATTGTTTCCCTGACAATTACCGAAAAAGGCTATTGTATTGACCCGGCCACCGGTGCACTCGACACCAGCAATCCGCGTATTATTCACGATCTACAAAACCCTGAAGAACCTCACTCCGCGCCAGGTATTCTCGTCGAAGCACTGAAACGCCGCCGTGAGCGCGGCCATACACCGTTTACCGTGCTCTCCTGCGACAATATTCCCGACAATGGCCATGTGGTGAAAAACGCGGTGCTGGGAATGGCAGAAAAACGTTCGCCAGAACTCGCCGGGTGGATAAAAGAACACGTCAGTTTTCCGGGAACCATGGTCGACCGCATTGTTCCGGCTGCAACAAACGAATCACTGGCGGAAATAAGCCAGCATCTGGGGGTGAATGATCCCTGCGCGATTAGCTGCGAACCGTTTATCCAGTGGGTGGTTGAAGATAACTTCGTCGCTGGGCGTCCTGCCTGGGAAGTCGCAGGTGTACAAATGGTGAATGATGTCCTGCCATGGGAAGAGATGAAACTGCGGATGCTTAATGGCAGCCACTCTTTTCTCGCTTATCTGGGTTACCTCTCAGGATTCGCCCATATCAGTGATTGCATGCAGGATCGCGCATTTCGCCATGCCGCCAGAACATTAATGCTGGATGAGCAAGCGCCGACACTGCGGATTAAAGATGTCGATTTAACACAATATGCGGATAAGTTAATTGCACGTTTTGCTAATCCGGCACTGAAACATAAGACCTGGCAAATCGCGATGGATGGCAGCCAGAAATTACCGCAACGCATGTTGGCAGGTATTCGCATACATCTGGGGCGCGAAACGGACTGGTCGTTGCTGGCATTAGGCGTTGCAGGCTGGATGCGTTACGTCAGCGGCGTTGATGATGCCGGAAATGCCATTGATGTTCGCGATCCGCTTAGCGATAAAATTCGTGAACTTGTTGCAGGCAGCAGCAGTGAACAACGCGTAACCGCCCTGCTTTCCCTGCGTGAAATTTTCGGTGATGATCTGCCAGATAACCCGCATTTTGTGCAGGTCATCGAACAAGCCTGGCAACAAATCGCACAATTCGGCGCGCATCAGGCGCTATTAAACACCCTCAAAATTTAACGATTTCTGCGGTTAAAGCGGATGAAGCTCGCCTTCGTCCGCTCTCCCCTTCTCTTTTCTGCCTTTTTTAGCCAGGATTAACGCTCAGTTAACTTACCAGAGTATTGCGGAGCCGTTGTGACCAGAACCAACCTCATCACCGGTTTTCTCGGCAGCGGGAAAACTACGTCGATTCTTCATCTGTTAGCCCATAAAGATCCCAACGAAAAATGGGCGGTACTGGTTAATGAATTTGGGGAAGTCGGAATTGATGGTGCTTTGCTCGCCGATAGCGGCGCACTGCTGAAAGAGATCCCCGGCGGTTGCATGTGCTGCGTTAATGGTTTACCCATGCAGGTAGGGTTGAATACCTTACTGCGTCAGGGAAAACCAGACCGCTTGTTGATAGAGCCGACCGGGCTGGGCCATCCGAAACAGATCCTCGATCTCTTAACCGCGCCAGTCTATGAACCGTGGATAGATCTGCGCGCCACGTTGTGCATTCTCGATCCACGCCTGCTGCTGGACGAAAAAAGCGCCAGCAATGAAAACTTCCGTGACCAGCTGGCTGCCGCAGACATTATTGTCGCCAATAAATCCGACCGTGCGACGCCCGAAAGTGAGCAAGCGCTAGAGCGCTGGTGGCAGCAAAATGGTGGCGATCGGCAATTAATTCACAGCGAGCATGGAAAAATTGACGGTCATCTTCTGGATTTGCCGCGTCGCAATTTAGCCGAGTTGCCCGCCAGCGCCGCGCATTCTCATCAGCATAGCGTGAAAAAAGGGTTAGCAGCGTTAAGCCTGCCAGAGCATCAACGCTGGCGTCGCAGTCTGAACAGCGGACAAGGGCATCAGGCCTGTGGCTGGATATTCGACGCTGATACGGTATTCGACACCATTGGTATTCTGGAATGGGCGCGACTTGCACCGGTGGAACGCGTCAAAGGCGTGCTGCGTATTCCCGAAGGGCTGGTGCGAATCAACCGTCAGGGCGATGACCTGCACATTGAAACGCAAAACGTTGCGCCACCGGACAGTCGTATTGAGCTGATTTCCAGCAGCGAAGCTGACTGGAATGCCTTGCAGAGCGCGCTGTTGAAGCTTCGTTTAGCGACTACCGCGTAAGGTTGCCTGCGTTTTTCAGTAAGATAATTAGAGAAAATATGATTAAAAATTTGCCGCAAATAGTGTTGTTGAATATTGTCGGCCTCGCGCTGTTTCTTTCCTGGTATATTCCCATTAATCATGGATTCTGGTTGCCGATTGATGCGGATATTTTTTATTTCTTTAATCAGAAACTGGTCGAAAGTAAGGCCTTTTTGTGGCTGGTTGCATTGACCAACAATCGCGCTTTCGACGGTTGTTCACTGCTGGCGATGGGAATGTTGATGCTGAGTTTCTGGCTGAAAGAAAACGCCCCAGGCAGACGACGTATCGTGATTATTGGTCTGGTCATGCTATTAACTGCAGTGGTATTAAACCAGCTGGGTCAGGCATTAATTCCTGTAAAACGGGCCAGTCCAACGTTGACTTTTACCAATATTAACCGCGTCAGCGAACTGCTCTCTGTTCCCACGAAAGATGCCTCACGAGATAGCTTTCCCGGCGATCACGGTATGATGCTGCTTATTTTTTCGGCATTCATGTGGCGTTATTTCGGCAAAGTTGCTGGCCTTATCGCCCTTATTATTTTTGTGGTTTTTGCGTTTCCCAGAGTAATGATTGGCGCACACTGGTTTACTGACATCATCGTCGGTTCCATGACCGTGATATTGATCGGTTTGCCCTGGGTGTTGCTGACGCCATTAAGTGATCGATTAATCACCTTTTTTGACAAATCACTACCTGGAAAAAACAAACATTTCCAAAACAAATAACTCACAGTAATTAACATCATCAGGTTTATTTTTATAGTGAGGATAATCCTGATGATGCGCCTCCTGCTTTCATCCATCGAGCGCAAAAATCATTCTCTAAGTAAATGAATGGATTGCATGCGTTTCACTCAATCGTACTTTAATTGACCAATCCCGCTGATTAACTTTCTGTATCACTTTTTCTTATAAAAAATCATGTAAAACCGCTCGCCAAGACCGCACCAATCGGGTAATCTCGAACTCGTTTTGCCTCGGCGGTAGATTATCCTCACAGCATATAATTTTGTGCGTTAGTCCACAGATTTGGCCTTAAGGAATTGTTTCAACATGCCCAGGTAATTAGTCTCGTGTCGCTTGGCATTTTTTTATAACGATATTTGTCGTTAAGGACTTCAAGGGAAAACAAACAACATGGTCAAATCTCAACCGATTTTGAGATATATCTTGCGCGGGATCCCCGCGATTGCAGTAGCGGTTCTGCTTTCTGCATGTAGTGCAAATAACACCGCAAAGAATATGCATCCTGAGACACGTGCAGTGGGTAGTGAAACATCATCACTGCAAGCTTCTCAGGATGAATTTGAAAACCTGGTTCGTAATGTCGACGTAAAATCGCGAATTATGGATCAGTATGCTGACTGGAAAGGCGTACGCTATCGTCTGGGCGGCAGCACTAAAAAAGGTATCGATTGTTCTGGTTTCGTACAGCGTACATTCCGTGAGCAATTTGGCTTAGAACTTCCGCGTTCGACTTATGAACAGCAGGAAATGGGTAAATCTGTTTCCCGCAGTAATTTGCGTACGGGTGATTTAGTTCTGTTCCGTGCCGGTTCAACGGGACGCCATGTCGGTATTTATATCGGCAACAACCAGTTTGTCCATGCTTCCACCAGCAGTGGTGTTATTATTTCCAGCATGAATGAACCATACTGGAAGAAGCGTTACAACGAAGCACGCCGGGTTCTCAGCCGCAGCTAATAAACCGTTTGGATGCAATCCCTTGGCTATCCTGACGAGTTAACTGAAAGCACTGCTTAGGCAGTGCTTTTTTGTTTTCATTCATCAGAGAAAATGATGTTTCCGCGTCTTGATCCAGGCTATAGTCCGGTCATTGTTATCTTTTAAATGTTGTCGTAATTTCAGGAAATTAACGGAATCATGTTTATACGCGCTCCCAATTCTGGACGTAAGCTCCTGCTTACCTGCATTGTTGCAGGCGTGATGATTGCGATACTGGTGAGCTGCCTTCAGTTTTTAGTGGCCTGGCATAAGCACGAAGTCAAATACGACACACTGATTACCGACGTACAAAAGTATCTCGATACCTATTTTGCCGACCTTAAATCCACTACTGACCGGCTCCAGCCGCTGACCTTAGATACCTGCCAGCAGGCTAACCCCGAACTGACCGCCCGCGCGGCGTTTAGCATGAATGTTCGTACGTTTGTGCTGGTAAAAGATAAAAAAACATTCTGTTCATCTGCAACTGGTGAGATGGACATTCCACTCAATGAATTGATTCCGGCGCTCGACATTAATAAAAACGTCGATATGGCGATCTTACCCGGCACGCCGATGGTGCCGAACAAACCCGCAATCGTCATCTGGTATCGCAACCCTTTGCTGAAAAATAGCGGCGTGTTTGCCGCTCTGAATCTCAACCTGACGCCTTCACTCTTTTATAGTTCACGGCAGGAAGATTACGATGGCCTCGCCCTCATTATTGGTAATACTGCGCTATCTACCTTTTCTTCACGTTTGATGAACGTTAATGAATTAACCGACATGCCGGTCCGTGAAACTAAAATTGCGGGCATTCCTCTGACCGTTCGGCTTTATGCAGATGACTGGACATGGAACGATGTGTGGTACGCATTTTTACTGGGTGGCATGAGTGGAACTTTCGTTGGACTTCTCTGCTATTACCTGATGAGTGTGCGTATGCGCCCAGGCAGAGAAATCATGACCGCCATCAAGCGCGAACAATTTTACGTGGTATATCAACCGGTGGTTGATACACAAGCTTTGCGGGTAACGGGCCTGGAAGTACTGCTACGCTGGCGGCATCCTGTAGCAGGAGAAATACCCCCGGATGCCTTCATTAACTTTGCCGAAGCGCAAAAGATGATTGTGCCACTGACTCAGCACCTGTTTGAGTTGATTGCCCGCGATGCCGCAGAATTAGAAAAAGTACTGCCGGTAGGCGTCAAATTTGGCATTAACATTGCGCCGGCCCACTTGCACAGCGAAAGCTTTAAAGCGGATATCCAGAAACTGCTCACTTCCCTGCCCGCACACCATTTCCAGATTGTGCTGGAAATTACCGAGCGCGATATGCTGAAAGAGCGAGAAGCCACACAACTCTTCGCCTGGCTGCATTCGGTCGGCGTAGAAATCGCTATTGATGACTTCGGCACCGGGCACAGCGCGCTTATCTATCTTGAGCGTTTTACGCTCGATTATCTGAAAATTGATCGTGGATTTATCAACGCCATCGGTACGGAAACGATCACTTCACCCGTACTTGACGCGGTGCTGACGCTGGCGAAACGTCTCAATATGCTGACAGTTGCTGAAGGGGTCGAAACGCCAGAACAGGCACGATGGCTAAGCGAACGCGGCGTTAATTTCATGCAAGGCTACTGGATTAGTCGCCCGTTACCGCTGGACGATTTTGTTCGCTGGCTGAAGAAACCGTATACGCCGCAGTGGTAAGGTGTGCTTACGTCCCTTATTATTCATAGTGAAAGCATGCCGGATTGCGGCTAATGATGAGTAAAAGGAAATCCGTTGCAGATGATTGTGCGCATACTGCTGCTGTTTATCGCTCTGTTCACCTTTGGTGCGCAGGCGCAGGCTATCAAGGAAAGCTATGCCTTTGCAGTACTGGGCGAACCCCGGTACGCATTTAATTTCAACCATTTTGATTATGTGAACCCCGCCGCGCCAAAAGGTGGGCAAATAACGTTGTCTGCCCTCGGCACCTTCGATAATTTCAACCGCTATGCACTGCGCGGCAATCCGGGCGCACGCACCGAGCAGCTGTACGACACGCTATTTACGACTTCCGATGACGAACCAGGCAGTTATTACCCGCTGATTGCTGAAAGCGCACGCTATGCTGACGATTATTCCTGGGTGGAGGTCGCTATTAATCCACGCGCCCGTTTTCATGATGGTTCGCCCATTACTGCCCGCGATGTAGAGTTTACTTTTCAAAAATTTATGACCGAAGGCGTGCCGCAATTTCGTCTGGTCTACAAAGGCACCACCGTCAAAGCCATTGCGCCGTTAACCGTGCGCATTGAGTTAGCTAAACCCGGCAAAGAAGATATGCTGAGTCTGTTTTCGCTGCCGGTATTTCCAGAAAAGTACTGGAAAGATCACAAACTTAGCGACCCGCTCGCCACGCCTCCGCTTGCCAGTGGTCCGTACCGCATTACGTCCTGGAAAATGGGGCAAAATATTGTCTATTCACGCGTGAAAGATTACTGGG
>OJSM01002047.1_pt1 | contig 11839 bp, 10 predicted proteins | sample 1599431 | NCBI WGS metagenome assembly OJSM01 (sample SAMN04168659, study PRJEB22393) | human gut metagenome | biome: human gut microbiome; feature: stool | host: Homo sapiens | collected 2014-05-12 | reverse complement strand
GATAAAGGCCATCTGCGTCTCCTCCGCCAACGACGCGGCCGTGGCGGTGGCCGAGCTGGTGGGCGGCAGCGAGCCGGCCTTCGTGGAGCAGATGAACGCCCGAGCCGCCTCGCTGGGGATGGAGCAGACATCTTTCCGCAACGCCTGCGGGCTGGACGCCGAAGGCCATCTCTCCACGGCCCGGGATGTGGCCGTCATGAGCCGCACCATCCTGAACACCTGCCCCGAGGTGCTGCACTACACCGGCATCTGGACGGATACCCTCCGGGGCGGGGCGACCCAGCTGATCAATACGAATAAGCTCCTCCGCCGGTATGAGGGGATCACCGGCCTCAAGACCGGCACCACCGGCGGCGCGGGCATCTGCATCTCGGCCAGCGCCACCCGGAACGGCCTTTCCCTCATCGCGGTGATCTTGGGCGCACCGTCCAGCGCCGACCGCTTCGACGCCGCCACGACTCTGCTGGACTACGGTTTCGGGGCCTATGAGGCCGCGCCGCTGCCAAAACTCGAGGCACAGCCGCTCCAGATCACGGTCAGGGGCAGCGCGGCAGGCAGCGTCCCGCTGGATTACTCGGCCCTGCCGGAGACGGTGCTGGTGGAGAAGGGGAGCGGGGCGTCCCTGCATACCGAATTGACCCTGCCCGAGGAGCTGGAAGCTCCGGTGGAGCAGGGCCAGACGCTGGGCAAAGCCGCCGTCTATCAGGGGAAAGCACTTCTGGAAGAGTACGAAGTGCGTGCTGCCGCCGATGCGCCGAGGATGACCGTCCGGGATGCCATCGGCCTGCTGTGGCAGAGCCTCACCGGCGCGGCATGACCGAAAACTGCGCACTACCGGTCAAAAACGGTCAGCGAGGGCAAAGAATGGCTTGGACGTTTGTATAAAAGATGTAAGAGCATACAAAACAACACTATTAAAATTGTATGAAAAGCGAGGATTTTGGCCTTGACTTTGCCCGGCGGGAACGGTACACTTATACCAAGAAAAACCCTCGCCGGGCAAAGAGCCCGTAAAATGTTTTGGAGGTTTTGATAGAATGAGTCTCGCTCTGAATACAAAGCACCTCTCCAGTTTCATCAACGAAGAGGAATACAAGGCCATCTACCCCCAGGTAGAGGCCGCGCACAAGACGCTGGAAGCCAAGAACGGCCCCGGCAGCGACTTCCTGGGCTGGATGTATCTGCCCCGTGATTATGATAAGGAAGAGTTCGAGCGCATCAAGGCAGCTGCTGCCAAGATCCGTGAAGATTCCGACGTTCTGGTGGTCGCCGGCATCGGCGGCAGCTATCTGGGCGCACGCGCCGTCATCGAGGCCGTCAAGGGGATGTACCACAACGAGCTGGACAACGGCCTGAAGATCTACTTCTGCGGCAACAGCATCAGCCCCACCTATCTGAATGACATCATCGCGCTGTGCAAGGGCAAGCGCTTCTCCATCAACGTCATCTCCAAGTCCGGCACCACCACCGAGACCTCTCTGGCCTTCCGTGTGCTGCGCAAGCTGCTGGAAGACGAGATGGGCGTGGAAGAGGCCAACAAGCGCATCTACGCCACCACCGACCGCGCCAAGGGCACCCTCAAGCAGCTGGCTGACGCCCAGGGCTGGCCCACCTTCGTCGTCCCCGACGATGTCGGCGGCCGCTACTCCGTCCTTTCCGCTGTGGGCCTGCTGCCCATCGCTGCTGCCGGCATCAGCATCGACGACGTCATGAAGGGCGCAGCCGACGCGATGGAGCGCTTCTCCGTGCTCAGCCCCGACAACGACGCCTACAAGTATGCGGCCATCCGCAACATCCTGTACCGCAAGGGCAAGAGCATCGAGATCCTCGAGTGCTATGAGCCGAACTTCACCCTCATGAACGAGTGGTACAAGCAGCTGTTCGGTGAGAGCGAGGGCAAGGACAACAAGGGTCTGTTCCCCGCAAGCTGCATCTTCTCCACCGACCTGCACTCCATGGGTCAGTTCATCCAGGAAGGCTCCCGCACCATGTTCGAGACCATCGTGGATGTCAAGAAGCCCGCACAGGACCTCTTCATCGACAAGCTGGAGGGCAACTTCGACGGCCTGAACTTCCTGGCTGACCAGAACATGAGCGTGGTCAACCGCAAGGCCATGGAAGGCACCATCCTCGCCCACACCGACGGCGGCGTGCCGGAGGTGGTCATCGAGGTGGACGACCTGTCCGCTTATAATGTGGGCTACCTCATCTACTTCTTCTGGCGTGCCTGCGCCTGCAGCGGCTACCTGCTGAGCGTCAACCCCTTCAACCAGCCGGGCGTCGAAAGCTATAAGAAGAACATGTTCGCTCTGCTGGGCAAGCCGGGTTATGAGAACCTGACCGCCGAGCTGGAAGCGAAGCTGAAGTAAGAGCAAGCGGAACAAAAAACGATCTCCCGCCGTGAGGCGTGGAAAATACAGGAGGACAGAACTATGATTAAACTGATTGTTGGCACCAAAGGCTCCGGTAAGACCAAGGCTATGATCGACATGATCAATGATTCGGTCAAGACCTCCAAGGGCAACGTCGTTGTCGTCGAGAAGGGCATGAAGTTGACCTATGAGGTCCCCAACGCCGCCCGTCTCATCGACCTGGACGAGTACAAGATCGCCGGCGGCGAGATGCTGTACGGCTTCGTGGCCGGCCTGCTGGCAAGCAATTATGACATCACTGACCTGTACATCGACGGCATCCTGAAGGTGCTGGATCACGACATCAACCGTCTGGGCGTCGTTCTGGACGAGATCGCTGCCGCCGCCGGCGACTCCGTCAAGGTCACCGTCACTGTCAGCGCTGATGAGGCTGCTCTGCCCCACGATGTGAAGAAGTACCTGTAACATAACTCTGAAATTTCTGATTTGAAGCATCCCAGACAGGCAGGAAACCGGAGAATTTGAAATTTTTTCGGTTTTCTGCCTGTTTTGGTGTTGACAAAGGGTTGTGTTGGCGCTATACTAACAAAGCAGCCTTTTATGAGGTGTACTATGCAATTTGACCTGAGAAAGTTTATCGTATCCGGCACGAAACCTTACGCCGCAGAGTTTCAGTGTGATTTGTCTGCAAAGGATTTTGCCGGTGCAAGGATCGAGCAGCCTGTGACGGCCCGCTTTGAGGCGGTGCCGGATGGCGAGGAGATCCGGATGACGCTGCGGGCAAACGCATTGGTGCACGGAGAGTGCGCCCGCTGCCTCGACCCCGTCGAACGGGAAGAGACGGTGCAAGCAGAGTGGACGGTCAGGGAGCGCGATCTGGATGACCCGGATTTCGACCTGCCCCTCAACGAAAAAGGACATCTGGATGTGGACGAATGGCTCTGTCAGGAATTCATGTTCCAGATACCGACGGTGCTGCTTTGCAGCGCTGACTGCCCGGGCTTGTGTCCCCGGTGCGGGAAGAAGATGGCCGAATGTACCTGCCCTCCGGCAGAAGCTGAGGCCGAACCCGCAGACGCAAGGCTAGCGATACTCAAATCACTGCTGAACTGAGAAACCCATCAAGGAGGTGCAAAAATATGGCAGTACCTAAGAGACATCTTTCCAAGGCCCGCCGCGACAAGCGTCGCAGCAATGTTTGGAAGCTGGAGGCCCCCGCACTGGTCAAGTGCAGCAACTGCGGCTCTCTGAAGCTCCCCCACCAGGCATGTGGCAACTGCGGTTACTACAAGGGCGAGGAAGTCATCAAGAAGGGCTAATTTGCGCAGAATTGGTGGCACATTGGTGTTATGTACAGAAGGGGAGGGCGCAATGCCTTCCCCTTCTTGCTTTGTCTGGGAACGAAACTGTGAGGTGAAAGCATGGCTATCCGGATCGAGCGTGTGGAAGAGGGCAGCGAGGCCGCTGTCCTCGGCCTCGCTGGCGGCCTGTTCGGCCTTCTGGTTCGCGTGGGTCAGCAGGGCCAGCGCCGCCCCGGCGGCGAGAACGAACACCAGCAAAACGATGAGGGTACGCCGTTTTGTTTTCATGGCGTGCCTCCTTACTTGCGGCGGCGCAGCAGCACCACCACTGCGCCCACGGCCAGCACAGCCGCCGGGAGGATGAGGACGAACACCAGACCCAGCACAGCGGCGGTGTGGCCCGAGATGGTGATGGGCGCAGCTTCCAGCGCCTTGGACTCCACGAGGGTGGTCCCCTCCTGCCCGGCCAGAGAGGCAGCGCAGCCCTGCAGGAAGGTCACGTTGCCGGGAACGGTCTGGTAAACGGCTTCGTTGTCCATGTTGCCGCAGTTGACCCAGATGACCTCTGCGCCGGTGCTGTTATTGGAAGCATAAGCTGCCAGCGCAAAGGGGCCGTCGGGGTCGCCGTCTTCCTGCTCGGCGGTGGTCATCTCATAGCCCGCCGCCTTGCTGTAGGAGCTCTCGGTACTGACCAGCAGAGCTTCCGAAGTGATGCCCTCCGTCTCGGTGATGGTGATGCCCTGCGCCATCTGCAGCAGGACGCGGCGGCTGGTGTCGATGCCGTCCAGCGTGCCGCTCTCGGTGTCGGTGGCGTAATCCGGCAGCAGATAGTAGGGGTAGCCGTTCAGATAGTGGCCGCTGTCCCCTTCCACCACAAGGCCGGGCGTCCGGGTCAGGCCAAACTCGGCCATCAGGGCGTCAAGGTTCGGGGTGGAGTAATAGCTGTCGGTGGTGAGCATCAGATGTCCGCCATTTTTCAGGTAGGCGCGCAGGGCCGACATCTCATCCATGAGGCCGCCCGCCGATGCAAAGTCCTGCTGCGGGTCATTGATGATGAGCAGGTCGCAGTCGTCCGGGATGGTGTCCGTCAGCAGGTCGAGGGGGCTGACGGAGAGGTTCTGGCCTTCCAGCGCATCGGTCAGGGTGTCGGTGAGGCGCTGTTCGCCGTGGTTCGTCGTGTAGTAGGCGTGGAGCTCTTCGCCGCTGGTGATGCGGTAGATGGCAGCGGTGAGCTTATTTTCGCCGCCGAAGGTCACGCTGTAGCTGCCGGTGGTGTAGTAATCGGAGTAGTCATAATCGTAGAGGTCGGACGCCGCCAGCACGGCGCTCTTCTCCCCCGAGACGAGGACGAGACTGCCGTTCTCAGCCGACTGCACGCCGTACTGGGCGGCGAAGGTCGGGTAGACGGCGGGGTCTTTCGTCTCCCACTTGATGTGGCTGCTCTCGGAGGCATAGCGGTCCAGCAGCTTTGTGATGATGGCGTCCTCGCTGCCCGTCTCGGCCAGATAGTAGATGGTGACATCCTGCGTCAGGGCGTGGGCGATGTCCCTGGAGCTGTCGCTGAGGGTGTAGAGCCCGGCTTCCGAGAGGTCGAACTCGGTGTACTTCGTCGGAACGGCCCGGACGATGAGGTTGAGCAGGACGGCCAGCACGACCACCAGCACCGTGACCGCCGAGGCATAGATGCCGCTGCGCAGCCGCAGACGTTCCAGCGGGCCTGCGCTCTTTTTCTCAAATTTCTTCATAGTCTGCCCCCTCTCAGTTCCAGCGGCGCTTCTCGATGCCCTGCGCCGTAAAGAAGAGGAAGAGCACCGTCACCGTCAGATAATAGACCAGCGTCGGGATGGAAAAGCTGTTGTTGACGAACTCCTCAAAGGGCGCAAACAGGCAGAGGGCGCTCAAGACAGCACTGAACGCTTCGGTGAGCCATGCGCTGCGCAGCAGGAACAGGGCGCTCAGCCCGGCGCAGAGGGCCGCAAAGCAGAAGCAGCCCAGCGTGAAGCTCCGGGTGCGCAGACCAACTGCAAGGGAGGCTCCCGCCGACAGAGCCGTAAAGACCACCAGCGCCACGGCGCTTCCGGCGTTGAACATGCTGCGGAGGCTGGGCATCATATAGGCCAGCAGCAGGGCTGAAAAGCCCATGACTGCCGCGATGATCTGGTTCTCCGTGAGGCCGGAGCAGAACTCGCAGACGGCGATGGCTGCACATCCCAGCAGGAAATAGCACAGCAGCGCGGCGAAATTCGCCCCGCAGGCCGAGGCCGTGCCGCCCAGCAGCCAGAGCACGACGATCATGATGCCGTCGGCCAGACAGGGCAGCGCGAACACGGTGCAGAGGGCCAGATACTTGCCCACCACGATGCCCCACACAGACACCGGGCTGGTGAGAAGGAGCTGGTCGGTGCGGGCGCGGCGCTCTTCGGCCAGCGAGCGCATGGCCAGCACCGGGAAATAGAGCAGCAGCATGAAGATCGTGCGGTAGAGCGTATAGTAGCCAAAATCCGTCAGGCCGTAACCGAGGTTCAGGGCCAGAAAATAGATGCCGGAAGCCGCCAGCAGAAAGGCCGTGAGCAGATAGCCCATCATGCCGTGAAAAAAGCTGCGCAGCTCCCGCTTGTAGATGGCAAGCATCGAATCAGTCCTCCTTTTTATCCGAAGTCTCTTCCGGAGCCGTCAGCTCAAGGAAGAGCTCTTCCAAATCGCGCTCTTCGGCGGCAAGGTCCACGACGGCGGCCAGATGCCCCTGCGACAGGATGAGTGCCTTGTCGCAGACGGCCTTCACCTCACTGAGGATGTGGCTGGACAGGATGACCGTGTGGGTGCGGCCCAGCTCCCGGATGAGGCGGCGCAGCTCGATGACCTGCGCCGGGTCGAGACCCACGGTGGGTTCGTCCAGAATGATGAGCTGCGGACTGCCCAGCAGCGCCTGCGCCACGCCCACCCGCTGGCGGTAGCCCTTCGAGAGGCTGCGGATGAGCCGGGGCAGAACGTCTTCCAGACCGGTACGGCGGGCGGCAGACTGCACCTGTGCCGGGCGGTCGGCTTTCTTGACACCTTTCAGTTCGGCGGCAAAGTCGAGATATTCGGCCACCGTCATCTCCGGGTAAAGGGGCGGCTGTTCCGGCAGATAACCCACGCAGGCTTTGGCGGCGTCGGCTTCCTCGGGCAGCGGATGGCCCGCCACCGTCACCTGCCCCTCCGTGGCGGCAAGATAACCGGTGAGGATGTTCATGATGGTGGACTTACCGGCACCGTTCGGCCCCAGCAGGCCGTAGATGACGCCGTCCTCCACCGTGAAAGAGATGTCGTCCACTGCAAGGCGGCTGCCGTATTTCTTGGTGAGGTGGGATACTTCTATCACAAAAAACGCTCCTTCTCTGCGGGTGTCCCCGGGAATATCTGCATCATTTTAGCCCGAAAATGTGTCAGAAATAAGATAAACCTGTGTGCGTTTCCAAATATTGTTTCTTTTGCGCTGATGCGGCAGTTTTCGCGGCCGGACGCAAAAAGAGCGCCGCTCCCCGCAAAGGGAACGACGCTCTTGGAAGCCTTGTAATTGTTGCAATTACTTACGGCCGAAACGCTTGTTGAAGCGCTCAACACGTCCGCCGGTGTCAACCAGCTTCTGCTTACCAGTGTAGAAAGGATGGCACTTGGAGCAAACTTCGACGTGGATCTCGGGCTTGGTGGAACGAGTCTTGATGACGTTGCCGCATGCGCAGGTGATGGTGCAGTCAACGTAGTTCGGATGGATACCCTGTTTCATTCTTTTCACCTCATTTCTGGTTCTGACTTATTGGGGCCATATTTAATGTATGTGCCCATCACAACCTTCAATATCGGCTACCCCCTCGAGCGGCCTTGGAAACGATTGCTTTAATATTATATCACTCTCCGAAAAAATTGCAAGAGGATATTTTGACTTTTTTGCACTTTTTTCTGGAAAGTCCTTCTCTCCGCCCCGGAAAACGAACAAGCCCGGCAGAAAACTCTGCCGGGCCGTTACTGATTCCTCCAGCCTCACCTGGGAATGGGCGTTCCGGCTCCCGCAGGACAGCTGCTTTCCGCAAAAGCAGCTGTCAGAGTCAGAGCTCCAGGACAAGGCTTATCTGCATCGCATCCGAAAGACACGATGAAACAAATTTACCGGACAAAGTAAATGCCGTCGGCACCCTCCACATCCGAGATGGCGACCATGAGCAGCTCGTCCTCGTCCGTCCAGGTAAAGATGCAGGCGTAGCGCAGCTCCTCGCCGTTGTAGTCGAAGATGACGCCCACGCTGCCGTCGTCGAGATACTGGTAAGTGCCGTTCAGCGTGCCGCCGCCCTGGATCATCTTTGCGCCGCCTGCGGCGTCAAAGGTGAACTGCAGCGTACCGCCGTATGCCGCCAGAGACTCGTCCATCTCGGCCTGAGTCATCTCGCCGCCGTCGATGTAGCCGCCGGCAAACGACCAGACCGTGTTGCTCATGTCCGGCGTGTCTGCCTGCGGAAGCTCCCACAAAGAGTTTTCCTCTTCCAGCACAGCTGCCGTAGGGGCCGCATCCACAGAGATGGCCGGCGCGGCCAGCACCGGTGTCGAAAGCGAGGCCAGAAGTGCCGCGCTGAGTGCAAGAGAAGCGATACGTTTCATAAAACTTTTCCTCCTTGTGCGATATTCGGAGCGCACATTTTGTCTGGTTCCAGTATACTCTTTTCTGCCCCTGCGGCGGACAGTTTGACACGATTCGCCCCGAAACTGCGCTCAATCGACCCGGCTCACAGGGAAACGCGGAGGATGAATCTGCCGTCCTGCACCGAGAAATCCGAAAGCCCTTTATATTTTTCCACGATCGCGCAGATGCTGCGCACACCGATGCCGTGTCCTTCGGCGTGGGTCACCGGCAGGCCGTTTTCAAACCGTATCCCCTCCGGACAGGGATTGACGAACTGCAAAAAGAGATGCCCGTTCTTTTCCCGGGCAGTAACTTCAATGTATGCAGGGTCATTCTCCGCTTTCATCCTGCGGCAGGCCCGGAGCGCATTTTCCAGCGCATTGGAGAGCAGCACGCAGAGGTCTGTCTCGGCCACCGAGATAAGCTGCGGGATATGAGCCTGAATGTTGAGCGGCACACCGCAGCTCTCCGCCCGGCCTGCAAAGGACGAGAAAATGAGGTTCGCAGTCTCGTTCTCGCAGTAGGTCGTCACCTTGCTGGCCTCTATCTCGGAGCAGATGCTCTGGATGTACTCCTGCGCCTGCTCTCCCCTGCCGTTCTCGATGCAGGCGGAGATGTATTGCAGATGGTGGCGCAGGTCGTGGCGGTAGGCGCGGGTCTGCTGCTGGGAGGTGCGCAGGGCCTCGATCTCCCGCACCGCCTGGCCGACCTGCAATTTGAGGTTGTTCCGGGTCTGTTCCAGCTGGCTGCGGGTGCGCTCCTCTGCCGAGACCCGGAGGACAAAGACGATATACGCCACGCTGCACACGAAGGGCATGAATTCCACCGCCGCCTGATTGCCCTGGGCGAGAAGGTCGGTGTAGATACGGGTCACATAATCGAAAAGGTAGCCTGCCAGCGGCACTACCCCGAACAGAAGCTGCATCGAGCGCGGATACCGGGCAAAGCTGCGGGCCGCCGGGGCAACATAGCGCAGCAATACCGCCAGCAACGGCAGCGTGACCACGATCTCGACGGCGGGCTGCAGCCAGTTGATGCCCGGCACCATCGCAATGATCAGCAGTGCCACCCAGCGCCGGAGCTGACAGCACAGATATGCCGCCAGCACCGAGATGGTGGGCCAGAGCCATTTTCCGCTGAGGACGCTGAGGATGATGGCAAGCGGCAGATGGGTGATAAGCGGATACATCTCCTGCATCGCCGTCCAGCTATCCATATAAGTAATGAGCGCCTGCATCAAGAGCATGGCTGCTGAGCCGACCGCCAATATGATGCGGTTCTTCTTCGTCCAACTGATGTCGCAGAACGCCGCCGAGAGTGCGATGCCAAAGAGCGCCACGGCAACGCCGTTTGGTACAGTAAGAGCGTTCACTACATGACCACCTGCTTTCGGTCAAAAATATAGCTCAGGTAGCGGTCCTTCGTTTCCGAATACTTCCCGTGGGGCAGCGGCACCACGGCTCCGTCCTGCATCGTGATGGAGCGGGCTGCGATGTTGGCGATATACTCCATATTGATCAGGAAGGAGCGGTGGGGACGGAGGAAATTCGGGTATTCCACGAGCTGGTCGCAGAGGTCGTCCAGCCGGCCCATGCTTTCCAGCACGACGCCGTTGTTCAGATGAAACGTGAGTGTCCGCCCCATCACCTCGCAGTAGACCAGCTCTTCCAGCTCCAGGCGGACGATGCCGCTCTTGCTCCGGAGGATGAGGCTGTGCTTCTGCTCCCTGGTGCAGGCCGCACAGGCCGAGTCCATCAGGCGGAAAAAGTCCTCTCTCCGGATGGGCTTGAGCTGGTAATACCATGCATCTACCGCGTAGGATTCCACCGCAAACTCCGTGCTTGAAGTAAGGAAGATGATCTTCACATTCGAGTCATATTCCCGTATCTCCTGGGCCGCAGCCATCCCGTTTTCGCCCGGCATCAGGACATCCAGCAGGATGATGTCGAAGCGCGTTCCCTTCTCCACCTCCGCCATCAGCTCGACCGGGCTTTGATAAGACGTATGGGCAAAGTCCTGCCCGCGGTCAGCAGCATATTCTTCCAGCAGAGCTTCCAGCCGTCTGGTCTCCTGGGTCTCGTCGTCACAAAATGCGATCTTCAGCATAAGGGGATCGATCCATTCCCTTCTTTGTTTATTCTCTTTTATAGTATAGAGATTCTTGCATTTTTCGTCAAGTTGTGATGGCAGCCCTCTTGGCCGACTGCTTGCCGCCTGCGGGCGGCCGTGCTGATCCGCCAACGATCACTTTTGCACAGAAAACGAGCCTCCTGCATTGGAAAATCGATGCAGGAGGCCTGTTATTACCATATTATGAGGGAACCGTAATTTATAATTTCGCACCCGGCAATCAATGAAAAATGCCACAAGGAAATGACGCAGAAAAATATTCTTTTCAACCCGCCTGCTGCCGCTTATCCAGGCGCATCTTGTCGGCGATCATCGCGATGAACTCCGAGTTGGTGGGCTTGCCGCGCAGGTTGTGGATGGTGTAGCCGAAGTAGCTGTTCAGGGTATCCACATCGCCACGGTCCCATGCCACCTCGATGGCGTGGCGGATGGCCCGCTCTACCCGGCTGGCGGTGGTGCCGTTTTTCTTGGCGATCTCCGGGTACAGGCGCTTGGTGACGGCGTTGATGTACTCCGGCTCGTTCATGGTGAGCAGGATGGCATCCCGCAGGAACTGGTAGCCTTTGATGTGGGCAGGGACGCCGATCTGATGCAGAATGTCCGTGACCTTCAGCTCGTCGCTGTCCACGCTGGCCGTGATAAGCCGCTTCTGGTGGCCGTGGGCGACCTTGAGCACCCGGCTGGCAAGGACATTCTCGTCGAAGGGTTTGACAAAGTAGTAGGCGAAGCCCTCATCCAGCAGCTCCTGGACCATTTCCTCGCTCTGGAAAGCGCCGGTGACGAAAAACGTGGTGTGCGTTTCGCCGGCGGCGACATATTTCTGCTTGACGGCCAGAGCATCCAGCCCGGGCATGAAGGCATCCAGCAAAACCACCTGCGGCCGCACCACAAGCATCTTCTGCAAGATCTGAAGGCCGTCTTTTTCCACGACGGTCACTTCTACGCCTTTTTGTTCCAGCGCCTCTCGGCAGGCTGCCGTAACGTCCGCACTGGTATCCGACATCAAAAATCTTACTTTATCCATCGTACTATCCTCCAATGTGTGCAGTTCCCTTTACAGTCTAGATTTTACCATAATTTACCATGGATTGCAACAGGAAATTTTTACATTTTCTGGAATTTTCGCAAAAATTTTCTTGTTCATTCTGCGGTCTGCGCTTCGGCACCGTTTTGAACGGCGTTTTTTGCCTGTTCGAGCATCGTCTGGGCGAAAATCCCGTAGCCTCGGGTGGGGTCATTGACCAGAACATGGGTCACAGCACCCACGAGGCGCCCATTTTGGAGGATGGGGCTTCCGCTCATGCCCTGTACGATGCCGCCGGTCGCAGACAGAAGCGAAGGGTCGGTCACCCGGATGACCAGATTCCGGCGGGGGTCGGCGT
>OJSM01002034.1_pt1 | contig 11916 bp, 10 predicted proteins | sample 1599431 | NCBI WGS metagenome assembly OJSM01 (sample SAMN04168659, study PRJEB22393) | human gut metagenome | biome: human gut microbiome; feature: stool | host: Homo sapiens | collected 2014-05-12 | reverse complement strand
TAAAACAATCCCCCCTCCCGCCACATAGCTCCCGCATCCGGCCGTTCGGCTATTTCCCGGCATCCATACCGGGAGCGGTTCTCCACCAAACCGTCGTTTCATTCCGCCTTATACAAAAAAAAACGGCAGCCCCGTCGGGGACTGCCGCAAATATTCCGCGTCGGCGGAATTACTGCTTCGCAGGCTCTTTTTCGACGGCCTTGAACACGGCCAGCGCTTTGTGGTCGTCGAAGAGGGTCAGCTCCGAACCCTTGATTTCGAAACGGTCCACGTCGTCGAGCATCTTGACGAACGCATCTTCGTACTGCATGTCGGGGCAGGCCATCCGGGTCATGCCCATATTCTCGAATTCGAGTTTCTTGCCCTTCAGCTCATAGCGGCCGAAGAAACGGTTGCAGTTGGTACGGCCCGACACGAGCGTATCGGCGGCGCTGAACTGCAGGGTGAAGAAATCGGCCTCGGCGTCGATGGCCTTGGCGGGAATCGCCTCCATTTTGGCAAGTTTCCACGTCGTGCCCTCCAGCGGAAGGGCCTTTTTCTGCGATCCGCCACAGGCGGTCATGGCTAAAAGCAGCGCTGCGGCTGCAAAAATCTTTTTCATAATTTCAAAATACATTTGTTAACCGAACAATTCATTCAAAACACGCGCCAGACGATAACCGGCTGCCGGCACCTGCCCCTCGGCAGGAGGCTGTACGGCCATCAGACAGGCGTCCGCCCGGGCTTTGTCGAACGCATCGCCGGGTTTGATCCAGTCATGGACGGCTCGGCAGCCGCGGGTGTTCCCGTCGGCCCGTCGGCGGGGCGTGCCGGCGGCAAAGGCGCACGGCGCGCATCCAATCCGCAAGGCACAGCAGACGATCAAACGGCGGCGAGCAGAGAAAAGCGTTTCTTCGCCTCGAGCCTGTTTCCGTCAGACAAATATAGGCAATATATTCGGGTTGCGCAACAACCGGCTGCCGAAAAGGATGAAAGCACGGCTTCCAACGCCGGCGACGCTTCGGGCGTTCGCGGAATACCGCCCAAAAAAGGCCGCACCCCGTGTGGGATGCGGCCCTTACAGCGGGAACAGACGGTTAGTACTCCATCTGCGCGAGACGCTTGTAGCCGTTGTAACGCCACTTGGCGTTCTCCTCCGCAGCGGCGAACAGTTCGTCGGCCTCGGCAGGGAACGACTTCTGGAGCGAGGTGTAGCGCACCTCCTTCAGCAGGAATTCGCGGAACTTCGACCAATCCGGCTCTTTCGAATCGAGCACGAACGGGTTCTTGCCCTGCTCCTCAAGCAGCGGATTGTAGTGCCACAGGTGCCAGTAGCCGCAGGCTACGGCCTCCTTGCCGACGGTCTGCGTGCGGGTCATGCCGCCCTTGATGCCGTGGTTGATACACGGAGCGTAGGCGATCACGAGCGAAGGTCCGGGATAAGCCTCGGCCTCTTTGAGCACGTTGAAGAGCTGCTGCTGCGAAGCGCCGATCGAAACCTGCGCCACATAGACATAACCGTAGGTCATGGCCATCGCGCCGAGGTCTTTCTTGCGGATGCGCTTGCCGCTCGATGCGAACTTGGCGACGGCGCCCACGGGAGTCGATTTCGACGACTGACCGCCGGTGTTCGAGTAAACCTCGGTGTCCACGACGAGGATGTTCACATCCTGACCCGTGGCCAGCACGTGGTCCACGCCGCCGTAACCGATGTCGTAACCCCAGCCGTCGCCGCCGATGATCCACTGCGACTTCTTCACCAGCCAGTCCTTCATCTCCAGGATATCCTTGCAGTAATCGCAGCCGCAGGCCTCCATCATCGGGACGAGGCGCGCCGAGACCTCGGCCGATTTGGCCGACGAACCGCGCGAAGCGATCCACTCCTGCATGACGCCCTTCAGCTCGTCGGAGCATTTCGTACAGTTGGCAATAGCCTGCTCCATCGTATTCTGGATACGGTCGCGAAGTTTCTCGACACCGAGGTGCATACCCAGGCCGAATTCGGCGTTGTCCTCGAAAAGCGAGTTCGCCCATGCCGGGCCCTGGCCCTTGTCGTTGGTGCAGTACGGGGTCGACGGTGCCGAACCCGAATAGATCGAGGTACAGCCCGTGGCGTTGGCAACCATCATCTTGTCGCCGAACAGCTGCGAGATAGCCTTGATATAGGGGGTCTCGCCGCAACCGGCGCAGGCGCCCGAGAACTCGAACAGCGGCTGTGCGAACTGGAGGTTCTTCACCGACTTGGTCTTGTCGACGACCTGCTTGTAACCGATATTTTTGGTGATGTAATCCCAATTCTTCTGCTGGGGCATCTGCTCCTCCAGCGGGCGCATCACGAGCGCCTTATCCTTGGCGGGGCAGACGTCGACGCAGTTCGAGCAGCCCGTACAGTCGAGCGGCGAGATCTGGATGCGGAACTTGTACTCCTTGGTCTCGCCCAGCCCCTGCTTCCATTCCACGCCCGATGCGGCGGCCAACGCCGACGAGTACGCGCGGATGATGCGTGATTACAAAGAGCTTACCCCCCTGATCGAAGAATATCGCCGTTACACCGACCTGCAGCAGCAGGAAGCGGACGCAAAGGAAATGCTGGCCGCAGAGTCAGACCCGGCGTTTGCTGCTATGGTACAGCAGGAGCTGTGCGAAATTGGCCGGAATCTGGCACAGAGCGAAGAGAATCTGCGTCTGCTGCTCATCCCGAAGGACGCCGATGACGAAAAAAGCGTCATTCTGGAGATTCGCGCCGGTGCCGGCGGCGAAGAGGCCGCGCTGTTTGCCCACAGCCTGATGCGGATGTACACCATGTACGTCCAGAGCAGGGGCTGGGAGCTGGAGGTGCTGAACCTCAACGAGACGGAGCTGGGCGGTGTCAAGGAAGCCATCCTTGCCGTGAACGGCGCAGGGGCCTATAACCGGCTCAAGTATGAGAGCGGGGTGCACCGTGTCCAACGTGTGCCCGAGACCGAAACGCAGGGCCGCATCCACACCTCCACGGCAACCGTGGCGGTGATGCCGCAGGCCGAAGAGGTGGATCTTGTCATCGACCCCAAGGATCTGCGCATCGATACCTTCCGCTCCTCGGGTGCGGGCGGCCAGCACATCAACAAAACGTCCAGCGCCATCCGGGTCACGCACATCCCAACCGGAATGGTGGTGGAGTGCCAGAACGAGCGCAGCCAGTTCCAGAATAAGGATAAGGCACTGGAGGTCCTGCGCAGCCGCCTGCTGGCCCAGAAGCAGAAGGAACAGCAGGATGCCATCAATGCCAACCGCGCGGGGCAGGTGGGAACCGGTGACCGCAGCGAGAAGATCCGGACTTACAACTTCCCGCAGGATCGCTGCACTGACCACCGCATTGGCCTGACGGTCCACAATCTGGATAAGATCATGGACGGCAATCTGGACGAGATCATCAACGCCCTCGCCACCCGTGAGCAGGCCGAGAAACTGCAAAAGCTAAACGCATAAACTTGCGCAGAATGCGCACGAAAAGCTGTAAAGGATAATTGCCTTACAGAAGAAAAGAGCGATGATTCGTATGAGTATCAATACTGAAGTCCGCCCGGCTGACACGGAGGGCATTGCCCGCGCAGCCGAGCTTCTGCGGCAGGGCGAGCTGGTAGCCCTGCCCACCGAGACGGTCTACGGCATCGCGGCCGACGCCCGCAACGGCGAGGCCGTGAGCAAGATCTTTGTGGCAAAGGGACGCCCGCAGGACAATCCCCTCATCGTCCACGTCACCGGCCCTGAGATGCTGCACGGCCTCGTCAGTGAGGTGCCGGAACGCGCCCAGCTGCTGATGGCGGCGTTCTGTCCCGGCCCGCTGACCATCATCATGCCCCGCGGCCCCGAGGTGGCAGCGGAGTGCTGTGCCGGTCTGGACACCGTGGGCATCCGGATGCCCAGCCACCCGGTGGCACGGGCCGTCATTGAAGCCAGCGGCTGTGCCTTTGCGGCCCCGTCGGCCAACCTCTCCGGCAAGCCCAGCCCCACCAACGCACAGGACGTCTTTACCGATATGGACGGCCGCCTGCCCCTCATTCTGGACGGCGGCGAGTGCGACTGGGGCGTGGAGTCCACCGTCGTGTCGGTGGTGGGCGAAAAGCCTACTCTGTTCCGTCCCGGCCACATCACGCTGGAAGACCTCGAGCGTGCGCTGGGCGAGGAAGTGGAAGTCTCCAAGGCCATCCTCGAGAAGCTGCCGGAGGGCGCGGTCGTCCGCAGCCCCGGCATGAAGTATAAGCACTACGCCCCCAAGGCGGATGTGACCCTTCTGGACGGCACCTTCGAGCAGTTCAAAGCCTATGTGGATGCCCACGCCGCCGAGAACCCCAGCTGCCTCTGCTTTACCGGCGAGGCCGAAAAGCTGGGCGTACCCTGTGTGGAGTATGGCCGGGAGGGCGACGGAGCCGACCAGGCAAAGCACATCTTCCGCTCCCTGCGTGCGCTGGATGAGCAGGGCGATGCTGTGGTCTACGCCCGCTGCCCCCAGAAAGACGGCCTGTCCATGGCCGTCTATAACCGCCTCATCCGCGCGGCTGCGTTCCGGGTGATAAAGCTATGATGACGCTGGGCATCACCGGCCGCAGCGGCTGCGGCAAATCCACCGTCACTGCGGTTTTTGCGGCCCGGGGCATCCCGCTGGCAGACGCCGACCAGCTCTCCCGCGAGATCCTGCTTCCGGGTTCACCGCTGCTGCCCCAGCTGGCTGAGCGCTTCGGGGCAGATATTATAAAGGAAGACAGCACCCTCGACCGCCGCCTGCTGGCTGACCGCGCCTTTGCAACGCCCGAGGGGAAAGCTGCGCTCGACGCGCTGACCCACCCGGAGATCGTCCGACGCATCCGCGCCGCCAAACAGGCCGCGCGGCAGGCGGGGGCAAAGCTCTTTGTGCTGGACGGCGCGGTCATCATCGGCACGGCGGCAGAGGCCGAGTGCGACAAGCTCTGCGTGGTCACGGCACCGTTTGAAGTCAGCGTGGAGCGCATCGCGGCCCGGGACGGCATCTCGCCTGAGATGGCCGCCCGCCGCCTCAACGCTCAGACGCCGGAGGCTGTGCTGACCGCCAGGGCAGACTACATCCTGCCCAACACCTCCACCCGCGAGGCGCTGGCGAAGGCAGCAAACGAGCTCTGTGACGCTCTCATCGGGGAGGGAGGCTGCGCTTGAAAACGCTGTTCCGACTGCTGCGCAGACTGGTGGTGCTGGTCTGCATCGCGGCAGTGCTCCTGACGGCTCTGCCGCCCCTCGCCCGGGAGGCCGACCGGCTGCTCTACCCCCGCAAATACAGCCAGCAGGTGGAGCAGTGGGCCGCAGAATACGAGCTCGACCCGCTGCTGGTCTATGCGTTCATCCGCACGGAGAGCGGCTTCGACCCCGCCGCCACTTCCAGCGTGGAGGCCCGGGGGCTGATGCAGATGACCGAGGAGACCTTTATCTGGCTGCGCAGCAAGATTGCGCCGGATGAGGACCTGACCTTCGATGAACTCTACGACCCTGACGTCAGCATCCGCTTCGGCTGCTACTACATCCATCTCTGCATGGAGCGGTACGGCGGCGATGTGGCTACCGTTGCCGCCGCCTACCACAGCGGATGGGGGACGGTAGACAACCTGCTGCGGATGGAAGAGCATTCCTCCGACGGGCAGACCCTGAAAGGCTTCCCCTATAACCAGATGCACCATTACGTCGAAAAGATAACCGCCAGCTACGCCGTCTATACCCGACTCTACGGCGGCTGAATCTCAACCAATGAAGAAGAACCGACAGGTCAAAAACCTGCGGGTCTTTGATAGATGAAGCTGTTTTCATGGCCAGAGTGTGCCGGATGAACGAGGATTTTTGCTTGCAGGCAAGGCGATTTTTCGCAGCGATCCTGACGGCTCGCAAGAGAAAGCAACGCAGTCTGCGGGCAAAAAGGCCGTTCAGACGGTGTGCAATGGCCGTGAAAACAGCTTCCAATAAGTATAAGAAAACAGAAAGGCAGGAGAGATCCTATGGCAGAAAAAACTCCGAACCAGCAGCTGGCTGAAAAGCTGCTGTTTAAGCCCGCTTACGTCGGCGACAAGTCCGCCGCCGTCAAGCAGGAGGCCCATGCATTCGCTGAGGGCTACAAGAAATTCCTCGACGCAGGCAAGACCGAGCGCGAGGTGGCCGCTGAGAGCGAGCAGATGCTCAAGAACGCAGGCTACCAGCAGTTCGACCCGAAGAAGACCTACGCCCCCGGCGACAAGGTCTACTTCAGCCAGCTGGGCAAGGCCATCGTGGCTTCCACCATCGGCACCCGCAGCTTCGAGGACGGCTTCCGTCTGGTCATCGCTCACACCGACAGCCCCCGTCTGGACCTGCGCCCGACCCCGCTGTACGAGTCTGACCACTTCAGCTACTTCAAGACCCACTATTACGGCGGCATCCGCAAGTACCAGTGGGGTACCATGCCGCTGGCCATCCACGGCGTGTTCTCCCGCGCTGACGGCACCACCGTCTCTGTGAACGTGGGTGAGGATGAGAACGACCCCGTCTTCTGCATCACCGACCTGCTGCCCCATCTGGGCGCTGAGCAGGGCGAGCGCAAGCTGAGCGACGGCATCCGGGCCGAGGAACTGAACATCCTCATCGGCTCCGACGCTGTGGACGACGAGGAAGTCAAGGAAGCTGTCAAGCTGAACACCATGATCCTCCTCAACGAGAAGTACGGCATCACCGAGAAGGATTTTGCCCGCGCTGAAATCGAGATCGTCCCCGCTTATAAGTCCCGCGACGTCGGCTTCGACCGCTCCATGATCGGAGGCTACGGCCACGATGACCGCGTCGATGCATATCCTGCTCTGATGGCCGAGATCGCCACCAAGGATCCCGCCTTCACTACCGTCTGCGTCCTGACCGATAAGGAAGAGATCGGCTCTGACGGCGTCACCGGTATGCAGAGCATGTACGTCTTCCACTTCATGCAGGAGCTCTGCCGCGCCGCTGGTCAGGACGACATCATTGCATTCCGCAACAGTGTCTGCCTGTCCGCCGATGTCACCGCTGCTTACGACCCGAGCTGGGCCAGCGCTTTCGAGCCGATGAACGGCACCTACGCAGGCCGCGGCATCGCGCTGTTCAAGTACACCGGCAGCCGCGGCAAGAGCGCTGCAAACGACGCTTCTGCCGAGCTGGTGGGCTATGTCACCCGCATGATGGACGCCGACGACGTTGCATGGCAGATCGGTGAGCTGGGCCGCCTCGACCTGGGCGGCGGCGGCACCATCGCAAAGTATGTTGCCAACCGTGGCATCCCCGTCATCGACATCGGTGTGCCTGTGCTGTCCATGCACTCTCCCTTCGAGGTCATCCACAAGACCGACCTGTACATGGCTTATCGTGCCTTCGTCCTGTTCAATCAGGCCGCTGAGTAAGCTGCTTCTACGCACCAAAGCCCCGGAAAGTCTGCCGTCTGGCAGGCCCTCCGGGGCTTTTTGCTATGTCGTGGGCAGGGGGACGGCCTGCTCTACGGTAAGGAAGGCGAAACCGTTGTCCTTGTACCACTGGATGATGTCGGGCAGGGCTTCGGCGGTGGTGCGGGTGGTGGCCGAGTCGTGCATCAGCACGATGCACTGGGTCTGCTCGCCGGTCTCCCGCACGATGTTGCGGAAGATGGTGCCTGCACTGGGCTTGCCGCCCACGGCGTCCTCGGCGCAGACGTTCCAGTCTACATAGGCGTAGCCTTTTGCAGTGACTTCTTCTTTGAGCTGCTGCATCAGCCCGCGCCCGCCGTAGCGGCGGCTCACGGTGTTGGTACTGCCGCCCGGGAAGCGCAGATACCGCAGGCCGTCGGCCCGGACGTAAGGGGTGAGGCGTTCCTTTAACAGGTCGATGTCCTTCCAGTAAGCGTCCGCGCTCTGGTAGATGTCGCTGTACTCGTGGGAGGCGGAGTGGAGCGCGATCTGATGCCCGGCGGCAGCAGCTTCAGAGATGAGGGGAAGATATTTGTCGTTGTTGCCGGTGGCGACTACAAAGAAGGTCGCCTTTACTCCGGCACGGTTCAGCGCGGACAGAACGTCCGGTGTCGTCTTGCTGGGGCCGTCGTCGAAGGTCAGACAGACCCACTTCTCGGGCATCGGCTCCGGCTCCGGGGACGTTTCTACGGAGGACGCCGAGGCAGGGGAGACGAAGCTTTCGTCCGGCACCGGGGTCAGGTCGCTCTCCCGGCAGCCTACGGGCGGCTCTGCACCGCAGAATATCCCCAGTCCGAACCCCGCCGCCGCCCCGACAGAAAGCAGCAAAAGGCTCCACAACAATCTTTGATGTTTGCTGGATTTGAAAAAAGTCATTTCCAAAAACCTCCTTCTTAAGTCATTTCTGCACGGAAACTCCATTTACAAGATATGAATGGCAAAAAAATCTATGAAAACGCTTGACATCGCCGGGGGAGTATGGTATTATACTTGAGCAGTCAGCGATACGGCTTAGACCTCAAGGCCGAGAGAAATCAAGATTGCATCAAAACTTCATATGCGAGGGTGGCGGAACTGGCAGACGCGCACGTTTGAGGTGCGTGTGGTTTATCCTTGGGGGTTCAAATCCCCTCCCTCGCACCAAAGTCGAAACCCGCATGAATGCTGGAAAATCCAGTACTCATGCGAGTTTTTCGTTATATTTAGCTTTGTAAGTAATGGCAAATACCAGTAGATAAATACGAGTATTACAGTATACAAAGTAGTGATAAAGTAGTGGTAGAAAAGTCCATGAAACAAAAACGCCCCCGCCTCGGAGATCACCGAAGCGGGGGCGTTGTCATGCTATGCAGTTATGGGCCGCATTTGCGGTCAGGTCCAGTTCTTCCGCCCGTAGCGGGTGGTCATCTGGCCGATCTCCTTTTGGAGCTTCTTGGTCAGCTGGGTCTTTTTCAGCCGCCAGCGCCAGTTCTGGCCCACGGTGGAGGGCTGATTGATGCGGGCGGAGTTGTCCAGCCCCAGCCAGTCCTGCATGGGGATGATGCAGGTCGCCGCTGCGCTGCGCAGGATCAGTGCGATCATGCTTTTATAGAGCTGCTCCTCTGGGGTGGCGTAGTCGTACAGATAGTCCCGCACCATGGTACGCTCGGCGGCAGTGATGGTCTTGTACCACGATACCAGCGTTTCGTTGTCGTGGGTTCCGGTATAGGCCACACTGTTCACAGGGTAGTTGTGGGGCAGATAGTCGCTGGCACTGCCGGTATCCCGGGAGTCAAAAGCAAATTCCAGCACCTTCATGCCGGGGAAGCCGCTGTCCCGCACCAGCTGACGGACCGTCTCGCTCATATAGCCAAGGTCCTCTGCAATGATCTCCCGCTTGCCCAATGCCTGCTCCACGGCGCGGAACAGCTCGATGCCGGGGCCTTTCTCCCAGTGGCCCGGCGCGGCGGTCTCGCTGCCGTAGGGGATGGAGAAATACTCGTCGAAGCCGCGGAAGTGGTCGATGCGCACCACGTCGTACAGCTCGAAGCAGTACCACAGGCGGGTGATCCACCACTGGTAGCCGGTCTCGCGGTGCGCTTCCCAGCGGTAGAGCGGGTTGCCCCAGAGCTGGCCGGTGGGCGAAAAGCCATCCGGGGGGACACCCGCCACTGCTGTGGGCAGATTCTCCTTGTCCAAAGGGAGAGGCCTTGGCATTTCCTGCAAAGTTTCTGGTTTCGCCAGAGGCTCTCCCTTTGGGAGAGCTGCTGAGCGCAGCGAAGTTGAGAGGGCAAGGATGCTGCCCTCTCCTATTTTTTCCGGTATTCCCGCGGCGTCATGCCGAAGTGTGCCTTGAAGGCCCGGTTGAAATAGGAGAGAGTTTCAAACCCGCACCGGGAGGCGATGGTCAGGATGGTCTCATCCGTAGTCTGGAGCGCTTCGGCGGCGGCATTCAGCCGGTATTCGTTCAGAAAGGCAACAAAGCTCTGCCCTGTCATCTGCCGGAACCAGCGCATGAAGTGGCTGGAACTGAAGGAGCAGACCCCGGCGGCATCGGCGACCCGAAGCCCCTCGGCATAATGGACAGAGATCCATTGCAGAACGGCTTTCAGCCGCCGGGTATCGGCAGTTTCCGCGGGGAGCTGCTGTTTCCCCTGCGCAATGAGCAGGGAGAGAAAGCGCAGCAGCGCTCCTTTGACCAGCAGCTCATAGCCGGGAAGCTTGGCACGGTTGGCTTCCTCCACCTCCCGCAGGCAGGCGGCGGCCTGGAGATAACACAGGTCGTTGGGAGTCAGCCGCGCAGGCAGCAGCAGCCGCCCGCTCTGGAGCGGAAGCAGGTATTTTTCGGCGCAAAGGTCCTCCGCACCACCCAGAAGCTCCAGCTCAAAAATAAGATTCTCGTATTCCATGGACTGTCCCTCCGACTGCCGCAGGGCGTGGAGGGTGCCGGGCGTAAAAATAAAGATGTCCCCCATGCGGGCCGGGCAGCTCTCAGCGCCCACCTGCACCAGCCCCGCGCCCCGCTTGACAAAGACCAGCTCCATGCTCTCCTGCCAGTGCAGTGCCACCTGCGGAAAATCTCCCGGAATGGTGCAGGGATACAGATTGAAGGGGAACCGCACGGCACCGTGCTGCTTGGTTTCCTGCAAAGAAGCCTGATTATGCATCATCTCACCTCCAGATGATAGGATTGTACCATAATTTGCTCCTTTAAGGCAAGATTTCGATTGTTTTATCTGGTATATCTTGCATTATAAATGTCAAACCTGTTTTCCGTAAGGTGTGTATCTGAAAACAAAGGAGGATCCATTATGAGCTTTACCGAAACATTACAGAGCCTCACCGGAAAGCTGCTGGCGGACTGCACCGATCAGGAGCTGTATCTGGCACTGCTGGAGCTGGTGCGGCAGAAGAGTGCCGACCGCGTGCAGCCCGTTACCGGCCGCAAGCTGTACTATATCAGCGCCGAATTTCTTATCGGCAAGCTGCTGTCTAACAACCTCATCAATCTGGGACTGTACGAAGAAGCCCGGGATGCACTGGCCGCTGCCGGAAAGCGCCTTTCCGATATTGAAGAGGTGGAACCGGAGCCCTCTCTCGGCAACGGTGGTCTGGGCCGTCTGGCAGCCTGCTTCCTGGATTCGCTGGCAACGCTGAACCTGCCCGGCGACGGCGTGGGCCTGCGGTATCACTTTGGCCTGTTCCACCAGTCCTTTGAGGATGGTGTGCAGAACGAAAAGCCCGACCCCTGGCTCACCGCCCACAGCTGGGCCGAAAAGACCGATGTGACCTACCCGGTGGAGCTGGCAGGCAAGGAATATACTGCCCGGCTGTACAAGCTGGCTGTCACCGGTTACGAGGGCCGCACCAACACCCTGAATCTGTTCGATCTGGATACCATCGACGAGAGCATCGTCCATGACGGCATTGCCTTTGACAAGACCGCCATCGACAAGAACCTGACCCTGTTCCTCTACCCGGACGACTCCGATGAGGCAGGCCGCCGTCTGCGGGTGTATCAGCAGTACCTCATGGTTTCTGCCGGTGCCCAGCTCATTCTGGCAGAGTGCGCCGCCCGGGGCTGCAATTACCACGATCTGGCCGACTACGCCGCCATCCAGATCAACGACACCCATCCCAGCATGGTCATCCCGGAGCTGATCCGGCTGCTGGGGCAGCGGGGCATTGAGTTTGAGGAAGCTGTGGAGATCGTTACCAAGACCTGCGCCTACACCAACCACACCATTCTGGCTGAGGCACTGGAAAAGTGGCCCCGCGCCTATCTGGATGCAGTGGTGCCCCAGCTGATGCCCATCATTGAAAAGCTGGACGCACTGGCCCGCACCCGCACCGAGGACGAGAGCCTTGCCATCATCGACAAGGATGACCGGGTACACATGGCCCACATGGACATCCACTTCACCCATTCCACCAACGGCGTGGCAGCACTGCACACCGAGATCCTGAAAAATTCCGAGCTGCACGGCTTCTATGAGCTGTACCCGGAAAAGTTCAACAA
>OJSM01002026.1_pt1 | contig 11966 bp, 6 predicted proteins | sample 1599431 | NCBI WGS metagenome assembly OJSM01 (sample SAMN04168659, study PRJEB22393) | human gut metagenome | biome: human gut microbiome; feature: stool | host: Homo sapiens | collected 2014-05-12 | reverse complement strand
CAGCCAGCGAGGTAAGGATGGTAAAAAAGCGCATCCCCCACACGATCTGCCGCCGCAGCGGGAAACGATGGCTGCTCTTCATAGCGGAGCCTCCTTTCCGGTAATATTTTGCATTCTTTCCTTTATACAGTACTGATTCCGGCGCGGTTTGTCAACGACTTTTTTCATGGAAATTGTGTACTTTATACGCTTTTTTCTTGTGCCATGGATGTAAACTGTGCAAGAGAACAAGAAAGTGCAGACTCCAGTGTAAGAAAGTACATCTTTTTTTAAAAGATACAGAAAAACTGCAACTCTTCCCGGAATTTTTCCATTCCGGTTTTTGCGTTTGTGCGGTATCCTAGTGTCAACAAAAGCGAGCGGCTCCCCGGCACGGGGGAGGCCGCTGCACAGAACAAACACACTGCCCTGAAGGAGGACACACTTATGAAAAAGATCTCTCGTCGTTCGTTCCTTACCGCTGCCGCTGCCTGCGGCGCAGCTGCTGCCCTGAGCGCCTGTGGCGGCTCTTCTGCAAGCTCCACCGCTGCTTCCTCCACTGCCGGTTCCACCGCTGCTTCCGCAGCCGCAGGCCCTGTTACCCTGCAGTGGTCGGTGTGGGATAAGGAGTCCACCCCCTACTGGCAGGCCATGGCCGACGGCTACATGGCAAGCCACAAGGACGTGACCATCGAGATGGTGGATCTGGGCTCCAGCGATTACATGACCGTTCTGGCCACCCAGCTGGCTGGCAGCGCCGATCTGGATATCGTGACCATCAAGGATATCCCCGGCTACGCAAACCTGATCAATTTGGACTACCTCAAGCCCCTGAACGAGGTACTGACCCGCGACACTGGCGATTTCAACGGCACCATCGAGCAGCTGACCACCGACGACGGCAACTTCTACGCCGTGCCCTTCCGCAGCGACTTCTGGGTGCTGTACTACAACAAGGATCTGTTCGATAAGGCCGGTGTGGAGTATCCCTCCAATGACCTGACGATGGAAGATTACGATGCTCTGGCACGCAAGATGACCAGCGGCTCCGGCGACACCAAGGTCTATGGCTGCCACTACCACACCTGGCGCTCCGCCGCTTCTCTGTTCTCCATTCTGGACGGCAAGAACACCATCATCGACGGCAAATACGACTTCATGAAGCCCACCTACGATATGGTCATTGCCCAGCAGAAGGACGGCATCTGCATGGACTACGGCTACCTCAAGACCTCTTCTCTGCACTACTCCGCAGCCTTTGAGAACCAGCAGTGCGCAATGGTCAACATGGGCAGCTGGTTCATTTCCACGCTGGAAGCTTACATGAAGGATGCTGAGACCAAGTTCAACTGGGGCATCGTCAAGTATCCGCACCCCGCTGGTGCAGAGGCTGGTTCTACGCTGGGCACTGTGACCAGCCTGGCCATCAACGCCGATTCTCCCAAGGCAGAGGCCGCTGCCGACTTCATCAACTGGTGTGTCTCTGAAGAGGGCGCACAGGCCATTGCCAAGACCGGCACCTTCCCGGCCTGCGGCTCCGCTGCTACCGCCGAGATCATCAAGTCCACCGAAGGCTTCCCCGAGGACAGCAACTCTGTGGATGCACTGACCACCAGCAACGTTTATCTGGAGATGCCCTACACCCAGTACGCATCTGATATCGAGACCATTCTGAACGCCGAGCACGATGCCATTATGACCATGAGCGAGACCGTGGACGAGGGCATCCAGAACATGAACGATCAGGTTCCCGCAGTTCTCGGCTGATAAAGCGTTTTCCGCAATGGTTTGCGGTTCTCCTTCTTCATTGTTTTCAATCCCCATTCATTTTCCGATGACGAGCATCGGAAAAAAGCCCTGTCCGAGCGGGGCGGGTATGCACAGCGCCCGCCCCGCTCATTTTTTGGAAAAACTGTTATACTTCCGGGAAAGGAGGCTCTTTTATGGCGAGTGCTGCTGTCCAGAATAAAACTCCCCGTAAAGTGCTAAAAAAATCGACCCGCGATTCCCTGATCGCGTATTCCTTCATTGCGCCAAACTTCATTGGCTTCTGCGTGTTTACGCTGGTGCCCATGGTGTTTGCCATTGCGCTGGCTTTCTGCGCATGGGACGGCCGCCACGCCATCGAGTTTATCGGTCTGAAGAACTTTGTAAAACTCTTTACCACCGATAAAATTTTTCAGGCGGCGCTGAAAAATACCATCGTCTACGTCATTGGCACGGTGCCGCTGACGCTGGCCTGCTCGCTGGCCATGGCTGTGCTGCTGAACCAGAACGTGAAGCTGCGCAACTTCTTCCGCACCGTGGCGTTCTTCCCTTACGTTGCTTCGCTGGTGGCGGTGGCAGCGGTGTGGAACATGATCTTCAACCCCTCCATGGGCCCCATCAACATGATCCTGAACCAGTTCTTTGGCGTGGCGGTGGAAAACCTGCCCCGCTGGGCTGCCGGTAAGGACACCGCTATGATCACGGTCATCCTGTTCAGCGTGTGGAAGAACATGGGCTACTACATGGTCATCTATCTGGCAGGCCTGCAGGGCTGCAACCCGGACCTGAACGAAGCCGCCGAGCTGGACGGTGCAAACCGCTGGCAGCAGTTCTGGCACATCACCCTGCCGCAGCTGCGCCCCACCACCTTCTTTGTGGTCATTATGCTCACCATCTCCGGCTTCAAGGTCTACGACCAGATGTACATGATCACGCAGGGCGGCCCCGGTACTGCTACCATGACGCTGGTGTACTACATCTATAATGTGGCCTTCGTCAATACCCCGAAATACGGCTACGCAAGTGCCATTGCCATGGTGCTGTTCGTACTGGTGCTGATCGTTACCATCATCCAGTTCCGCGGCTCCAAGGGCGATAACTGAGAAAGGAGGAAGAAACCATGGCAACCGCTGTTATTAAAGACCACGCTTCCCAGAAGCGCCGCAATTTCATCTCCAAGTTCCTGATCTATTTCTTCCTCATCGTCATCACAGCTTGTATGCTGCTGCCCTTTTTGTGGATGCTGTCCTCCTCCTTTAAGCTGAATAAGGACGTGTTCGGCTTCCCCATCCAGTGGATCCCCAAAAATCCCCGCTGGCAGAACTATGTGGACATCTGGACCCAGATCCCGCTGCTGACCTTTGTGAAAAACACGGTCAAGATCACCGTGGTGGTCACCCTGTTGCAGCTGTTTACCTCCTCCTTTGCAGCCTACGCCTTTGCAAAGATGCAGTTCAAGGGCAAAAACGTGCTCTTCCTCGGCTACATTGCCACCATCGCAGTGCCTTGGCAGGCCTACATGGTGCCCCAGTTCATGATGATGAGCTCGTGGCATTTGAACAACACCCATCTGGCCATTATGTGCCTGCAGGCCTTCAGCGCCTTCGGCGTGTTCCTGATGAAGCAGTTCTACGAGGGCGTGCCTACCGAGCTGTGTGAGGCTGCCCGCATTGATGGCCTGAGCGAGTACGGCATCTGGTGGCACATCATGCTGCCGCTCAGCCTGCCCGCCCTGTCCACCCTGACCATCTTCACCTTTGTGAACACCTGGAACGACTTCCTTGGCCCCCTGATCTACCTGACCAAGACCGAACTCAAGACAATCCAGATCGGTCTGCGTATGTTCATCACCCAGTATTCTGCAGAGTACGGCCTGATCATGGCGGCCTCTGTGGTGGCACTGATCCCGGTGCTGATCGTGTTCCTCTCCCTGCAGAAGTATTTTGTGCAGGGCGTGGCATCCACCGGCATCAAGGGCTAAATAAATCACCCGTAAGCGGGGCGTGGGCAGTACCCGCGCCCCGCATTTTTTGCAGAAATAGAGGGAAAACGTTATGTTATATCCTGAACAGAATGAAGCGCGCTTGAAGCTGAGCCTTGACGGCACATGGGCGTTTGCGCTGGGCAGCTGCGTGGAAGACCAGTTCGATCCCGCAAAGCCCCTGCCGGATGCCCAGCCCATCGCCGTGCCCGCCAGCTACAACGACCAGAACGACCAGACCACCGCCCTGCGCCGCCACTACGGCTGGGCATGGTATCAGCGCAAAGTTACCCTGCCCACTTTCTGCGCCGGGCAGCGGGTGGTGCTGCGGTTCGGCTCGGTGACCCACACCGCAAAGGTCTGGCTGAACGGCCAGCTCATTGCACAGCACAAGGGCGGCTTTACCCCCTTTGAAGCGGACGTCACCGCTCTGCTGCAACCCGGCGAGACCGCACTGCTGACCGTAGCCTGTGACAACCGGGTGAACCACAGCACCCTGCCTGTGGGCAACGAGGACGGACAACTGGCCTTCTTTGGCTCGGACAACGCGGGCATCCCCAGCGTGGAAGCCGCCAAGCGCGCCGCCGCACCCCAGAACCGCCCGAACTTTGATTTCTTCAACTATGCGGGCATCCACCGCCCGGTGGTGCTCTACACCACCCCAAAAGAGTATATCGAGGATGTGACCGTAGTGCCCGCCGTGGACGGCACGGTGCAGTATGCGGTCAAAACCACCGGCAGCGCGCCTGTCCATGTCACGGTGCTGGATGCGGACGGCAACGCCGTTGCAAGCGCCGAGGGTACAGAAGGCACGATCACCATCCCGGAAGTGCATCTCTGGGAGCCCAGACCCGGCACGCCCTACCTGTACACCCTGCACATCACCTGCGGGGCGGATGTCTACGACCAGACCTTTGGCGTGCGCAGCATTGAGGTGCGGGGCACACAGGTGCTTTTGAACGGAAAACCGCTCTATTTCAAGGGCTTTTGCAAGCACGAGGACTTTACCGCCCATGGGCGCGGCTTTGACCCGGTGCTGAACGTGAAGGATGTGAACCTGATCCACTGGGCAAACGCCAACGCGGTGCGTACCAGCCACTACCCCTACGCTGAGGAGTTCTACGACCTGTGCGACCGGGAGGGCATTCTGGTCATGGACGAGACCCCGGCGGTGGGCATCGGCGGCGGGGCGGCGGTGAATCCTTACAAGGAATATCCCCTTGCGGAGCATCACCGGCAGGTGCTTGCCGAGATGATCCATCGGGACAAAAACCACCCCTGCGTGGTGCTGTGGAGCCTTGGCAACGAGCCGGATCTGGAGCACTTCCCGCAGGATGCCTACGATTACTGGCACCCGCTGTATGAGCTGGCGCATCAGCTGGACCCGCAGAACCGCCCGGTCACCCTCGTCTGCTGCCAGAACGACTATACGAAGGATATCACCACCCGCACCATGGATATCGTCTGCATCAACCGCTACTACGGCTGGTACAACCTTTCCGGCGACATGGACGCTGCCTGCTACGGCTTGAATCAGGAGCTGGATTTCTGGGCAGAGCAGCACAAGCCCGTAATGATGAGCGAGTACGGCGCAGACACTGTGGCAGGCCTGCACACCGCCGGAGCCGAGATGTTCAGTGAGGAGTTTCAGGTGGAGTTCTACCGCCGTCTGGATGCAGAGTTTGACAAGCGCCCGTGGTTTGTGGGAGAATTTGTCTGGAACTTTGCAGACTACGACACTGTGCAGGGCCCCATGCGGGTGGATGGCAACAAAAAGGGCCTGTTCACCCGGGACCGCCGCCCCAAGCTGGGTATGCACTTTCTGCGCCAGCGGTGGGCAGAGATCCCTACGTTTGGATTTAAGGAGTAATCATGATGAAAACCTACCAGAACCACGCTATGACCGACGCCGAGGCACGGCAGGCACTGGCCGATGCCTGCAAACAGGTGGAGACCAATCTGCCCCTGTACACCTACCAGTGCCAGAACCATTCCAGTGTGAACGATATCTACCCCGGCTGCGCCAATAACCAGTGGACCTGCGGCTTTTGGCCCGGTGAGATCTGGCTGGCCTACGAGGCCACCGGGGACGAAAAATTCAAGACCGCCGCCCTCATTCAGGTGGACAGCTTTGCGGACCGCATTGCCCGCAAGGTGGAGGTGGACCACCACGATATGGGCTTTTTGTACAGCCCCACCTGCGTGGCAGCGTGGAAGCTGGTGGGCAGCGAAAAGGGCAAAAATGCCGCCATTGCCGCCGCCGACCAGCTGCTGACCCGCTACCAGCCCAGCGGCCGCTTCTTGCAGGCATGGGGCACTATGGATGACCCCGACAACTACCGCTATATCATTGACTGCATGCTCAACGTGCCGCTGCTGTACTGGGCAGCGCAGGTGACCGGCAGCGACCACTACCGCGAGATCGCCGCCGCCCACACCGCCACCACGCTGGCAAACTCCTTCCGACCGGACGGCAGCACCTACCACACCTTCTTTATGAACCCGGACGGCACCCCCAAGGGCGGCCGCACCTGTCAGGGCTATAAGGACGACAGCTTCTGGGCGCGGGGACAGGCGTGGGGCGTGTACGGCAGCGCCATTGGCTACACCTACACCCACGATGAAAAGTTTTTGGATGTGTTCCGCAAGGCACTGGCGTTCTACCTTTCCCGTCTGCCAGAGGACATGATCCCCTGCTGGGATATGCTCTTTGCCCCGGAAAGCGGCGAACCCCGGGATTCCTCCTCCGCTGCCATCGTGGCCTGTGGATTGCTGGAAGCGGCAAAGTATGTGGACGAAACAGAAGCTGCCCAGTGGCGCACACTGGCACGGCAGATGCTGGCCAGCCTTGCCGCAAATTATGCGGTAAAGCCTGGTACCCTCGGCTCCGGCCAGCTGCTGCACGGCACTTACAGCAAAAAGAGCCCCTACAATACCTGCACCCCGGAGGGCGTGGATGAATGCACGAGCTGGGGCGATTATTTTTACATGGAGGCGCTGACCCGCCTGACCAAAGACTGGGAGATGTACTGGTGATGAACTTGCAGACCAAAGCGGATTTTACCGCACTGATGCACAAATTTCTCGACCCCCTCAAGCCCTGTTATTCCGCAGGCTGCGCCCGGCTGCATCTGGGCGAGACGGGCGTGACCTACAACCAAAATGCTATTGAGCTGGAAGCCTTCAGCCGCCCGCTGTGGGCGCTGGTGCCCTTCTGGGTGGGCGGCGGCTCTGAGCCGGAATTTGAAACCATCTACCGCAAGGGTCTTGCCGCCGGCGCCGACCCGGAAAACCCCGAATACTGGGGCACCACCGGGGAATACGACCAGTGTTATGTGGAGATGGCTGCCATTGCCTGCGGCATCCTCACCGCACCGGAAAAGCTGTGGACCCCGCTTTCTGATACCGAAAAACAGAACCTTGCCGCATGGCTGGGGCAGATCAACGCCCACACCATCCCGGACTGCAACTGGCAGTTTTTCCGCATCCTTGTAAACCTTGCCCTGAAAAGCGTGGGGATGCCTTTCAGCCCGGAACTGCTGGAGGACGGTCTTTGCAAAATTGACAGCTATTACAGCGGCGACGGCTGGTCCACCGATGGCGCCTCCGTGCAAAAGGATTACTACATCCCGTGGGCCATCCAGTATTACGGACTGCTCTACTCTAAATTTGCCGCCGACACCGACCCCCGGCGTGCTGCACTCTACCGCCAGCGCGCCCAGCTGTTCGCGCAGCAGTTCGTCTACTGGTTCGATGCCAACGGCGCAGCGCTGCCCTTTGGCCGCAGCCTGACCTACCGCTTTGCTCAGAACAGCTTCTGGGCGGCCTGCATCTGGGCAGGGCTGGAGCCGCTGCCCCTGCCGGTGATGAAAGGGCTCATCGTCCGCAACTTCAACTGGTGGCTGGGGCAGAAAATGTTCGACCGGGACGGCATCCTGACCATCGGCTACTGCTACCCGCAGATGTACATGGCCGAGCGGTACAACGCCCCCGGCAGTCCCTACTGGGGCATGAAGAGCTTTTTGCTGCTTGCTTTGCCGGATGACCACCCCTTCTGGTCTGCCGAAGCCGCGCCCATGCCCGCATTGGAGCGGCTCAAGCCCATGCCATACGCCAATATGCTGGTGCAGCGCCGGGCGGGGCGGGTAACGGCCTATGCTGCCGGTGTCAACGAGGGGCACGGCCACGGACAGTTCCCGGAAAAGTATGCAAAATTTGCCTACGATACCCGCTTTGGCTTCTGCGCCTCCCGCAGCCGGGAGGTGCTCAATCAGGCCGCGCCGGACAGTATGCTGGCCTTTGTCATCGACGACAACGTGTTTGTGCGCAAGGTGAGCAAAACGTGGAAAATTGAAGCCGGGGCTGTGACCGCGCAGTGGTCGCCCTTCCCCGGCATTGAGGTGACCACTACCATCACCCCCACGGCCACCGGCCACTGCCGCCATCACGAGATTGACAGCAGTTTCGACTGCGAAGCCTACGACTGCGGTTTTGCCGTGCCCAATTTTGCACCGGGCTATGCCGAAAGCGTGGAAAATGACACCGCCGAAGCCCATTGCGACACCCTGCGCTGCACCGTGCGCGGCAGGGGAGAAGCAGTGGTCATCGGCTGCGACCCCAACACCAGCCTGTACTTCACTAACGTCCATCTGCCCGCCGTGAAGTACCACATCCCCAAGGGGCACACAGGACTGGACACCGAGGTCTTTGACGAAGCGGACTGATGCCGCTTCTTTCCAGAAAAACAGTCGTTTTGTGCGGCTGTTTTTCTTATATCCTGTGCTATAATAAAAGCAGAAAATGCTGCGAGGTGACATTTATGCCGTTAAATCATCCCATTACCTCGGCGCTTCTGGCCGACCCGGAAATTTTCCAGCAGAACCGTCTGCCCTTCCATGCCCATTTTACCGACCAGACCAGCCTGGAACTGCCCCTGACCGTCAGCTTGGACGGCGAGTGGAACTTCTGCTATGCGGAAAACCTGACTGCACCCTTTACGGACTGGGACACCCTGACCGTGCCGGGCTTCATCCAGATGCAGAGCCTGCAAAAGCCCGGCCAGCCCTACGGCGCGCCCCATTATGTCAACACCCAGTACCCGTGGGATGGCCACGAAAAGCTGCACCCCGGTCAGATTCCGCAGGACTATAACCCCATCGGGGAATACCAGCGCAGTTTCACCCTGCCGGAAAGCTGGGCAAGCTGTTACTTGCGCCTGAACGGTGCCGACAGTGCCGCCGCCGTCTGGTGCAACGGCGTTTACATCGGCTACACCGAGGATACCTTCACTCCCGCTGAATTTGACATGACTGCTGCCGTCCACCCCGGCGAAAATACCCTGACGGTACAGGTGTACCGTTTCTCCTCCGGCAGCTGGCTGGAGGATCAGGATTTCTGGCGCATGAGCGGCTTATTCCGCTCCGTGGAGCTGTTCACAAAGCCGGAAATTCACCTCGAGGATGTCTTTGTGAAGCAGGATTTTGCCCCGGACTTTTCCAGTGCCACCGTCACCTTTGATTGCAAGGTCAGCGGCGCGGGAACGGTGTCGGTGGTGTTTGACGGCGAGGAGCAGTCCGCTGAGGTGGGGGAGCCTGCCGAATACGACAGCGGCGTGGTGTTTGGCAAAGGCGAGTCCGACCCGGATGTGGAGGAGGACGTACAGGACGTTTCCTTCACTTTTACGGTGGAGCATCCCGCCCTGTGGAGCGCCGAGCAGCCGAACCTGTACGAGGCCGAGATTGCTCTGCTGCGCGAGGGCGCTCTCGTGGAGCGCACCGGGTTGAAAGTCGGTCTGCGCAAATTTGAACTGAAAGACCGCCAGATGCTTTTGAACGGCCAGCGCATCGTGTTCAAGGGTGTCAACCGCCACGAGTGGAGCTGCCGGACCGGCCGCACCGTCAGCCGGGAAGAGATGCTGTGGGATGTAAAGAACCTGAAGGCCCACAACGTCAACGCCGTGCGCACTAGCCACTACCCGGACGACCCCTATTTTCTGCAGCTCTGCGATGAATACGGTCTGTATGTCATCGGGGAGACCAATCTGGAGACCCACGGCACATGGCAGAAGCTGGGTGCGGACGGCTCGGACGAGTGGACGCTGCCCGGTGCCCGCCCGGAGTGGCGGGAGAATGTGCTTGCCCGCGCCGAAGCCATGCTGGAACGGGACAAAAACCACCCGGCCATCCTCATTTGGTCTTGCGGCAACGAGAGCCACGGCGGCAAGACCCTGTGGGAGATGAGCGAGTATTTCCGCCGCACCGACCCCAGCCGCCTTGTGCATTACGAGGGCATTTTCTGGAACCGGGAGTACCCCGCCACCTCCGATATGGAAAGCCAGATGTACACCCCGGTGGCAGACATTAAAAAGTTTTTGGCAGAGCACCCGGAAAAGCCTTTCATCATGTGCGAATACAGCCACGCTATGGGCAACAGCTGCGGCGGCATCGCAGATTATACCGAGTATGCCTACGAAGAGCCGCTGTATCAGGGCGGGTTTATCTGGGAGTACATGGACCACGGCATTGCAGTGATAAGCCCGGACGGAAAGCCCGGCTTTGCCTACGGCGGCGACTTTGGCGACCGCCCCACCGACCGGGAATTCTGCGTGGACGGCCTTGTGCTGCCCGACCGCCGTAACACCCCCAAAATGGACGCCGTCAAGGCGGCCTACGCACCGCTGAAGATCACCCTGACCGACACGGAAGCCGTGATTGAAAACCGGAATCTCTTTACCGACCTGAGCGCCTACGACCTTGTGTTTGCATCTTCGGTCAACGGCAAGCCGGAACGCCGCGCGGTGCTGCGGGCAGACTGCGCACCCGGCAAGACTGCGCACATCGCGTTCCCGTTCCCTCTGCCGGAGACAGGGCTTGCCTGCATGACCGTTACCGCAGTGCAGCGGGCTGCAAAGCCCGGCATCCCGACGGGCTATGAAGCTGCCTTTGGGCAGGTATGGCACAACTACGCCGCCGCCCGGCTGACCGTTGCCGCGCCGGAATTGGTGGAGATGGACTGCAACATCGGCGTAAAGGGCGATGGCTTCGAGTACATCTTTGGTCGCGGCAAGGGGCTGGTGTCCATCCGCTATAACGGCGTGCAGCTGCTGGACGATACCGTGCGCCCCAATTTCTGGCGTGCGCCCACCAACAACGACGAGGGCTGTGCAGAGCCGTTTACATTTGCCTTCTGGAAAACCGCCGGTCTCTACGCCCGCTGCGATAACCTGACCGCTGAAACAAAGGGCGATTTCGTCATCGCCCGCGCAAACTACACCCTGCCAGATGGGCAGACGCTGCCCATTGATTTTGCCATTGACGGCGCAGGCCGCTGTGATATCACCATGACATGGCAGGGCGAAAAGACTGAGCTGCCGGAGTTCGGGCTGCTCTTCCCGATGCGCCGGGAGCTGACCGAGGTATCCTATCTGGGTCTTGGCCCCCGGGAGACCACCGCCGACCGCACCGCAGGCGGCAAGATGGGCGCTTGGAGCTACAATGTCCGGCAGGATTTTGCCCAGAACAGCCCGGTCTACCCGCAGGAATGCGGCAGCCGTACCGGCGTGTACAGCGCAGCACTCACCGGCAGCGGATTGAATATAGGCATCGGCTTTGCAGGGGACGGCATGACCTTCTCGGCGCTGCCCTACACGCCCCATGAACTGGAAAACGCCCGCCACCTTTACGAGCTGCCCCGGGACGACAATAAGACGGTCGTCCGCTGCGCTGCTTTCCAGCGCGGCGTGGGCGGCGACAACAGCTGGGGCGCAAAGCCCCATGCAGACGCCTGCTTTGCGGTGGAGAAGGGAACCTCGTTCCGTTTTACGATTCAAAAATAAAAATTTACTTGGCTAAAGTGGTGGGTATCATCGTGATACCCACCACTTTGGTCTTATTGCGAAACCGTAACAAGACAAAAATCAGCGCAATATTCAAATAGTATATTTGCGATATGCAATCCAACGTTGTAGCTGCTGCATTAAAAAGTTGAATTTTTATGGTTTATGGAGAAATAAGGAATTGTGTCAAAATGACACAATTGCTCCGGGCACCTTCATAGAACCATGGAATGTGAATATTTTGCTTTCATAGGAGTTCATGTTTTTTTTACTGAATCTCGTGAAAAGCGTATAAAAAGCTTGCAATCATCTGTAAAATGTGGTATATCCATTATACGAAACATTGCTTTAAAAGAACACTCCACCGTTCAATGATGTGTAAAGTGAGGTGCCTGCCATGACCGC
>OJSM01002018.1_pt1 | contig 12009 bp, 15 predicted proteins | sample 1599431 | NCBI WGS metagenome assembly OJSM01 (sample SAMN04168659, study PRJEB22393) | human gut metagenome | biome: human gut microbiome; feature: stool | host: Homo sapiens | collected 2014-05-12 | reverse complement strand
GTAGGACTGGGGCACGGTCTTCAGGCTCTCCTGCGTGGTGCGGATGATGGTGGGCAGGATCATCATCACCAGCGTCAGGCCGCCGGCCAGAATTCCCGCCTGAAGGCCCAGCTTCTGCACGAACAGCATCATGCCCACCAGTCCGAAGATGATGGAGGGAATGCCCGTCAGTGTCTCGGCGGCGAACTCGATGATGCGGACCAGCCGCCCGCTGGCGGCGTACTCCGTCAGGTAGATGGCGGCGCCTACACCCAGCGGCAGCACCACCACCATGGCCACGAGAATGATATACAGGGTATTCAATATATTGGGCAGGATGCCCACGGTATTGCGGATATAGCTGGTCTGGCCGGAGATCAGCTGCCAGCTGAGGCCCGGCACGCCACGGTAAAAGATATAGCCGATGAGAAAGATCAGCAGGGCGCAGGTCAGTCCGGCGCACAGCCACACCAGCCCCCGCATCCCGCCGTTATACAGTCTCCGGCGAAGCGTCCATTGCTGCTTCATGGCTCAGTCCTCCTTCTTGCGTTTGATGCAGACATTCAGCAGGACGTTGATGAGCATGATGAACAGAAACAGCACCAGCCCGATGGAAAACAGCGCCTGCTGATACAGGCTCCCCACGGCGGCATCGGACATTCCGGAGATGATGCCGGTGGTGAGGAAGCGCACCGAGGTGAAAAGCCCCGGCATATTGGCCACGTTTCCGGCCACCATGATGATGGCCATGGCCTCTCCGATGGCACGGCCTACGCCCAGCACCACCGCCGCCGCCACGCCGCTGCGGGCGGCAGGCAGGCTCACCCGGAAGTAGGTCTCCGTCTCCGTGGCGCCCAGTGCCAGACTGGCCTCCTCATACTCCCTCGGCACGGCCTGAAGGGCCGTCTCCGCCACGTTGATGATGGAGGGCAGCACCATGACCGTCAGCACCAGAATGGCCGCCAGCAGGCAGGCCCCGGAGCCAAGGCCGAAGGCACGGCGGATGGCGGGGACCAGTACGATCATGCCCACCAGACCGTACACCACCGACGGGATGCCCGCCAGCAGCTGCACCGCCGTGCGGATCATCGCCGCCAGACGGGGCGGGGCCGCTTTGGCCAGAAAGATGGCGGTCATCAGACCCACCGGCACCCCCAGCAGCAGCGCTCCGCACACCACCAGTTGCCACAGGCGGCCCACGGCGGGGCGGGGCCTCCGGCCTGCGGTGGGCCTGCGCTGCGGTGTGCGGCGGGCCATCGGGCGGCGCAGAGGCTGCCCGTGTGTCAGTGTGCGGCGGGCGGGCCGGCGGTGCTTTGTCTCGGTCATGCCATCCCCTCCTTTTGCGTTCAGTGTATGCGCCCTTCGGGCAGGGCAGAACCTCCGGGGCGGAGGGAAATTTCCCTCTTGACAGAAACGTTTCTGCACCGTATAATAGTTAGGCTGACGGGGTGTAGCGCAGCTGGTAGCGCGCTTGGTTCGGGACCAAGAGGCCGGGGGTTCAAGTCCCCCCACTCCGACCATAAGTCCACCGTAATTTTGATAGAATTACGGTGGACTTTTTTTAGCAATGTAAATAATTGAATCCACATACAGGAGTGCGATTTCATGCGTGAGGTGCGATTCCATATTCATCGGAAATCCACATTTGCGGGAGCTCTTTTGCCGTATCGAATGTACATTAACGGTCAGTACATCGGAACAATACGCAACGGAAAGTCACTGGATGCAAACGTTCCCAAAGCAGGCGTTTATTATATTGAGGATGATATTCTGTCTTCGCGAAACGCTGTGATATATGATAATGGGCTATCCGAATATAGCGTTGTAATAAAGCGAGCCGGAGGGTGGCGCACGGAATCATACAACGAGTTTTACATGGAGAAAGGTAACGTCTTGGAGCAACTGCCGTCTTTCCACTGGGAAAAGCTCTTTGAACTGCAGCAATCTATGTCTCAGAGTGAAAGGCTGCTCGCCCTTAGCGTGGAGTTTTGGATGTCCGCCATGGACGATTTGCAGGAGGTCCTTGCTTCAGAACATCTTTTTGAAATCATAGCCGCTTTACAAACAATCGGTGCACATAAGTATCACGATTTGCTTCTCAAAATTATGAATGACGATTTTGGTGATGTCCGTTTTCCGTTGGACGATAATCAGATCGAGCAGATGCAGCCGAAAATCGAGGACGCAAACCGGGCATTTTGGAAAAATAAGGGCGCAGAAGCGGAGTTTCGTGGAGCAGTCACGAATTTTCTGATAACAAACCTGGATGCTTCTGGCCACGTTTTTGAAGGAATAGATCAGTCATGAGAAATTTTCCCACAGAGGGGGTGCATTTCCGAAAACTACTGCACCCCCTTTTGCGCCGAAAATGCACCCCCTTGAAATTCTATTAAAGTTAGGGTTATTTGCCAAAAAGAAGAGGTACACAAACGTGTGCCTCTTCTTTTTGTGCGCGGCACTCTTGCTGTGCCAACATGACCGCCCCGCGGCGGAACATTTTATTCGACTTGAGTGGTTTCGCTCTTTCCTTTTCGGCGGCGGTGTGCTATAATAAGTCGATTTGAGGTAAAGGAGGCCGCGCCGATGGAATATTTGTCCCACAGTCCGGAGGAGACAGAGCATATCGGCGAAATGCTGGGCAGGCGGCTGCGCCCCGGTACAGTAGTGGCCTACCGCGGCGGACTGGGCATGGGCAAGACCGCCTTTACCCGTGGGCTGGCCCGAGGTCTGGGCTGCGCCGGACGGGTCACCAGCCCCACGTTTACCATTGTCAACGAATACGACGGCGCAACACCGCTGTTTCACTTTGATATGTACCGGCTGGGCAGCTCTGACGAGCTGTTCGACATCGGCTGGGAGGACTATCTGACACGGGGCGGCGTGTGCGCCGTGGAGTGGTCCGAGCGCGTGGACGACGCTATGCCGGCTGACACCCTGTGGGTGGACATCGCCCGGGGCACAGACGAGAGTGACCGCATCATCACCATCTCGGGAGGCGAGGCACAATGAAAACACTGGCATTGGAGACCTCCGCCAAGAGCGTGTCCGTGGCCGTGACGGAAAACGGCACACTGCTGGCCCAGGCATATCAGGACCGGGGGCTGACCCACAGCGTGACGCTGATGCCGCTGCTGGACGGGATGCTGAAGACCGCGGGACTGACATTGGACGATATGGACATCATCGCCGTGGCCCAGGGGCCGGGGAGCTTTACCGGGATACGCATCGGCGTGTCGGCGGCCAAGGGGCTGGCGTGGGCCAAGGCGCTGCCCTGCTGCGGCGTATCCACGCTGGAGGCCATGGCCTATGGCGTCACGGACTTCGAGGGCGTCGTCGTGGGCGCTATGGACGCACGGCGGCAGCAGGTGTACAACGCGCTGTTCCGGACAGAAAACGGCCGCGTTACGAGGCTCTGCGCGGACAGGGCCGTGGCTATGGAGCTGGTGGCAAAGGAATTGGCCGCCATGCCGGAGCCAAAGCTGATCGTGGGCGACGGCGCGGTGCTGCTGTACGACTTTTTGCAGAAGGCGGGGATCGGGTGCCGGCTGGCCTCTCCCCTGCACCGGCAGCAGAGCGCCGCGGGCGTGGCGCTGGCGGCGGAGCATCTTGCCGCGCAGGGGCTGACGTGTTCCGCCCAGGAATTGCAGCCGGTATATCTGCGGCTGAGCCAGGCGGAGCGCGAACGGCTGGCCAGGGGGCTGTCCCTGACGGCGGAGTAAAACGTATACCCTTAAAATTTCATATACACGGAGGATAACATCATGTACAGCGAGAAGGTCCACATCATGAACCATCCCCTGGTGGCGCACAAGCTGACCATCATGCGGGACAAGAACACCAGCGTCAAGGATTTCCGGGAGCTGGTATCCGAGATCGGTATGCTCATCACCTATGAGGCCACCCGTGACCTGCCCCTGACCACCAAGCACATCGAGACCCCCATCTGCGGGATGGACGCGCCCACGCTGGCGGGCCGTAAGTTCGTGGTGGTGCCTATCCTCCGTGCGGGCCTGGGTCTGGTGGACGGCGTGCTGCGGATGGTGCCCTCCGCCCGTGTGGGGCACATCGGTATGTACCGCGACGAGGAGACGCTGGAGCCGCACCCCTACTTCTGCAAGATGCCCAAGGATGTGGCCGAGCGCGATGTGCTGATCGTGGACCCCATGCTGGCCACCGGCGGCTCCGCCGCGGAGGCCATCGGCGAGATGAAGAAGCGCGGCTGCAAGCACATCAAGCTGATGGTGCTGGTGGCGGCTCCCGAGGGCATCGAACACATCCAGAAGCTGTACCCGGATGTGGACATCTATGCCGGTGCGCTGGACGATCACCTGAACGAGCACGGCTACATCGTGCCCGGTCTGGGCGATGCCGGCGACCGCATCTTCGGCACAAAGTAAAAAACGCATACAGCAGCGCCCCGCCATCTGGCGGGGCGCTGTTTCTATCCTACTGGGCGCGCGAGACGCTTGACGAAGGTCGGCTCGGCCCGGCCGCGCTGTCATTTTTATTGTATTTCTTCGTATTTTGCGGTATAATACCGGAAAATGGAAATGACACGCAGAAAGGGATACACTATGGAACGTAAGAAAAAGGCCCCGCGGCACCTGGGCCCGCAACTGAAGGCCGTCATCAGGCGGCAGCCCACCGTGTTCGCCGTATACACCGTACTGCGGCTGATCGTACTGGCTACGCTGGTGTCCTCCATCATCCGCGGCGAATATGAGAGCGCGTTTATCTGCCTGCTGGTACTGGGACTGTTTGTCCTGCCGTTTTTTATCCAGCAGAACTTCGGCATTGAGCTGCCGTCCACGCTGGAGATCATCATACTGCTGTTTATTTTCGCATCGGAGATACTGGGTGAGCTGAAGTGCTACTTCATCACCTATCCGCACTGGGACTCCATGCTGCACACCACCACGGGATTTCTGTGCGCCGCCACGGGGTTCGCGCTCATCGACATTCTCAACCGCAACAGCAAGATCAAGTTTCAGCTGTCCCCTATCTATGTGGCTGTGGCGGCGTTCTGCTTCTCCATGACCGTGGGCGTACTGTGGGAGTTCTTCGAGTTCGGCATGGACAGGCTGTTCATGATGGATATGCAGAAGGACACGGTGGTGAACGCCATCACCTCGGTGATGCTGGATCCCACCAACAGCAACATCCCCGTGACCATCGACGGCATCACCTCGGTGACGATAAACGGGCAGGAGCTGGGGCTCGGCGGATACCTGGACATCGGGCTGTACGACACCATGGGGGATCTGTTCGTGAACTTCATCGGCGCGGTGGTGTTCAGTACCATAGGGTACTTCTATATCAAGCAGCGCGGCAAGGGCAAGCTGGCGAAGGCGTTTATCCCCACCATTACCGAGGAGGAGCGCGCAGCGGAGCTGCCGGAGGGTACAGAGGCTCTCCCGGAGGGAACAGAGGAAAGTGAATAATCTGCTGAAACCCGTCTCAAATTGAGACGGGTTTCCGGATAGAGGCAAAAAGAAAACCACGACGGATGTCGTGGTTTCCTTTTTGTGGTGGAGATAAGCGGGATCGAACCGCTGACCTCTTGAATGCCATTCAAGCGCTCTCCCGGTTAGTGCGGTTACATACCCCCCTAAACCGGGCCAAAAGAGCGCTTCAATACGCGGGCAACCCCAAAACACACCCTGAATGTCTTTCATTATAGTCAAAGAAAGCCCGTATATCAAGGAAAATAATTTTTCTGCTTTGTGCCCCTCCACGGCATGATATAATTTTTGTGTCCATGTTGGAAAGGAGGTGCAGGCATGGAAAAAGAATATATTGCCGGAGAGTCCCAACGATACGAAATTGGCGGTCGAGTTTTTATCGTTGAGCCACGGTACAGGAAAGACGGTGAAAGCAAGGCAGACATCTTGCTAAAGCTGATGTTTGCCGACTTGGACGAAGAGATGCGAGCAGCAAATAAAACTACAACGGACTAAAATTGAAAGTATCAATCTGGCAGTCAGCAAGAGGTTTTTATTCTAACAAAAGCTCCCGTTGCCTAAATCTTTATAGGCAGCGGGAGCTTAAAATTGAGAACAACGCCGCCCAACAGGACAACGGGCGGCGTTTTCATATATAACACCACGAAGGGAGGTCACTTCCACCCGGCCAGTCTGCGGACTGGCTTTTTTTCATGCCACAAAAAGGAGGTTTGCAAATGGCAGATGATAAGAAAAACATTCCCGAGGCAGCTCCGCCCGCCGAGGCGTCCGCTCCTGCGGTAGAAAGTGCCGTCGTGTCGGAGCAGCCCGCTCCCGAGCCTGCGCTGACCGACGCAGAGACGGTCATGCTGGAACACGAGGGGCAGGCAGCGCTCTTTGAAATGGGCGAGGCCGTGCCTGATCCCGCCGACGCTGTTACTCCCGCCGAGGTGGAGGAGCCTGCCGCTCCCGAAGTCCCCAAAGCTGAAAAGGAACAGGAACAGCCGCCCGATCCCGGCAAGGATGCCCCCGCCCCGGCACATTCCGGCAAGGTGGTGGACTTTGCCGCCGCCCGTGACGAGGCAGCCAAGGAGGAGAAAAAGGCGGTCAAGCAGAAGCCGCCCACGGAAAAGGACAAAGCCGCCAAACCCGGCAAAGGCCGCCCGCCCAAGGCTGACAAGGCTGCTCCCGATAAGGCAAAGCCGCCCAAACCTCGGGACAAAAAGTCCCAAAGCAAGCCTGCCCCGGAGAAACCTGCCGTGGATAAGGGCGGCGCTCCCGCTGGCACGGAGGTCACGCCGGAGCCGTCTGCGCCCCGTGATGCCACCCGCGCCGAAAAAGAGGAGATCGTCTATCTCAACCTGTCTGACCTGCACCCGTTCAAAAATCACCCCTTTGGTGTCCGGGATGATGCGGAAATGCAGGGGCTTGTGGAGTCGGTTAAGGCGGCGGGCGTCAATCAGCCCGCGCTGGTGCGTCCCCGTGAGGATGGCGGCTATGAGATCATCGCAGGCCACCGCCGCCAGCGGGCAAGCGAGCTTGCCGGATTTGCGAATATGCCGTGTATCGTCCGCAACATGACGGACGATGAAGCCATCCTCGCCATGACAGATGACAACCTCCGCCACCGTGAGCGCATTTTGCCCACGGAAAAGGCACAGTCGCTCAAAATGCAGGTGGAGGCCATCAAGCACCAAGGCTCCCGCCCCGGTGAGGAGGACAAGGACGCCGGAAAACGCTCCACGCAGGTCGTGGGAGATCGCAACGGCATGAACTACAAGCAGGTGCAGCGATATATCCGCCTGACCGAGCTTGTGCCGGATTTGCAGAAAATGGTGGACGAGAAAAAGCTGGCGTTCACCCCGGCGGTGGAGATCTCATTCATCCGCCCCAAAAATCAGAGGTATATCGCCGTGTCCATTGAGGGGCAGCAGTCCTCGCCCTCGCTGTCGCAGGCACAGAAAATGCGGGAGCTGGACAAGGACGGCAAGCTCAACGGTGATGTGATCGACGGTATTCTGTCGCAGGAGAAAAAGGAGGTAGACAAGGTGATCATCAATAGTGCGGAACTGGAAAAGTATTTCGGCAAGGACAAGTCCCCGAGGGAAATGAAAGACAAGATCATTTCTCTGCTGGATGACTGGAAAGCCAAGCAGCCGCCCGAGCTGGGCAAGCCCGAAAAGAAAACGGATCTTGAAAAGTGACCTTGGGACTTTTTGTCCCGAGGTCTTTCGTTTCCCCGGATGGCTCTTGTGGTTATATCCCCCGTCGCCGCCTGTATTTCAGCATGGCCGGGAGCGGGCTGTCAAGGGTGCATCGCACCGCCGTTTACGGCGGCCAGCCCTTGACCGTCTGTCCCGGCTATGCTTTTTCTCCGGCAAGCGGCGGGGGTATATCCTCCAGAGCCGCCCCCTTTCCCAAGAATGGGAAAGGGCGTGGGGTTTGGGTTGACCCACTACATTATAGAATTGGAGGTTTTCAGGATGAAACGACCCCTTGCATATATCACCGCCGCATGGTGCGGCAGCGACCACGAAAACACAAAGCTGGCGGCGCAGTATTGCCGCACGGTGTATGAAGCGGGCTTTTCGCCCATCTGCCCGACGCTCTATCAGCCGCTTTTCCTCAATGACGCCGTTCCCGAGGAGCATAAGAGCGGCATTGACATGGGGCGCGACCTGCTCCGCCGCTCTCATGTGCTGGTGGTGTGCGGTCATACCGTTACCGAGGCCATGAAGAACGACATCGCCGTTGCCCAGCGGCTGGGTATCACCGCCACCACCCTTGAGGGCATTTTGACCGTCAAGGGACAGGGGCGCAGATAAGATGACGGCGCTCCGGCTGGGGAGCCTGTTTGACGGGATCGGCGTGTTTCCGCTGGCGGCGGTGCGCTGCGGCATTGAGCCGGTATGGGCAAGTGAGATCGAAAATGCCCCTATCTCCATCACCAAGCGCCACTTTCCCGATATGGCGCATTTGGGGGATGTGACAAAGCTGGACGGGCGGGATCTCCCGCCCGTCCATATCATCACCTTTGGCTCACCGTGTCAAAATCTCTCGCAGATCGGCAACCGCAAGGGGCTTGCGGGAGAAAAGTCCAGCCTGTTCTTTCAAGCCATCCGCATTATCCGTGAAATGAGGGAGGCGACAAATGGTCTATTTCCAGCAATCGCTGTTTGGGAAAATGTCATGGGAGCGTTTTCATCAAATGACAGGATGGATTTTAGAGCCGTCCTATCCGCTTTCACAGACACCGATGTTTCAATGCCTGCTTCTGGAAGATGGGCAGGAGCCGGAATGGTGCGAGGGCGAACGCCTGACCTCTGCTGGCGGCTCATGGACGCCCAGCATTGGTCAAGCCCCCGACTGGCACGACGGCAGCGCATCTTTCTTGTGGCAGATTTTGGAGGACGGCGTTCCCATGAAATACTTTTTAAGCCCCGCACAATGCAGTCACTTCCTGCATTTGGCGGAGATCGCGGGCTGCCCGCCGCCTGCGGAGATCGAGGCTCTTTTATTGAAGCAGGGCGGCGCGTACCAGTCACCCGACCCTTTCAATGCTTCCGTATGCGGGCGTCCGCCAAGGAGCGGACGGAAACAGCGTTCCGAAACAGCTTCGGACTGCCAACTGACCCTTTTCCCACTCTGTTAGCGGGCGGCATTTCACCCTTTGCCTTTTGGTATGAGAACGATCCTGCCGGGGGCTGCGTCCGCTTTCCCACGGAAACGGAATGTGAGCGGCTCATGGGGCTGCCGGAAGGCTGGACAAAGTACGGCGCGGACGGCGAGGAAATTCTATCCTCCCACCGTTACCGGGCATTGGGAAACGCCATCGCGCTGCCCTGTGCTGAGTACATCATGGCGGGGATTGCGGAGGCGCTGACAAAAGGAGGTGCAAATGACGGTATTTGAAGCCTACATCACCAACCTCGGCAAATATGCCGAGGGGCAGCTTGTGGGTGAAACGCTGAAATTTCCGGCCATCACGGAGGAGGTGCAATCGCTTCTAAAAAATATCGGCGTGGACGGTGTGCTGTATGAGGAATTTTTCATCACTGCCTTTGACGGCGATGTGATGGGCTTATACGACTATCTCACCGAGTATGAAAACTTGGACGAGCTGAACCATCTGGCGCATCTCATTTCCGAGCTGGACAGCGACGAGATCGAAACGCTGGAGGCTGCGCTCAACAAGGGCGACCATACTTCCAGCGTAGAGGACATCATCAACCTTGTTCACAATCTGGACTGCTACGATTTACACCCCGGCGTGACCGACGATGAAACGCTGGGGCGCATCTATGTGGAGGACATGGAACTACTGGATGTGCCGGACAATGTGCTACCCTACTTCGATTTTGAAGCCTACGGACGGGATATGCGGATCAACGAGGGCGGTCACTTCGCCCCCACGGGCTATCTGACCCGCAGCGGCGACTTCAAGGAGGTGTACCACGGCATCGAGGACATTCCCGCCGAACACCGCATTTTTGCATACCCCAAATTGAATATCCGGGAGCAGATGGCGGCCTACAAGGAGATCATAGACCGCTCATCCTTGGAGGGCGAGCGCCTGCACCCGAGAAAGGAGTATGATGACCGCTGACTTTGGGACAACTTGTCCCAAAGCGGAAAAGAAGGCGAGCAGTTTAGTCTGCTCGCCTTTTATCGGTGCCGTAAATAACACATAGCATTTATTTAGGGGCATTTACGAAGCGTGCGATGATAGATCAAATCATCCGCAGACGGAGTTGTCACAATAGTGAACATTCCCTCTTTGATAAACTTCTCCATCCGCAGCGCGATCCACGCATCTCCGATGCCAAGCTGATTTTTGCCCAGGACATTCCCAATTAGGTTTGCTTCTGAAAATTCGTCCGCTTGCTCGTCCACCTCTCGCAGAATAAAACTGTCATAGATATTTTCCGAAGCGCTCTGAAGTTTTCCGTTGAGATAAATACGCAAGGGGGCGTTTTCTTGTTGGAGCTGTTTCCAGCGCATAGCACAGGCATTTAATAATGCCGGTTTGACCTCCCGTTGCAGAGGCAGATATTTCCCCCATTCTTCGGGCGAGATTTCTCCCCAACCAATGTGCGTACAAAGGGTGTTATCGGTAGAGTATTCCCATTCCGGCAGTTTGACAGCATATATTGAGCCGATTGCGGGCAGCTTTTTGAGCTGCGCCAGCAGCCAATAGAACCCGCAAATTTCATCGGGATTATGGCTATACCAAATCCGCACAGGCTCACCCCGAGAGGCGCGGTCAAGGATTTCGTGCAAAGCCGTTTTCGCTGAGCGGAGTGTCTCCAAAATATATTGTTCATTATCTTCTCTGTTCGGCCAAACAAAGAAGGCTTGTTCTAATACGCTCTTGCGGTTGTTGCCAATCTCATCATCGGAAATATCACCCATGCTCCATGCGACATCGATGCAATAGACATCCGCCGGATTTCCACCTAACGGAATTGAGGTTTCCCATTTGCGGTGAGCCTGCAATTCTGCATCTGCTTTTAATGTTTCAAGTTCTTCCGGGGATATATTTGTACGGCCTGATAAAACAAGGCCGATGGATGCGCTTGAATGTTTATCTGCACCACAGTTTTGTGCCAGCTTTAGACTTCCGTATGCGCTCTTGCTAAATACAGTCTCTATCATAACAATATCTCCTCGGCATTGGACTTCATAAATCAGTTTTCATTATATCCGAGATATGTGAACAATTCAACTAAGGCAACACGGACTTACCATTTTATAACTGTGAAAGGAGGCGATGACGGCTGGTAGACGAAGATATTTCCCGGCGCACGATCGCCATATCGGTAAAGGCGTCGAAGCTGACCGCTCGGGGGCTTGCCTATGTTGTTCGGGCGGTGGGACGCAAAATTGCCAAGGCACACCGGGCAAAGCAGACGCCACACGGCAAGCAGACCGTGAAAAAACTCATGGCGCACAGCGCATCCACCAACAGCCTTGAACTGTCCGGGGATACAAAACTCTTTGACCGGGTAGCCCGGAAGTGGAATGTGGACTATGCCTTTTATCAAACTGAACCGGGGAAATACCTGCTGTTCTTCAAGTCCGGGCAGGCGGACGCTATGACCGCCTGCTTTTCGGAATACTCCCGCAAGGTGCTGGATAAGGCCAAGTCCCGCCAGCCCACGATCCCCGAACAGATGAAGCAGGCGGAACAGCAGCTTGCCAAGGAAAAGCCGCCCAAGGAGCATATCAAGGAGGTGTCGCATGACAGATAAGCTCCGTAAATATGTGCTGCCCAACACCCCCTATGTGTTCATCGGCTGGGTGTTCCTCAAGCTGGGGACGGCCTACCGTCTGGCGGCGGGCGGCGATTTTGCCCATAAGCTGCTGGGGCTGGGACAGACCGTCGGCGCAGCCTTTGCCGATTTTGCCCCCGGCCTTGCTCCCTTTGACTGGCTTGTGGGCATTGTGGGGGCGGTGGCGTTCCGCCTGCTGATCTACTTCAAAAGCAAGAACGCCAAGAAGTTTCGCCGGGATGCGGAGTACGGCAGCGCCCGCTGGAGTGCATAATTTTAAGTGTAAATGACACATACATGGACGCACAGGAGGTTAT
>OJSM01002008.1_pt1 | contig 12089 bp, 10 predicted proteins | sample 1599431 | NCBI WGS metagenome assembly OJSM01 (sample SAMN04168659, study PRJEB22393) | human gut metagenome | biome: human gut microbiome; feature: stool | host: Homo sapiens | collected 2014-05-12 | reverse complement strand
GTGGCGGCGTTGGGCTTGATCTCCACGTTCAGGCCGATGCGGCCCCGGCAGAGCTGCAGCACCTGTTCCAGGGTGGGAATCCGGGTGTCGGCAAAGCGGCTGCTGAACCAGCGGCCTGCGTCCAGCTGTGCCACTTCGGCGTAGGTCAGATCATAGACTTTTGCGTTTTTGCCGGTGCAGCGTTTCAGGTTTGAATCGTGGGTCACCACGACCACGCCGTCGCTGGTCATCTGCACATCCAGCTCGATGCGGTCGCCGCCCTTGAGGATGGCCGACCGGAAGGCGGGAAGGGTGTTTTCGGGAGCCACGGTGCAGTCGCCCCGGTGGAAGGTGACCAGCGGGGTCACGCCGCCTACGGCGGTGAGCAGGGCATCGTCCTGGGGCAGGGCATAGAGGTAGACTGCCATCAGCCCGGTGACCAGCGTGACCCCGGCCACCGCAGCGGTGAGCAGGGGCCAGCCGCCAAAGCGGTGCGGTTTGCCCTCCGACAGCTCTTCCGGCGGGCAGTCACGGCAGCAATCGTAGAGGAATGCGATGATGGTGCACTGGGCCGTGGTGACCTTGCAGTCCAGCAAAAAGCCGAAGAAGGGAATCTCCAACAGATACAGCGCACGGGCGAGCAGCAGCATGGCGCGGGTGCTCCGCAGGCCGATCAGCGCCGCCACGCTGTAAACCAGCAGGGAAGCTCCGAAAAAGACCAGAACAGACCGGACCAGCGCACTGAGGTTCCACCGCAGCAGCACACCGGCCAGCCGGGGCAGCTGTGTTTTGACATGGGCTGCGCTCTCCTGAACGGCTTCCCACAGGCTTTTGCGTTCCAGCGTAAAGAGGGGGAGCACCAGGACCCAGAACAGGGTGAACAGGAACGCCGCACCCAGAATGAGAAGAAAAAGCACCAGATAGAGCGGCTTTGCCCGGACAAGCCCAAGGATGTACTCCGGCACAGCCAGCTGAGAGATATAGTTGTAAGCCACGAATACATCTGTAAAGGGGATGAGCAGGGCGCAGTAAAGCAGGATGGGCCAGTTTTTGGGGAGCAGGACATGGCGGATATCCCCCAGCGACCGGACGAACAGGGAAACAGGACGCAGTGTTTCACCCCGGCGGGCCAGCGCAAACCCGTGCAGGAGGATGGAAAAGCCGTAAAGGTTCCAGCACGCCGCCAGAAGGACGATGAGCACGATCCCGCCTAAAATGGTCGGTGAAGTAAAGATCTGATGCGCATTGTTGTTGGTCAGGTAGTTCACCGGTGAGCAGTGCAGTGTCAGCGACCAGATGCCATTCATGGCGGGCAGAAACAAAAGATAGGTCAGGACTTTGTACACCAGCACGGCTGTCAGAACGGCAGCGGAGGCCCGGTGCAGCAGGGTCAGGGCATGGTTCCGGGTGTCCTTGTAGGCCCGGTGTGCCCGCGTGAGGGAGCGGAAGAGATGCTTCAATTTGGATTCCACCTCGGTACTGGGATATGGTTCCGTCATTTTACAGTAGTATATCACAAAGCCGGGAAAAATGGAAACGACACGGATCGACAGTTTGTTCCAGAGGGCACAGGCGCTTTTCAGCGGAGCAAAAGCGTGTTACAATAGGGGCAGAGTAAAACAGACAGGGGAGGAACACCCAATGCAGATCATGGATCAATTCGGTGCAGCACCGGGGGCAGAGAGCGTCCGGATGCCCGATGGCACCGAGCGGACACTGGCGGCAGAGCACGCCGCGGCCATTCTGGTCAATGAACAGCCAGCCTTCCGGGTGGTCTGCACGCCGGAGCTGCTGCCGCAGCTGGCGCTGGGCCGCCTGCTGACCGAGGGCTGGATCACCGCCGCTGACGAGGTGGAGCGGGTGGCCGTCTGCGCACAGGGCCTCAAGATAAGCGTTCAGCTGCGCCACCCGCTGGCGGCAGCGGAACAGGCCGGGCAGTGGAACGAGCTGGACGGCGACCGCATCGTGTACGGTGTGACCGAGACCACCCTGCGCCTGCGGGCTGACCCGGGCGGCGAACACTTTTACGGCAGGCTTGTCCACAATGGCAGCAGTGCTGTCTGGGTGAGCATGGACGGCACACAGCGGGAAGAGTATTTCCCGGCGGAGGGTGTGAAGGTGGAGCGCCGGGTGCCCGACCTTGAGTACCTGACCGAGTGCGACAACCGGGTGTGGGGCTGTTCCAGCAGCGAGAATGTCATCTACGCCTGCAAGCTGGGCGACCCCACCAACTGGTTCTCCTACCGGGGCATTGCCGCCGACAGCTATGCCGTGACCGTGGGCAGCGACGGGGCATTTACCGGCGCGGCTACCTGTATGGGATACGCGCTTTTCTTCAAGGAAAACACCCTTCACAAGCTTTACGGCTCCAAGCCCTCGGATTTCCAGCTCAGCAGCCTGCGCTGCCGGGGCGTGGCAAAGGGCGCTGCCCGGAGCCTCTGCGTCATCAACGAGACGCTTTATTATCTCTCGCCCGACGGCGTGATGGCCTGGGACGGCAGCATCCCCACAAAAGTTTCAACGGCCCTCGACCCGGCCCGGCTGCGGAACGTGAAGTCGGCGCTGGGAGGCGCGCTGGATGGGCGGTATTATCTGCACCTCGTGCGGGGCAGCGGCGAAGCCCAGGCCGTGCGGCTGCTGGTCTACGACACCGAACGGGGGCTCTGGCAGGAGGAAGATGTCTGCTCCTACGAGATGGCCGGAAGCGGCGGGCAGCTCTATCTCTGGGACGGAAAGGCCATCTGGGCCGCAGATGCGGACCGGGAGGAGAACTGGCAGCAGGCGGGCGGCGTCGAGGACGGCGTGAGCTTCGAACTCGTCAGCGGGGACATCGGGCTGGACGGCCCGGAAGAGCTGTATCTCTCCCGGCTGACGCTCCGGCTCGAGGCCGAGGTGAAGAGCCGCATCGAGGTGGCTGTGAGTTACGACAGCGGAGCGTGGGAGACACTGGCCCAGCTGACCGCTGACGGGCGGCGCTGCTTCGATGTTCCGTTTGTGCCGAGGCGGTGCGGGAGCCTGCGGCTCCGGCTGAAGGGCAGAGGTCAGCTCACCCTGCGCAGCCTGACCCGGACGAGCGCCGCCGCGAAGGGCGGCATTCTGGCACAGGAGGTGAACTGAACATGGCAAGTGTCACGGGACTTTCGAAGATCGGACTGCCCCATCTGAGCGAGAACATGGACGCGGAGGATGCCCGCGCCATCCGCAACTACTTATACCAGATGCAGGAGCAATTACAATATGTGCTCTGCAATCTGGACGTGGAAAATATGTCGGAGCCGCTGCGCGCCCGGCTGAACAGCATCCAGTGAGAAAGGAGAATTTATGAGCACCGAGAAAAAGAAAGAACAGCAGCTGCTGGAAGATGTGACTGCCCAGCCTGCAGCCCAGTCCTCCTACAGAACGGCGGGACTGAACAGCCGCAAAGAGGTGGAGAATGCACTGATAAATGCGGTGTACACCCCCGGCCAGAGCGTCACCGACGCAGCAGCGGACCTGAGAAACTGGCAGCAGAACCGGCCGGGCAAGTATGAGAGCGCCTATCAGGGCCGCATCGAAGACCTCATCGGCCAGCTGCTGGAGCGGAACAGTTTCCAGTACAGCTATGCACAGGACCCGCTCTACCGCCAGTATGCCCAGCAGTACACCCAGAACGCCCGCAACGCCAGCGCGGACGCCGCCGCACAGGCTGCAGCCCTCACCGGCGGCTACGGCTCCAGCTATGCGGCCAGTGTGGCCCAGCAGGCGTACCAGCAGCAGATGGGCGCGCTGAACGACGCCCTGCCGTCCCTCTACCGGCTGGCGCTGGACACCTACAACAGTGAGGGCGACGATGTCGTGACCCGGATCGACCAGCTCAACACGCAGGAGAAGAACGCACAGGCGCAGTATAATGCGGAGCTGTCGGACTATTACAGTCAGCTCGACCGGAAGGGCAGCGCCTACAATGCTGCCTACGAGCAGGACTATGGCCGCTATCAGGACTATCTGGGCCGGCTGGACACCCTGTACGGCTACTATTCCAACCAGGAGCAGCAGGCCATCGCCAAGCGCAAGCAGGCGTTCAATGGTGTGCTGAGCATTCTGGGCGTTATCGGCGACGCGGTGCAGCTGGCCATCACCGGGACCACCGGCATCGGCTCGCTGGTGGGTGCGCTGGCCAACACCGGATACAATATGTACGCGAAAGACCGCGCCTACGCGGCCGAGCGTGCTGACGCTGCGTGGGACCAGCAGATGCAGGAGACCCAGCGGCAGGACAGCCTTGCCCAGCAGAAGTACAAAAACGAGCAGGCGGAGCGGCAGTATCAGGACACCCTGCGCCAGCAGGAGTTCAACAACAATGTGACCAGCGAAAAGCTGAATATCGCCAAGGGCGAATGGGCGCTCAAGCAGTCCAAGGCAGCCCAGAGCGCCCAGCAGGCTGCGGCAAACGCCGGGGCAAAGAGTGCGGGCAGTTCGGGAGGCTCGGGCAGCGGGTCGGTGCTGTCGTCCGGAGGCAGCACCATCGTACCTTACAGCGCCGCCCGCCTCTACCGGCAGGGCAGGAGCGACACGGCCATCCGCAGCGAACTGCTGAAGGAGGGCTACTCCAACGATGAGGTCGCCAATATCCTGAAGCAGCTGGGAAGCTGAGAAATACGAAAAGGCCGCAGCGTGGAACACGGAAAGGTGTTCTGGGCTGCGGCCTTGGGTTGTTTGAGTTTTATTTATAAGATGGGTGAGGGAGTAAAGGGCGTTGTTGCTGCGATAGACATTCCTAGAGATTGGAACCCGCGGGCTAAGCAACAGCCCACTGGGCTGATTGCTTACGCCGTCGCTGACGCGCCGTCGCCGCCCTGTTCGAGTCCCACTGACTCCCCACAAAAGAAAAAGTCCGCTGCATTGCAGCGGACTTTTTAGTGGGGTGCCCAGTGGGACTCGAACCCACGGTCTCCAGATCCACAATCTGGCGCGTTAACCGACTACGCTATGGGCACCACATCAATGCGCCCGAAGGGACTCGAACCCCCGGCCCACTGCTTAGAAGGCAGTTGCTCTATCCACCTGAGCTACGGGCGCACGTTGTTATCCCATTGGGTTCTGATATGGTTTGCAGCTGTGAGTCGAAGCACGCTGCGAGAAGTATAATACCATAGCCCCGGGGTTCTGTCAAGAGAAATCTGAAACTTTTTTGCGCTTTTTGCAAAAGGCTTCTCACAGCAGCCACATCCCCACAAAGCCGAACGTAAGCCCGAAGGCTGCGCCTGCCAGCACATCCCGGACGAAGTGCGCCCCAGAAAGAACCCGCAGCAGACAGATGAGGGCGGCGATGGCCAGCATCACGACGCCGACGGCAGGGTAGAAGTAGAGCCACACCACCCCGAGGACGGCGGCACTGAGTGCGTGGCGGGAAGGGCAGGAATTGCCGTGGGTCTCCTTAGATACCAGCGGCACGAAGCCCGGCTGCTCATAAGGGCGGGGGAAGTTGAGCCTCGCCCGCAGGATGGTCCCCAGCCCGAACGCCAGACCCGGAACGAGAATGGCCCGGGCAATGACCTGCATAAAATCAAGAGCGCCGCCGCCCCGTCCGATGGTGAGCATCCTGAACCACCGGAGGTTGAGCAGTACCAGAAGCACCGGATAGCAGACGAAAGGCACGAGGGGGAGCCAGCGGTTGAGCAGGATGATGCCCTCCCGCAGGGCGGGATGTCCTTCGAGCCAGTCTGTCAGTTTTTTATATCGTTCCGGTGTCATGCAATTCCCTCCCTGAGAGATTCATTCAAAACAGGTGTTGAGGTAGTTTTCCACATCGAAAGGCTCCGGCGTGGAGTCCTTGCGCAGGTAGAGGGGATGGTGGGGGTGGCCCTTTTTGCTGCGGGGGCCGAAGGTCACCCAGGGGATGTTCTTTTCCCGCGTCAGGGCAACCATCTCCCGCATCAGGCCGGGCAGATAGTCCCGCTTTTCAATCAGAGTACCCCATGCGGCCCACATGGTGGGCTCGGTCTGGGCCAGCACGGCCTGCAGCCAGCGGAGGTTTTCGTCGCAGAGGGCGCGGTCGGGCGTTTTGTCCATGTCGTTGGGGTTGGTGGCCCGCTGGGGGTAGACGTTGAACATGATCCAGCTGTCGAAGCCGTTGGCGTTGGCCAGACGCTCGACGCTCTTCAGAGTGGGGTCCAGCGCGCCGGGCTGGGCGGTGCTGGGGTTGATGCCGATGCACACCAGCGGGCGGCGGCCTACCCGCCCCAGCACATAGCGGTAGGGCTGGTAGGTGTGGGGCTCGTAGTACCACAGACCGCCGGGATATTCGTCGGCTTCCAGCCGGGGAAGAGTTTCACAAAGCATAGCTTACCTCACAAGAAACGTGTGTTTCTTTTATCGTACCTTAAAAATTGTGCGAAAGCAACACCTTGCGGCGAGAAAGTCTCCCATAATTTCGATTTTCATGCTATACTATCCCTTAGAGGAAAGTATCCCTCTTCGCTTGCTGAAAAAGCAGAAGGAGTTTTGTTTATGATAGAAGATTACCGCAGCGCCCAGCGTGCGGGCCAGCGCGCCTACCGGGCCAATGTGGCCCGGGGGCAGTCGCCCTATCTCGCGGTGCTGGACGACATCCTCACCGATGTGGACATCGTGGCGCAGGAGCCTCTGGGGCTGGTGGACATCCCGGCCGAGAGCATCGTGGGTACCAAGACCGCCGGACGCCACACCGCTTTTGCCTCCAATTTCATGCCTCTTCTGGACGACGACACCGAGTTTGCAGTCAAGTGGTCGAACCTCTGTGACGCCCATCTGGAAGAGGGGATCCACACCCCTATTATTGCCTTCGAATACCTGAACAAATTCTATGTGCAGGAGGGCAACAAGCGCGTCTCCGTCCTCAAATACTATGAGGCCGTGAAAATTCCCGGCACCGTCACCCGGCTCATCCCGGCAAAGAACGACACGCTGGAGAATAAGCTCTATTACGAGTTCCTTGATTTTTACAAGCTTTCCCGCATCAACTACGTCGGATTCTCCCGGCTGGGGGGCTATGCAAAGCTGCAGGCGCTGGCCTGCAAGGCCACGGGCGAGGCGTGGACGGAGGATGACCGGCTGAATTTCTCGTCCCTCTACACCATGTTCAGCCAGCAGTTCTATGCGCTGGGCGGCGGCTCACTGGGCCTGACGCCGGGCGACGCACTTTTGGTGTACCTGTCGGTGTACCGTTATGCCGATGCCTGCGAGTCCACCCCGACCGAGGTGCGGGAGAATCTGGCCCGCCTCTGGGACGAGGTGAAAATTCTGGCAGAGCCCCACGCTGTGGAACTGCTGCTGGAGCCGAAGCGCAGTTCTGAACCGCTGCTGAGCAAGCTGAATATTTTCAGCTCCCGCCCCAGCGAGCTGCGGGTGGTGTTCCTCCACGAGCACAACGCCCAGACCAGCGCATGGGTGCGCGGACAGGACAAGGGCCGTGCCGCGCTGGTGAAAGCTTTCCCGGATAAGCTCTATGTCAGCTGCCGGGAGAATATCAACCCCGAGGTGGACGCAGAGCAGGTGCTGGAAGAGGTAGCCCACGACCACGCGGACATCGTCTTCACCACCAGCGCCCGGATGCACACCGCCTGCCTGAAGGTCGCGGCCCAGCACCCCAAGACCCGCTTTTTGAACTGTTCCCTCAGTGCGCCCCATCCGCTGGTGCGCACCTACTACCCCCGCACCTATGAGGTGACCTATCTGCTGGGAATGCTGGCGGGCATCGTCTCCCACAGCGACAAGGTGGGCTATGTGGCTGCAAACCCGGTGTATGGTGTGCCTGCGGCCATCAATGCCTTTGCCCAGGGCGTGCGTGCCGTCCGGCCCGACAGCCGGGTGGTGCTGCGCTGGGCCTGCCTGTGCGATGCGGCACACCCGCAGGATTTCTCGGACAGGAAAGATATCGAAGTCTTCTACAGTCAGGACTTCCGGGAGCCGGAAGGAACCTACCGCGATTACGGCCTCTGCCGCCGTCTGCCCGACGGCGTTCTGCAGCCGCTGGGCCTGCCGGAGTGGCGGTGGGACGTGTTCTTCACCGAGATCGTCCGCTCCGTGTTCGCCGGAACATGGGACAGCGCCCCCGGCGGCAGGGCGATCAACTACTGGTGGGGACTCAAGAGCGGTGCCGAGCGGGTGGAATACCCCACCCGGCTGAACGACGGCACCATGCAGCTGCTCAAGATGGCAGAGCGCCAGCTCTGTGATGGGGAGATACAGGTTTTCCCGACCGAGAGCTACAGTCAGGGCCATGCCCTTCACCATGCGGCTTCCGGCATCTATACGCCCAAGGAACTGATGGAGATGGACTGGCTGGAAGAGTGCGTGGAGGGCGAACTGCCCAGCTACGACGAACTGGACGCCAAGACCCGCAGCCTTTTGAACGTCAATGGTCTGGACATCGTAAAGGGAACGCCGCAGTAACAGGCAAAGACCCAAGGATAGAAAAGAATGGAGCAAAAACATCGTGAAAATACTTGCGATCTCGGATGTGCCGTCCAAACTGCTCTGGGACGAGAGTGTCCGCAAGCGGCTGGAAGGCATCGACCTTATCCTCTCCTGCGGTGATCTGCCGAAAAAATATCTCGAATACCTCACAAACTTCACCACCGCCCCCATCCTGTACGTCCACGGCAACCACGACGGCAGTTACAAGGAGTCAGAACCGGGTGGCTGTATCTGCGTGGACGATGCGGTCTATGTCTGGAAGGGGCTGCGCATCATGGGTCTGGGCGGGTGCAATCGGTACAACAGGGATGACACCTTCCAGTACACCGAGGCTGAAATGCGGTGGCGCGCCCGGAAGCTCTGGCTCGCGGCCCGGCGGGCGGGCGGCATCGACATCCTGCTGACCCATGCCCCGGCATCCGGCCTCAACGACGGCACCGACAAGGCCCACAAGGGATTTCAGGTGTTCAACGATCTGATGGACCTGTATCAGCCCAAGTGGTTCATCCACGGGCATATGCACCTGAATTATGGGGCAAACCTGCCCCGTATCTGCACCCGGGGCGGCACGACGGTCATCAACGCCACCGAGCGGTACGAGTTTGAGACACCCGACCCCGTTCAGGTGCCGAAGCGGAAACTGTTCGGTTGGGGATAAAAATCAAAGAAAAAGGAGAACGACAATGGAGATAGAACGCGCCTTGCAGCAGCTGGAATTGCTGCAAAAGAAGCTGTACGCCTACCACTGTGCGGACAGCTCCCTTTATCTGGACGCCGTGACCACCGCGCCCAGCGATACCTCCGAGGGCCGGGGCGTGGCCATGAGCATTCTGGCGGGAGAAAGCCAGAAGCTGATGACCTGCCCCGAGACGAAAGCGCTGCTGGATGAGCTGAGCGCCCGGGCCGGGGAGCTGGACCTCGTCCACCGCCGCGAAGTGGAGGAGCTGCGCCGCAGCTGTGAGCAGCTGACCCGCATCCCGGCGGACGAATATATGGCCTACAAAGAGCTGTGCAACCGGGCGGACGACGTCTGGCACAAGGCCAAGGCACAGGACGATTTCGCCCTGTTCTGCCCCGTCTTGCAGGAGCTTGTAGACTACAACCGCCGCTTTGCCGGTTATTATGACGCCTCGAAAGCGCCCTATGACGCTCTGCTGAACGAGTATGAGCGCGGCGTGGATAGGAAGATGCTGGACAGCTTCTTTGCGACGCTGCGGGAGGGGCTGGTGCCGCTCATCCACAAAATCGGCGAGAAGCCGCAGATCGACGACAGCTTCCTGCATCAGGAGTACCCGGCAGCACAGCAGAAGGCCTTCGCCGATTACCTGATGGAGGTGATGGGCCTCGACCGCAGCCATTGTGGTCTGGGCGAGACGGAGCACCCCTTCACGCTGGAATTCAACAATAAGGATGTCCGCATCACCACCAACTACGACGAGCACAATGTGGCATCCTCGATGTACTCTGTCCTCCACGAGGGCGGCCATGCTCTGTATGAACTGGGCATCCGGGATGACCTGCAGTACACCTGTCTTGCGGGCGGCGTCTCGATGGGCGTCCACGAGAGCCAGTCCCGTTTCTATGAGAACCTCATTGGTCGGTCGCGGCCCTTCGTGGAAGCGATCTATCCCAAGGTGCAGGAGTTCTTTCCCCGGCAGCTGGGCGGCGTGAGCGCAGAGCAGTTCTACCGCGCGGTCAATAAGGCTCAGCCCAGCCTCATCCGCACCGAGGCTGACGAGCTGACCTACTGCCTCCACGTCATGGTACGGTATGAGATCGAAAAGCAGCTCATCGGCGGCACGCTGGAAGCAAAAGATGTGCCGGCTGTCTGGGCAAAGCTTTATAAGGAATATCTGGGCATCGAGGTGCCGAATGACCGGGATGGCTGTTTACAGGACAGCCACTGGTCGGGCGGCGCGTTCGGCTACTTCCCGTCTTACGCGCTGGGCAGTGCCTACGGCGCTCAGATGCTCCGCCGGATGGAGCAGGACGTGGATGTCTGGGGGGCAGCGGCAAAGGGCGACCTCACACCCATCACGGCGTGGCTGCGGGAAAAGGTCCACCAGTACGGCGGGCTGATGGAGCCTGCCGACGTGGTGAAGAACGCCTGCGGCGATTTCAGTGCTGAGGATTATATCCAGTACCTTACCCGAAAGTACACCGAACTGTACGGCTTATAAAAAAGAAAAGGCGTCTGCACAAATGACTGTGCAGACGCCTTTGTTCGTGTTGAGGAACATCACAGCTCCAGCTTGCCGGAGACTTTGTTGATGACATAGTAGGCCATACCCTCTTCAGGCTTGACGTAGACCTTGCAGGACTGGACGCCCACTTTATGGGTGGCGCGGTAGTCGGCCTTTGCGCGCTCGATGACATCGGTGATGTTGTACTGGTTGGTGCCGAACTCGACATAAACCTCCGGGGAGAGCGGGGGACGGCCGCGCCGCTGTGCAGCACCAGAAGATTTGCGCTTCTTCGGCTCTGCCGCAGGAGTCTCAGGAGCAGCGGCCGCTGCGGGGACAGCAGACTTTTTCTCAGACATAGCTTATACCTTCTTTCCTGTATTCCACTGCAAATTGGAAACGTGGATGATTTCCGGGCCGGAAGCTGTATTACCGGTCAGTCCGACCGCTTTCTGTTCGTGCCAACGATTGGAAGCACTATACTTATATAATAGTTATTTCTTTGACGTTTGTAAAGTGTTTTTTGGAAAAAGCATCCCCATATTTCTGCGCCCGGAGCGCTAAATTCTGACAAAAAGGGGAAAGAATGCCTGATAAAAAAGAAACTGTCCGGATTTGTGTGCGGCGCAGCGGAGAGAAAAGAAATGCAGTGCGCGGGGAAAAGCAGAAATTTCCGGGGAATTTACCCGGCACAGCAGTCCTCGGCCCGTTTCACGACGGGGGCGAGAAGTTCCTCGTCCCAGTCTTCGGCGAGGACAAAAAGGGCCTGATCAATGACCTCCTGTGCGCGGGCGTCCGGGCGGCCCTGTGCCAGCCGGAATACTGCTGCCAGCAGCCGCAGTTTGAGGGTGCGGATGTTCTCCGGCGCGGCCCAGAGCCGGGCGAGGTCGTAGTTGTCGGTGTTGCCGCAGCGCATGGTGCAGATGGCGCAGTTGGGGGCGACGCGGTGCTTTTCCGTCTCGACGATGTGGTACATCCGGCGCAGCGCGTCTTCGGCAGCGTCCGGGTCTGCAGCCAGCCGGAGACCAGAGGCCAGCACACGGTCGGTGTCCTCGGTCTTCGGCTCGTTGACGGTGGAGCGGGCCAGCCCCACCAGCGCCCCTAACAGTGCGTCGCGCTGGCGCTGGGCGTCGGTAACGGGGGCAGAAAGAAACTGATTCATAGAGAATACTCCTTTGGGTACAATATTGTCTCTCTCAGTATACACGCCCGCGGCCCAAAAGGGGAGAGGAAATTTGCAGAAATTTGATGAGTTGTGAGCTGCATCTTGATTTTGGGAGAAAAATCCGCTATAATAACTATGTTGTCTGTAAAATAGAATACGCCGGTGTGTCGGAATGGCAGACGAGGGGGACTCAAAATCCGCTTCGTGATTTTTCTTGTCTGTACGAGAAATTCACGATTGTGCGTTGAATTTTGAAGGTTTGTCGAAGCAGGATTTCTTACATCCCTCCTGAACATCCCTCCAATCTTCAGAAACCGGTACGAATG